>JACCDR010077085.1_pt1 | contig 33825 bp, 53 predicted proteins | sample 7446431 | NCBI WGS metagenome assembly JACCDR01 (sample SAMN15323443, study PRJNA562643) | freshwater metagenome | isolation source: river surface water | place: USA:Blue River Watershed | collected 2017-08-17
ATGACGACAGTAAACGGAAAGAGTGCGAACACGCCCATCTAAGCAGAAGCATCTGAATTCACTAGCCCATTCTACCACATCCTGTATCAAAACGGTAGTGGAGTCTGGGACGTATTCAGGCAGCTTAGTGTAGTGCTTGGCTGGAAATGATTTGTCGTTGGGAGGCTTGATGAAGTAATCACCTTCGCACTTCTCAAGCAACATTCTGACTTGAGCAGCGGTGCAAATCTCAATGTGTCGCTTGCTGTATTTTTCATCTAACTTGTCCAACCACTCTTCGGGAGGTTCAGTTAGATTGATGCCAAGTTGATCGGCGATCATTGGCGCAAACAAAGACTCTACATAGACCACTGGATCAGGCAGGAGGGTCTTCGGTAATCTCCACCCCTGCAATCTTTCCACGTCCCAACCCATTTCCTGAGCCGCCCTCCACAGGCGTTGGCTGTCCTCCGTGTACCTCGTTGACAAAATTAACGTTGGCATTAGAGCCTCCAAGGTGGATTATAGGATTTAAATTTGCGTCCTCTTCGTAGACCATCCACAACCCGCCGTCCTTGTGGTAATGAAAGTATAACTCGATATTGCCGTATTTATAGATCGAAGGCTTGGGATACTTGCGGGAGCCGATGTTGTAGGCATCGGCTTCCCCCAACACCGCAAAGACTTCAGCCCTTGTCATCCCCAACTTCACTTTGCTCAGTATTTCGCTTGAATTCATCGTACCACTCAAACCAGAGATGGAATGCTTTTGCTTCGTCACCATCGCAGCGTTTTCTGGCGAAGCTGAAAGATCGGATGTTGATTGCCTTCTCACCCAACTTCTTCCTCACCCACTTCTCAAACTCAAACATATCAATGTCAACAAGGCTCGGCTTCCTCATCGGACCCATAGGGGTGTGATGCCGCTCTGCCATCCAAATACCCTGGATCATTGCTTCCAGGCAGGCGAGGTTAGCCCCATTTTCAAAATACATTCCGGGTCGTTTACTCACATGCTCCAACGGCGAGTTGATTATCTTGATCTCGTTCTGTGGATACTTCATCTGGTAAGCCCCCAGGTATAGTAATGGTGATAGTGTGTCTTTGTCTCTTCAGTCCACCGTCTTGATCGGTGATTTCCCACTGTTTCTGGCGTGCCATCATGAGAGGGATAATGACTCTCAGGTTTGGCATAAGGTTCTTGTCGTGTCTGATATCAGACCAATATTGCCAAGTTACTGTCTCTGTTTCGCCTTCTCTTGGCTTGATTGCATTCTTAGTCGTGAAACAGGTAAAGCAATGGATGATGAAGTGTTCGCCGCCTACTGTGCCCGATTCTTCCATGCGAATTGTATTTGCTATACCAGTCTCTTCGTATAATTCTCTAATTGCTGCTTGATAGGCTGTCTCGCCTTTTTCAATCTTGCCGCCGGGGAGGTTCAATCTGCCCTTTTGCCAGGAGGGCCGATCCTTCTGCACTACTATGAACCTTTCGGCGTCGTAACTGTCTATGTGTGAACAAAAAATTAGAACATATTTTTCCATCGTTATAACCTTTAAAAAGAAACTCCCCTGGTTGTGGAGGCCAGGGGAGGGTCGTTGTTGCCAAACGGGGGTGGCGCATCGGGTAAAGAACCGTTAGCCCACCACTAGCGGCGGCTTTGCCAATCTACAGCGACCAAGGCAACACGGAGAAATTTGCCGTTTCTTAACCGTGGATGCTTCTAAGCCCTGTGTTGTCTATCGCTTGGTGTAGACCAGTTCTGCCTAGTGCTGACCGTTTACTTGCCCCGACCGAGGCGGGTTGCGAGGGACCGGACGTTGGCCTCCACACGGGAGGCATCGCAGCCGGCATCTGCCCTCGATGCCACATACGCCTTGAGTCGGCGAGTGGCCGTGCCCTTCTCGCTCGCCGTCTTGGCGGAAGCGAGCAATTCGGCGACTGCGGTAGCCGTCAGAGCCTTGCTCGTCGGGGCCGTCTTCGTCGCCTTGTTCTTCCGATTCTTCGTCGCAGTCGTCATCGTTCTGTTCTCCGAAACTTGGGTTAGGTTTTACTTGGGGACATTTCCCCTCAACTGCTGAGTAAATCATACACTAAATTATCATACTGTCAATCTACGTTTGTGAAACCGTCGCATCCTATCGATGATCAAGTTGGGCAAACTTGGCCGTCTCATAAAAATGCTGCCGAACACAATCGCATCTGCCCCCAACGCTTCTCTCTCAATTACGTCATTTATGTTCTCAATACCGCCGCCACTAATGATGGGGGTCTTCACGCCGGCAGATTTAACCTTTGTCAATGCTTCTACGGCAAGGTGCTTGATCGGCTTGCCGCTCACACCGCCTACGAGCTTATATTTCTCCAGGGGGCTACGTTGGCCGGGAAACATAATGTTAAACGGCACGGTATTTATTAACTCAAAAGCCGCAACTTTACCGTCCAGCGCCTTGCAGATTGTGAGGTAATCGTCCTGATACGATAACTTGACCGTTACAGGATGCTCACTGTACTTTAGCGCTGCTTCAGTAATTTTGCAGATAAAATCTACGTTGTGATCTTGCTCCACGTTGGGGCAAGAAACATTTAATTGAACGCCCACGATCTTCAGATGGTTCAAGTCAAGAATCATCTGAGCCGCTTCGTGAACATTGCGTGGCATAATGGAAACAATGGCATTATAGCCTTGCTTTAGAACGTGCTGATAAGGCTCGTTCATCCACCATTCATAGCCAGGGTTTGACAGACCTACAGCGTTGACTACGCCGCCGTCTTTCAACAGCCTGACACATCGCCACGGTGCCCACCACCTGTAGTTGCCCTTGCGTGGACAATAGGTGAGAGTCTTGATTATGATTGTAAATTCTCTGGGCCTAAGGCTTCCCATGAGAAAGGATGGCTTTTCAAACCACCAACCATCTCCGTAGAAACCCATTGCGCCAGAAGCACACCCGTAATCAAACTCGTATCCGTTATTAAACCGAATCATACCTCGTTATCGTCCTCGTCTACCGCAACGGCTGGTCTGCCGATTTTACGGTGAGAATTCCTTATTCGTAGTGCTGACTGCTTATTCAGGCCGGTAATGGCAGACCACCAACCATCTTCACAAAAAGCAACAGCGTAATCTTCTTCACCAGTTGTGTCTATGCCCTTGAAGGCTTTTTGACGTGCTTTGCGTGCGTGATCCAGCGTATCCAGAATTATCTGTTCCATTAGTAACTCCCACTATAACCAAACAGGGGTGGTGCCTTCGTTTTGGACTTCTTTGGCTCTTTCTTTCTGTATCGCAAATCGGCAATAGCTCTGATACGGTCGTCGTTGAAGTGATCTACCAACTGATCTACAAATTTGACGACATTAGGCTCAACGCAATCAATGTGAAGCAATTCGGGCTTCTGATCCAGATTCTTCAGTTCGCCACGCACGGTAAAGAACCCGTTGTCGTTGCAAAATTTAAGATACTTGTGATCGTTGCCGGGGATGCAGAAAGTGGCTTTCCAGGCCGATTTAAATGTTTCAAACGTCATGTCTGGGAAGACCCAATATCGCTCAGGGCTGCTTTGGAAAGCAGCGCATCGCATCTCCCTGTTGGCGAGTCGTTCCCTGGCTCGTTGGTATTCTTCGGTGGAGTCGCAATCTATCATGGGGATAATGCGACCATTCATCATGCTTTTGATGACAAGGATGGGTGTTTCGTTGTAAAGTAATCCAGTGAAAAATGCATCAAGATCGTTGACGGAGCCGAATTTGGTATACTTCGCCCCATACCCATCGGAAGTCTTCGTTTCTTTCAGAAGCATAAGTGTGTCTTGCGGCTTCTGAGGAGAGAACCATTTGAACATACTTTTTAACCTCTAATAAAGCGAACAGCCTCCGATGAGGCTGTTCGCTCCTGTTGTTACTTCTTGAGAAGGAATTCGGACTGCTTGGCGACGTGCGTGCCCGGTTCCACCATCTTGATCGTCGCCTCTTCGGCCACCTTCGGCTCGTACTTGGCCTTGAGCCGGTTGAACAGCGCCTTCTCACGCTTGGCACGCTGCTCCGGCGTCCAGGCGACGTACTCGGAGCAGACTGCCTTGAAGAGCGTCGTCCGGTCCTTCCGACTCAGCTTGTAGTGCTTCTGAGCGTCGGTCATGAGGCTACCGGCCTCAGAGCCGATGTAGCTCTTGCGGCTCGGCTTCTTGAGCAGCGTTTCCTGCGCCTGCTCATTGTCCTGCTTCAGCACGTTCAGGAAGGCATACCGCTTGCCGGCCTTCTTCGTGAACACGTCTTTCTCATGGCAGATGGCAACGCCCGTGATCTCGGCACCGTCCGGCGTAGTGACTCGCACAGTCGTCACCCTCCGCTCTGCGCCGGACGAGAGCGTCGTCGTGCCATGTTTCACACCGACCTGAGCCGTACCCTTTTCCAGTTGCAGCTTCATCACTCAATCCTCTTGGTTGAACTCATCAATCCCTTGTAAATCTTAAACCATTAGAGAATTATTGCAATGTTAGTCAATAATGCTTACTTGATATTTTGGAACTTTCGGAGTTTTGTCGTACTTGAATTTCTTCTGAATGTTCCACAGACAATGCTTATAGAAAGTGTCGTCTCGGTCAGGGAACTTCTCTTGAATTTCATCCATAAATTTAATCAACTTGTTGGAGATTTGATCCAACGTCAAGTCGTCTTCGTGTCCTGCGATCTGCCAAGCGACATACGCACACAAATTATCATACTTGCTGCTCATCTTCTTTTTTAACCTTTAATTCTTCTAGATTCAAAACCGTTTCTGGTGGACGCAGCTTACTTGCAGGAACGGGCAAGCGTGGTTTTTTTGGCTCTTTCTTTTTCTTCAAGAAAGGCGGCTTGCAACCCTTGGCTGCGATGCTTGTAGCGGTTTCGTAAAAATCTTTACCAAAGCTGTATGCTTTGGTTGAACGATATGACTCTCCTCGCTTACCCATAAGTGGATAGTCCGTGAATTTGGTTGAGGCGGCTTCAGCCACACAAGCCATGATATGCTCCATCGTCATTAGCGACGGAGCATAAATCACAGAAGGGCCATTAGATGTAGTATAATGATAATTTCCATATATGTCAAATGAACCACTATGATCAAGTTTAGGATTAGGTGCAAACATTAGAAAGTAAAAAGCCGCCTTTCGGCGGCTTAGTCCTTGTTATACTAGAAGTCTGTCTGAAACAAATCCAGCACTGCACCGATGCCCGCCACCGCCATGCTCTTTGGCGATCTGGGACACATCTACGTTGCTGTTCTGAAGACTACGCAAAGAATAGATATACTTGCCGTCTTCACGCTGGAACCAGACGATGCCGAAAGGTCGGTCTTTGGCTAGTTTGCAGCCCACGTCGCTGTTCATGATGGACGTGTTGACTGCCAATACATTGTGACCGTCAAAGACAACTTCCCGTGCGTAGGACACTAGATCGTTTGCGACCTGTTCCTGATAGCGAAGTATACTCTGACCTTCTGTAGCGACATCGTCAAGGGATCTGTGGGCTAGTTCGTCCCACATTTGAAAGTTAAATGGATAGCTGGAGATCACAGCATTGACGGCCCTTGTTTCCGGCAACTCATGTTTCCACAAGTCTCGGTCTTGGACGTATTTCACGACCCAAGGCATCGGCTCATCAAACTCGTTGTGGTAGCCAGGATAGTTGAAGTGGCTGAAGTAATGCCAAGCCAATCCAGCACCAGACTTATCCATGTCAAAGACGCATCCCGGCAAGCCTTCTAGCTCTGCCTGAGCCGTCTTATGATGGTCAAGAACCGTGAGGGACTTGGCCTTCTCTCGCATTCCCAACAGGATGCTTCGCTTGTAAGAAAAATCCAACATGAAGACTTCTTTGTTGGTCACGTCGGGAGGACACTCACCGAAATGAGCAAAATAAATTTGTGCTTTGGGGAAGACCTTGCGGGCTACCCAAGCAGCGCAGAAGCCATCTGTGCAACGACCATGTGTAATAATTGTTATATTACTAGGAGGTTCAGAAGGCTCTGTAGGCTCTTCCAGAGGAAGTTCCGTTATCATACACTCACATTTAGGCTGCATATACAGCCCGCTCCTTAAACCGCTTTGCCTCACACCGCTGAGTAAGCATTAAGTATTCCTCAATTATACCCAAACGGTGATCCCCTACAAGTGAAGTATTCCACTTGCGAATAGCATAAGCGTTGAATCCTGAAGATTTATGGGGATTTTGTATCAACTTTCTAAACACCTGGAATCTGGCCCGTCCCTAGTTTGCTATACAACTCATTCTTACGCTGCCAGTCCTCTTGGGTACAATAATACATGTTAAAATGATTTACTTCAACAGGAGTGCCCAGCGCTTTGATATGAATTGGTCCCGGCTGTTCGTGTACCAAACCATGATACCTCAGCCTGTTACTGAAAAGACGAATGTGGTAGTCCGGGTAAACGTCCATCCGCTCTCTCGTCATTTCTAAGTCATACCAGTTGTGTCTAACGAAATAATATGCATCAATACGTTCACGATCTCCCTTCGCACACAACTCATGTAAGAGTTTAGCCTGTTCGGGTAGGATCGTCTCGTCTGGGTCTAAAGTTAAAAACCAATCGGTTTTCATCCGATCAATAACTTCGTTACGGGATGGCGAGAACCCTTTGAATTTAAAAAAGAAATAGGGAACGTTGTGGTCTTTACACCACTGTTCTGTATTGTCGGTATTCTTGTCATCAATACCAATTAAAATCTCATCAACATGGTCTTTGACTGATTCCCAAGCCTTCTCAATGCAATTACCCATGTTATAAGTTATAATTGCCCAGCCGATAGTAGGTTTACTCATTCTCCCTCGTCCAAGACGAACGTTCCTGTAGTTTTGGCCTATCCTTGTCACTGTAATAGCACGCCTCCTCGTCGTTTTGCTTTAACGGCGTAATTTTATCTATTATGGGGATTGTGCTTTTGAACAATGTCCAACCGTACTCCAACGCCTTGTTGTATACGTCCCTAACTTCTTCAAATTCAGGATAAATGGAATACTTGATTTGACCAAAAATGTCTCCGGTATCAATACCTTCGTCAATCTTGTGTATAGTTACGCCGTGATGAGTTTCGCCATTCTTCAGCGCCCAATTGATAGGATTGACGCCTCTGTAGCGAGGAAGTGGTGAATTGTGAAGATTTAGCACCAACTTATGCTGGCTGATGAATGAATTGCGTAAAATCTTGTCATAAAAACAAGAAAAGACTAAATCTTGACCGGCAGGTACTTCTGTATGTTTTTCATAATATTTAATACCGTAGCCCTTAGCCCAATCCAACAAAGAGTCATCCCAGATTGGCTCTGGGATGACTGGAACTACGGCCACTAAATGATGGTTCTGAGATTTCTCAAACCATGCAGCAATTTGTATAGCAAGTCTACCCTTGCCCATCACGACAACGTTCATATCTTATAAAGAGTAGGCAATTCCCATTTTTCGTTTATGCGTTTAGCAAACCGTTCCAGTGACATTCCTCTGTCTTGTGATTACTGCCGCAGTTCTCGCAGATATTGGCAGTCCCTTTGTAGAAGTCCATAGTGATGAAGTTTTCATTGCTCAGTCCAACAAATTTAAATTCTTCAAGCACTTTCGGATCTATTTCTACCTTCTGGCCGTTCTCATACCACTCAATCTGTTGCAAGTTGAGTTTGTTGATAAAATCTAATTCCTCACGAAGCCTGCGAACCCAATTCACGTCTATTTTCATCTTTTACCTCTTGCTTTGTTCCACACCAAGGGCAATACCAAAAAGGACGGGCTGGTGCGTCTCCGATAGACCACCAGCCCTTGCAGTCACCGCATTGAAAATGATATAAGTTTTCTATTGATATCTTCATTACCAGTCGTAGGGTGTAACCTGATTAGTTGACTCTAAGATTTGCTTGGCCTTGTCTAAGTCGGCCAACTCTTCCACTATCTTCGCACGATGCCGCTCAATGTCAATAGCGATTTGCTTTCTCTCGCTAGGTGACATTTTACGAGCATACTGTGGCCCACCAACGGTGCCATCCTCGTTGATGCAATGAAAGTTATCAGCCCAAGTTCCACCGATTCTCCCTTTGCCAACTAAGAAGAATTTCACCTTGGCCTCCGACTGCACTCAAAGTATTGATCGTGGGCAGGGTATTGGGATTCCAACTCCCGCACCCACGCTGACATTGCTTTCCCATCCTTCATGCCCTCCAGATAGGATTTCTTGAAGGAATCAGTATTGGGAAGCGACATGTAAGCCGAATCTTGTGAGTTGCTATAGCCGTCAACGAATCCATCAATCCACTGCGGCTGAACGTTCAAATTAAATGCTATATCGATATTGATGGCGTCTAAGATTGGTTGACCCACAACAATCGTCTCCAGTGGATGACAGGACGGATTGTTCTGGCTGGGCGTTGCGTAGCGCCCCTCTTTGTCTCCTACGAGACAGAAATAGCGGTTCATCCCATAGCCAGATGCAACCGCTAGTTCTATCTCATGCTCAAGAATGGCCTGAGTTTCGGGTGTCATTTATTAGTTCCACATACAGAGGAAGTAGCACTTGCCATCCCGCTCGCCAATGATGACGGGGACGACGTAGCCGTCTTTGACCAGTTTCTTATCCAGGGACACGGCAGCATCCATCTGCTCCTTGTAGACGTGCGTGGTGCCGTCCAGTTTGAGCGTCCAACTGTCCTTGTTCGGCTTCTGGAGACACTGATGGTTCAGGCTGATGCTCGGCACCAGAACCCAGAAGTAGTCGAAGAACGGGTTGTTGCCAAGGCCACTGAAGCCTTCCGCCTTGACCAGCACGGACTTCGCCTTGTCCGGCATCTCCACCGGGAAGTGGGACAGCGGATACATGCGAGGCTGGTAGTTGAAGGTCACAGCCGACGAGTTGTTGGGAACGAACTTCGTCTGGAGAACCATGTTCTTTTTAATTTGTTCGATCTGCGGGTCATCGCCCGATTCCATCGTCGTGCCTTCGGGCCAGAAATTCAGGCTGTCGAAGAACTTGGACGACACCGTGACGACACCGCCGTCGTTCCAGCGGAAGCCGTGCAGGCGAGCCAGCATGACCGCCGCTTCGTCCGGCTTGAGGCGGTAGAAGCCGCAGGTATCGGCGATGGACTCTTCCAGCGACCGCATCCGCTTGGCGAAGGCATGAGCCATCTCCGTCATGCCGAAGGAGGCGAAGCACTCCTGCCTGACGACCAGTTCCTTCATCTCTTCGTGATGGAACTTGGAATTGCGGGCGTACCGCTTGAAGTGATCGGGGCGACCGTAGAAGGCGTTCTCACCAGTGGAGAACATGTTCTTCAGGCCGATTGCCTTGATCTGCTTCTTCACCGCACGCTGGTTGAACCTGTCCTGTGGCGAGCAGAGCAGGCGGGTGCGAGGCTGTTGGAGCATACGAACCACTTGGGGGAACCGGGGGTGCCGTCCCAACAGATCGTTCTCCTCATTTTTAACATTTGAACTTGCTTCCTTCTCCACCTTGGCCCGACTGATGATATCGGCAGCGGCCTTGTAGAGATCGCTCCCCTGACCGATGGAGTCGAAGAACAACTCCAAATCCGGGTGGTTCAAGTTGACTTGCTGCGCAAACGCCTTGAGACGCTGGCCGGTGGACCCCAGGCAAGCCGTGACGAGATCGTCAGCGGTAGAGGCAACCTGACGGAGCGCATCAACCCATCCGGGCATACGAGGGCTGAACGGTTCCTCAAGGAAACCCTTGAGTACCATGTCCTGCGTATCTCCGATGACGCCTTTTATTTCTTTAGACAGTTTCATTGCATTCGCTCCATTGGCCCCATCTGTCCAAGCAGCACTATACCAAAGTGTATTCATTCTGTAAATGCGGGAAGGATAAGACCCCGGAAGGCCGGGGTCTTAACTTTAGGACTCTTTACTTTTAGGGACTAAGCGAACACTTAGGCGACTTCCTTCAAAGCGAGGCGGGGCCACTTGGCTCCCGACGCTATCAATGGCTTCAATGATCTTTTTCATGATCTGGAAGCCACGATCCTTGTGCATCAACTCCCTATTTTTGAACATAATGTTCACTGATACCGGGTGCTTGTCCTCAAGGAATTTCTTGAGTTGGCTGATCTTTGTATCAACGTCATGATCACCAGAGACGGGGCGAAGTCTGATTTCCTTGGATTGAATGCCCTTGGACTTCGACTGTTGTTCCTTCCTCTTCTGCTTCTCTTTAAATTTGAACTTTCCATAGTCCATAATTTCGCAGACAGGCGGGTCCGCAGTCGGGACAATCTCCACCAGATCAAGCCCGGCCTGATACGCCAAGTCCAGGGCTTGCTGCAATGGCATGATGCCCAGGTGTTCATCGTCCCGTTTTACTCTTACGGTACGAGCTTGGATATTTCTGTTTACCCGGACAAACTTTCTCTGATTAATGATCATAACCTCCACAAAGTTAAATCTTCTTCGCCAGCTTAGAGAACATTCTCTGTAGGCTTGGCGTGAAGTCACTGCGGTCAATCACGCAGTTGATTATCGTAGGCGTTTTGGAAGCCAGTGCCACATTGACTGCTTCTTCCAATTCATCCTCGGACTCCACACGGAACCCTCGCCCGCCACCTACCAAGTCGGGCATTTTTTCGTAATTCCAACGCTGAATTTCGTTGAAAGAGCCTTCCATTAGCAATCTTTCAGTGCCGTATCCATCATTGTTCAACACGAAAATGATTGGGTTAAACGGCTTGTCTACTAACTTACTTACCCTGACAAGCGTGGAAAATTCCTGGCCTGTCATCTGGAAGGCACCATCGCCCACCATTACAATCGGTCGCAATTTCGGGTTTGCTAACTGTACCCCCAACGCTCCAGGCACGGAGAAGCCCATGCTCGTATAGAACGCCGTTGCGAGGAATTGGTTATGATTGTGGATACGAATGTCAAGCGATCCGAAGAGCGCATCACCCACGTCCGCAACGATAGCCATATCTTCATTGAGTATACTGTTAACTTTTTCCATCAACCGCTGGCTTGTCAGCTTCGCCCCACGATTTGCCTCATACGGGCCGTAAACAGGAGGTGGAATGGTCACACTCTCCCGCTTGCTGAACTTAGCCTTGCACAGTGCTTCCACAAAGTCGGCGAACTGCACGTTCTCGTAAGTGTGGTTGCGAACCTGTAGCGTTCGGCTACTGGCGTTGATGGTGTTCCGCTTCTGGCAACGGAGCGGTAAGAAGCCAAGGTTCATGTCGGTCATCATTACGCCGAGCATGATAACGCAATCGCTTCTGGCGAAGATGTCAACCACTTCTTCCCGGCTGGTGCTTTCGCTGTATACGCCAAGGGATAGAGGGTGACGTTCGTTGATTACGCTCTTGCCAAGAATGTCCGTCGCCATCGGAATGTTGTTGACTTCGGCAAACTTCATTAAATTTTTGCCTAGCCCGTGGCGAGCAATCTCTACGCCTGCCCAAATGACCGGCCTCTTGGCCGACTCAATCCACGACACGACTTCACTGAGGACTTCCTGCAAGTTCTCAGGATCACTCGTCGGGCTGGGCGGTGTTCCTACCGTGTACGGGTCGTAAGAGATCGGCTTATCGACCATGTCACGGGGCAATTCAATGTAAACTGGCTGCTTGAAATGCTTCGCAGCCTCTAGCACACGATCAATCTCGTATGCGGCTCTGCTTGGGTCACGCAATACCGTGTTGGCGCAAGTAATGTTTTCAAACACCTTATGCTGGCACTCAAAAGAGCGAACCATGTGGTGTAGGAGAACGTCACCAGTTCGTTCTTTGATGCCTGGAGAACCGCTGATAACAACTACCGGCGATTTCTCTGCAAATGCACCGCCCACGGAATTGATAAGGTTGAACCCACCAACGCAATATGTACAGCTTACGGCAGACATGCCGTTAATGCGAGCATAAGCATCTGCCGCAAAGCCAGCATTCGCCTCACTCGTTGTTCCTACCAGTTGCAGCGGGCTTTTCTCAAGCCGCTTACAAAATGTTAAACTGTAGTCGCCAGGCACGTTGAACACATGTCGGACACCATTGTTTGCCAATCGTTCAATTAAAAACTCTGCGATAGTTGGCATTCTATAACCCTAATTGTTGGTTGTAATGCAAAATACGATGACATTTAGCGCATAAAACATCACATTTTGCTATCTCCGTTAGTATCCGCTCTTCAGACGCAGCGCTATGAACCAATCTACTTACTAAATCATCTTTTTGCAATGGATCTCTATGATGAAAGTCCAATGCTGCTGGATGATTTTCACCACATTCTCTACACTTGAATTTAGACTTTAAATCTTGAAACCACTTTGCTCGTTTTTTGCGATTCCTAGAAAGTCGACTATTGCAAAGTTTTCTATTATCTTTAGAATACTTGCGATTATATTCAAGAATTTTGTCTCTATTTTCTGCGTAGTATTTTTTGTGATATTCTGGATCTTTATATGCCATAATTACAAAATACTTTCCGCCGTTGGAGAGTCGATAATTTTAATCAGGAACCCCTCGCCCTCCAAGGGGAACCTTCGGACCCATTCAACGCTAGTGCCCAATTCACACCCCGTTACAGTCGGTATAAAACTAGGAATAACGCTAGGGAGTATTGTTGAAACAAAGTTTACCTGATTGATGTTATTTTGCAATGGGAAGATATCAGGAGCAAAAGACAAACTGCTTTCCGATGTCATTTTTAGCAATTTAAATTCAAGCCAAAAGCAGCCCGGCAAACAGGTGTCGTTCGGAAGCCAATTATAAACTAATTGCGCATCCGTTACCACATCCTTCTGAACGGAGCCGTCAAATAGGTTTGTTACATCGTCGGTTACGGTATGTGTCTCGGCAACGGCATTCAAGATCCTGAAAACTTTAATTTTCTGGCCCTTCTTGTATGCATTTGCAGTAGTGCCATTGTAACCACGTTGCACTTGAACCAAACTTAAACTCTCATCGAATCCAGTAATAATCATCTGCTCAGGATTACGAACACGATCAATGACGATTACGTCACCGACGCTAATTTGGTGAAAGCCGACATTATCAGCTAATGCGAAATAGGAATCTGTGGCTGTGACGGCTTTCTTAAACTTAGCCAATGCCCACATAGAGACTTCGGCAATGGTATCCGTCAAATCTAACGGACCATTGCAGTCTGATACAGATACCCTAAACGGCGGGATTGTGTCGTGCCTTCGTATTTCAAAGTCAGGACATTGACCCGGAGGGCATCCGAACAGATCAGGACATTGCGGTTGCTGCATACAGCAATTGAAATTGTTTTGATTGATGCCAGTAATAGCCATGCTGTTATTTAGGCATCGTCTCTCTTCTTTTCTTCCACCCGCTTCAGAGCTTTCTCTAATTTAGCAATTCTACGGTGGCAGTGTTTGATGTAGACATTCTTAACCCAATCCTTGTGGGGCGGACAAATTTTGCCGTCTTTGACCTTATCTACAAACAAGGGACGAAAGGGAGGGAAATCCGCATGACGGCCTGTCTCTATGTATTCATTCGCTATCTTGATAGCGGCTTCAACACTACGGATTCGACCTTCAATTGAATTCTTATCTGCCTCTCGGCTCATACTCTAATCTCCACAACATCTTCTTCCATTAGGCAAACATCTTCAGCCTCTTTGGCTACGGCGCTGTCCATAATACAAGCCAACCCGTAGTTTGCCAGAGCGTATTTAACTTTTTGAATCACGCTCGGATCAGGTTGTACGTCGTTAGACGCAATAAACATATCTACGATTTCTTGTGCTGCATCATTAATCATTCCAAACACCTTCTCTGAAAAGCCCCAACTGCTCCATGAACTGAGTCCTTTGAAGAACCCATTTCAAGTTACCTGAGAACTTTTCAATTTTAACTTTTCCTTTTCGTGCAATATCTGCCGATGCCGCCCGCTCATCCTCATCAACCATCTTGATCGGCAAAGGTCCATACAAGACACGGGAAATGCCTTTGCGAACTATGCGATTCATGCATTTGTGACAGGGATGGCCGGTTACATAAAGTGTGCAACCATTCAACGCTTTTAGATCACTGACACGGCAGTGATCTATGGCATTGTCTTCGGCATGAGCCATAAAGGGATACTTGCCCTTATATTGGCTACCATCTGGCGGACGTGACCAATCAATCTCGTCGTCAGGGATTTGCCGTGGGGCACCGTTGCAGCCGAACCCCATCGGAATATGATCGGGATCGACTACAACGGCTCCGCACTGCGTACTTGGGTCTTTGGATCTGGCGGCGTACTGATAGGCGAGGCCCAAGTAAAACTCGTCCCAATCAGGAACAACTCTCGGTGGTGTCATTAGTTTGCAAGTAACATCTGTAAGTAATGAATGTCATACCGATCCTTGGGGAACTTCTCACGAAGTTCGGCCAACATCTTACGCTGGGCTGGGCTGAAGGACTTCACCAACACCCTCTCAGGAATCGGAATCTCGACCGACCAACTGCCACACTTCGGCATGGTCAATTTTAAACTGAACGGGACACTGCCGAACTGAACTGTCTGAGCGCATTCCACAAGGTAAGCGTCAGCCGAACAGTCCTTCGCATAGCCGCCGAAGGCCACGCCACCGTAGCAGCGAATGCCCACAACGGAGTTCTGCTCACCCGTCCTGTCCACGATGACGACGTTGATCAAGGTTCGCTCAGGAACACGCTTGATCCTGAATGCGTCTCTCACCGTGTCGAACATCTCCATGTCGGCGGGCAAAGTTGCCTTCGCCTCATCCAACTCTGGCATGAGCGCTGCGGCGTCCTCGTCATCCTCCAGGCGAGCCATCGGCTCCAGCGTTTGATAGCTGGGAGCATACTTCCTGCCAATGGTGGCAGTAGTGCGTCGGACTGGTTGGGATGGTTGGAATGACGGAGGAGGAACAGCCGCTTTCTTCGGCAACGTGCCACCCGTGAAGGCTCTGACGTTGGATGGACCAGAACCAGACCCAGCTTGAACCGGGGCTGCTTCCTCCAAAACGTAGCCGCTCATGCCCATCCGTTCCTCAACCTGAACCTTTTTCGTTGCTTCTCGGATCTGCCGTGCTTCAGCACGAAGATCATCATTATCTCGCTGTTGTGTCGTACCATTAGTAAACACTGGCGTACCCCAGGTTGAAGGTGCTACCATGTCAGCGGGCATCGGCCATTGATCGTCAACGTCCAGAGCCGCTTCCATTTGAGCAGTTTTCTTATCTTCCTGCTCTTTAAGTTTTACATAATCCTCATACTTGGGATTGGTGCGAGCGTGTTCCGCACGAAGATCGGCGATTTCGGAAGCCGTTTTTTCAGTAGTCATACGACGTGCTGCCTTTTTCTTCTTCATGATTTCCTCAATGTATCACGCTTATTTTCTAAAGTCAAAAGAACTTGGCCTGAATTTTCCAGTAACTATTTTATCCAACAGAACAAAGTTCAAGTCTTCTTTAGCCTTATCGGTTGCTTCAATTAGCAATTGTAACTTATTGACCAGAAAACGCAATCTCTGTTCCGAACAGGCGTATCCTGTATGGTCAACAAAGTTGTCACAGAAAAATTTAATTGTTTTGAACTCAGCCAAAGACCAGAAGTCAAAATAATAGAAAAGAAATGTACGAGATAGCTTTGATTGGAAATACTTAGACAAATGTTGATATTCAGGCGGGAGGTTGTTTTCACCAAACCTCCCGCCTAAAAGTTTAAAATCCTCTTTGCTCAATGGCCCTCCGTTCCTCCTTTTCGGACCAAGTAGTCAGGGTTGATTTTCTTGAGAATAACCCTGTGGAGCTTCGGATGCCATCGCTCTTTGACTGGCCGGATCACAATACCTTCTCGTATGTGGTCGGCGTTAAAGGTGGTGTTACCCTGGCACAAATCCTCTACCAACTCTTTAGAGTACGGCCCACGGTAAAGTTCAGGTGCAACTTCCAACCCCATCTGATTAGCGTAGGTCAGGAAGTCGTCGTAATCCAAGTACCTGCCGTCCAAAGACAAGTCAAATACCCGAAGACTGATTTCCTTACCCAAACCGTATCGCAAGTCCTGCACAGCGCCGAAGACTTCTCCGAAGAGAACCCAATTGCCAGGAGGCAAGTTGTCCCGCATCAACTGTTCAATGTTGTAGCGAGTAGCAGCCTGCCAGTAGACGATCCGCTCGTCAAACTGCTTGGCGTTGTAATGGCTTCCTACCACGAACTCATCGGCGATGATACCAGCACGCCAGTTGGTGCCGTGTATCTTCTCAGTGGCTATGAACTCTTCGCCATCTTCCATAACGAGGTTGTAGTTGTTCCAGTTCTCAATCCCCGTGTAGTGATGGAACGGTCCAGGCTCACGCCGGTTCTGTCCGCCGGTAGATCCCCGTGGCGGTGGTGGCTCCCACTTCTGGACGGCGTAGTGTTCCGTCAGGTCGGTTTCCAAAGGCCAATTGCCTTCGTTGGGACCAAGCAGGCCACAGCTAACCACCCCACGGAGCCTTGCAGCACGAATACGTTGGCTGGTTAGGTATTGAGTGCATTTAAGTTTGTCACTCAACTCCAGTGGAAGAATGCTGTCGATGGGGAAGTAAACGACATGATCTCCCGCCTTGTATTCATCCTTTTTAATTACAACGATCCAACCCTTGATCCTGGCTAGAGACAGTTTGTCTGCGTTCGGATGGGTCAATACTTCGTCAACTTTAGATACTTCCACACGCAGCGTACTCATTTTTACCTCACAAGCAATACTGCAATAACTGCAACTAATGTTAATGCTTGTAAACACACTAACAAGCCAATGACGGCTTTCAAATTGCTACAATCATTGCGATTGCACTCTGTCGATTCCTGTAATTCTTTTATGTCTTTTTCAACTTTATCTTTGTCTTTGTGCCACATTGGGCCAATCAACTTTTCGACACCGATACACATATGCTCGGTGCCTTTGGCGGAGCCGAAACCGACTCCGGTTACACTTGTCGCAGCCATTTAAATTTTATCTCTGGGGTAAGAAACTTCCGTAACAGTAGGGTTTTCCGGCCTCACCGTTAGCGACACCAGCCTTACCGTGCTGGTGTGCTACGATCTTTCCGCTAAGAACACGGACACTGGCCGTACAGACGGGACACAAGAGGAGATAGTCTGATAGGTCATCTACAGAAACAACTCTCGTCCTAACCATTCCTGCGCTTGGTCTAAGATAGGCAATTTTGTAGTAGTCTGCTCCAACCTCCTCAATATGAGCTTTACATGAAGATGGAAGATACCAAACAACATCACCTACGCTATATCTCACTTCCTACGAACCTTTGTCTTTAGATTAGTTCCTATGAGTGTTGGGGGAATAAACGATCTCCATTCGTCTGTTCGCTCACGACTAAAACATACAAGTTTTATACTTGGATCTGTATTTCTTAACGTTCTCTTCGTATAAGTCAAGAAGAACGCCTTGGCGTCCTCAAAAAAACCAACCTCAACGGTTGGCCCGTTGGGTTGAACAGTTAGCAGCGTTAGTTTTGACCAGTCTGGGACGGTGATAGAAAGGTCTTTAAGTTTTGAGAAGAACTTGTCAGGATCTTCTTCAATCAAGGCTACCAACTTCTTGTTAATCAAAATTTTAATTCTACTTTTTCTCATTACGATCCTTACCGCTTCTTGCGCATCGCAACGAGAAGGTCGCAGACCTGATCGAGTTGGTACTCAGTCCAACTGGCGTCGATCTCCTTCGCCTCGCTGTTGCCCTCACGGGTCAACTTCTCAAAGACGAGCAGGGCTGCTTTCTTGTCCTCGTAGACACGCCGAACCAGATGCCGCCACTCCAGCCCCTCACAAAGCTCGCAGTACATCAACATGATGCCGGGAGCAAAGTTCTGGGGGATGTTGCGCCGCTCGCAGGCGTGCAACACTTTCGGGATCAGCGGTATCCAGCCGTATTTTTCATTGTATTTAGTCTTGGCGAGGATTCTTACCCCCTCCAAGCCACGATAAATGATGTCCACGGCGGGAATCAGGTCGATCCCCAAGAGAGTCACGTTCTCCGGTCGGAACAGGTGGGCTTTCGGGATCTGCCCGCCAACGTGCCAGGAAGGCGGGCTGAACTTGCGTTTGATCCTCTTGCCCTGATCCAGCAACTCTTCGTAGTGGACCGTAGCGAAGAACTTCTCAATCATCTCGAACTCTTGGCATTCGCTATCCATCGTTCCCTCCTTTGGACTGAAGCCAGTATAGGGGAAGTTCAATTAGATAATCAATACGGGATGTCTTTTGCGTCCTCAATTAGCCAAGTCGGCATGTCGGTGATCTGCTCCTGCTTCATAAAGATCGGATCGTCCGTCAATCGCATCGCCGCAATGTGTAACTTGGTTTCATTTTCTAAATATCCCTCCAAGAACAATTCCTTTTCCCTATACGACATCGTGACAGCCCTTTGAATTTTTTCATGATTTTTGAAAGACAATCCTGTCATACGTTCTAGAAGTTGAATTCTTTTGTCGTTGTATACAAAGCGTGGAATCAGAATTCTTATCATTCCTGCCTCACGGGATCTTACCGTCAACATCGTAGCCCTGCATTTTAACTTTGAGAAAACGGTAGCCAGAGCAGTTGTTGCCCAACGGCAAACCCATTGAGTAGGGGTCAACGCCTCTGTCCTTATGCTTTTTAATGAAATCGGACACCTCCTTGTCAATCTCTGGGCGTTGTTGGGCTACCAATTTCAGACAATAAAACTTGCCGTTTATTTGCTCGTCTTCAGCTAGGAACCTGCATTGTGTTGCGCCTTGTCCATAGCTGCATACATCTTGTACCTGCTTGAGAGTTAATGCCATAATTTATTCCGAATAGTAATGATTTAAAATTCCATTGACTCTAGCCTCAAGCCACGCCTGCAATTCTTCCTTGTGTCCAGTAAGTAAACTCGCTGGGACATGCAAAACGACGGACTTTACTTGCTCATTGTTCAACTCTAATTCAGTCAACAATTTACTAAGTAATGCACCTTTCGCTACGCCCTTCTTGGACGCTACTTGCTCTAAAGCCTCGTATGATTTTTTGTGTAATGTTACTGCTGTTTTTGCCATACATCAACCCCTTTCTTTCTTGTTTTCATCTTGAGCATTCTTCAATGCCTCCAATGGCGCTCGGATCTTCATTTGTTTCTTTCTCCTCTTGATATCCGTCTTACGAACGAAGTACTCACGTTCCTTCAACTCATGCATAATGCCGTACTCATTACAAGCACGTTTAAAAATTCTCAATAATTGCATCAGCGATCTGTCCCTATCTGCCCTACTGGCATTAGGTGGCAGTCTTCTCGCCTCAACACGAACATTTGCACGCCGAGCCATGTTTATTCCTCATATTCTTTCAATTTTGAAAAACTTCGTTCCAAACCGTTTGGCCTTCTGCTCTCTTACCATAAGGTAAGGTAAGACAACCGATGTCTCTGTAGTGTTAGGCAATTGGCTTGGATCAATCTTAGGGACGAAATCTTTAATTTTTGCTAGAGCCAAGTCCACTAAGTTGATATAATCGCTACCTTCTAACATAGTTGCGAAGGTAAAAATATAGCAATGTGGCAAATTACCACAACACAAGTCATCCAACTCATAATTCTTTCCTTCGATATGCAAGTTTCTTTCTGTCATGTTAATAAATGGCGTCCGGGCCATTAGTGCCCATTTGGACGTTCCATTACACACATCTAACACACAACAGGCTCGCATTAGTGCCAACTGATCTGCCGCTTTCATTTCACCAACGAAATACGCTTTGTCTGCTAATTTCACTGACAGGTCATAAGTCGAAGCATCTTGCTTCACCACCGGCAAGTAGTCCTCTACCAAACTCTCAATCAATTGCTCCCAGAACTCTTGTTTGCATGGAACCTTCTTTACCTTCCCTCTCGCCCAAGACTCCACCATCTTTGACGGTTGCATGAAGATCCTTGGCTTGTCAGAACTGATCAGCCCAGCCTGCTCATGCCTCAGTCCGGCTATTCCAGGCAACTTGTAGACGATAAATTTAAATCTTTCAAAGAACTTGCTGGTGAAGCCGTTGTCATACAAAGTCTTGAACGTCTCAGGCGAAATCGTCTCAAAGAATCTATTCAACTGCTGATGGAAGAATGTAGCCCGCTTCTCCGTGTTGTCAAAGCCCTCTGTCTTTGACAACATCGCCTTGACAGCGCCGCCATCCTTGATGCCCCAATACTCATCCGCATAGGGGAAGAGGGCGGCATGACCCGGCCAGCCGCAGACTACAATATACTTGCTTGGCATCTCTTCTTTGAGGCGGTGAAGCAAAAATGCAGACAATATAAACTCATGCTTCTGGTCGCCAAAGAAAGGGACTGCTATAAAGCTGGAGAAATTGGTGGGCAATTTGCCTTCAATATACTTTTCTCTTACAAATCCAGTCTTTTCAGATGCTCTCCTGACAAATTCAGCTACGTTTTCCATAGGTTCCATACATCATCCCAACAATATCTTTAAAGTTTTCTCTCTCCACATCAGCCACCGCTTGTTTCGTAAGTCCCAATGCATAATTGTGATTGGATTCCACGTCTTTGAAATGCGTTAGTACAAGTTTCTTATTGCCTCTCGTACACAAGTAAATCCTATATCCCTCATGCCCTGGGGTAAGCGTTCCTCCTAGAACCTGATCCGGGCTTTCAAACAGGATATAAGGTGTACCAACAAGTCCTGCTAATCTTGTAGAAGCGGTCCAATATTGAATAGTAAATTTTAATTGAGAAACCAGAGCTAAAGTATTCTCTAAATCTTGCGCTTCTGGTGTTGAACTAAAGTCTGTTACTCTTGGGAAGGGACAAGGAAGGGTGGTGGATTTCTCTCCTATCCAAATAGGATTGTAACCCAGGTCTTCAAGCAGATAAATAAGGCGCTCATAAAAATGAGACGGCAGATTACGACCGTAGCAAATTCTATTGCGGGCGGTGATTCCGACTGAGTTTGGTTTGATGTATTTAGCGACATTTTTTAAGTTTTCAACTGAAACGTTAGGCCATACAGCCAACTTCTTACCTTCTACCGGATTGTAGAAGATCCCCATGCCAGGAAACATACATCCACACTTCTGACATTTCTGCCCACCGTCCTCGCACATCACTTTGCCGCCACAATCTTGAATTAGGCATCCTACTAACTTTGGGTATACCGCCGGCTCACCTATTTCCAGTGGCCCAATGACCTTGCCCTGTTTCATAAGGTCTTTCTCTACTCTGGTGAGGTTTCTAGAGCAGTGGTGGAAGGCTCTGCAATACTCCCTGAGCCATTGATGCTCTTCTCCGATCTCCCAGAACTCGTCTACCAGATGTTTGTAGAGAAAGGCTCTGCCCTGCCAACCGACAGCAATGGAGTATTTGCCCATGTAGCGGCGCTGGAGGAGGGTGGGAAGGCAATAAAGCGTTCCTAATATCTCCGTGCCGAATTCACTAAAGCAGGGAAAGATGATGGTATTGCGAGGATGTGTCTTGGGGCGCTTGGTGAACTTGTGAATTTTGAATTTAATTTCACCAGCGTGCGGCTCAGTTTCTTCTGAAACTGGCTTCAACATTGGCTTTAAAGTTTTTCCTCTCATGACTATCTACTCCATGAAGTATATGCTATATTGCCACAATTGCAATAACAAAGTCTTTACCAACGGCGACGATCTCCACAGTCTTGTTGAGATCGCAACTGCGTCCATCCAAAGAAAAGGCGACGGCATAAGCAAAGAATTGGTAGAACAAAAGAAAAAACTTAAATGTCCTCAATGTGGCTTCGTGTTTAAGATAGTAAAATTGGAACAACCAAAGGTAGAAGAAGAAAAACTAATCGACGACAGACAAGAACCAAAAGATTTATTTCCAGACGAACCGAAAAAGAAAAAGAAGTGACTATATTAAGCAAAACCTCCTTTCTCTATAGGACGGGACACCGTTGGGCTAAACACCAACGGTGTCTCTTTTTAAATAACGAAGCCCACCCGCAGGTGGGCTTCAAAGTTACTTGACGCCGACGTTGTCGTCGTTTCCACCGTTGTCACAGTGGTCGTCGTGGCAGCAGCAGTGGCAAGCCAAGAAGCCTACAACTACGCCTACTGCAAAAGAAACGAATCCTACGATAATACAAATAGGACACATAAAAACCTCCTTTGAAGGACATACTATTTATCCTTCCTTGCATTAATTCTTGGAAGTGCTATGGTACAGACAAAGGAGATAATTTAGATGCTTAAGACAATTATTTGCGATATTGACGGCACTTTGGTCCAACAAGACGACAATTACATGGACAAAGTCGCCGGTAGAGAACCCTTCAAAGTCCTTCCTGGCACACTTGAGAAACTTCAAGAGTGGGAAACGAAGGGCTACCGCCTCATCCTCATCACAGGCCGCAAAGAAGGCTCCAGACGAGTCACTGAGAAGATGCTAGACGAACTAGGCATCTTCTACGACCAACTCATCATGGGCGTAGGGATCGGTCCTCGCATTCTCATCAACGATATGAAGCCTGGACGTGACATAGAAATGGCAGTCGGGATCAACGTCAAACGCAATTTGGGAATCTCGGAAGTTGAAATTTAAAGACACTGAGGGGGCACTTGCATTGCCCCCTCAGCGCAGGAAATGAGTTTGATGTGATTCAGGCGGGTCGGACTAGAAGGGAGGCAAGGGTGGCTCCGTCGTTGTTGTGGGAATTGAAGGCGCTGTGCCAACCACTTCTGACTCCGGTGTATTGTGTCTTACCGTCCAGAAAGCGGGCGACCGCCGTACTGGTTGGCTGGAAGTACTTGTAGGTGAAGATCGTCTGCCAGAAGTTGCCGTCGTTGGGCTTATACATCAGCGCCGCCCTCAGAGCGGCAGTCCAGAATTGGTGACGCATCTGGATAGCGGTGCCGGCGGCAGAGCCAAGTTGACGCCACCAATCGCTCGGTTCCACGGCGACGATTGCAGTCTGAGTCTGCATATACCGCCCAGACAACGGCACCCCCATCACCTTCAATTGGTCTTCCGTGCTGACACGGTGGAACACGCTCGGCGTGGTTAGGCCCAGAATGCCCTCCAGCTTCGTCATGAAGGCATCCAACACCTCGATGCCCAGACCGCCGATGTTGTAGAGGTAGCGATTTTTGTTGAAGTTATAACCTTGATTGTCGGTGTAGTCGTGGAGCGATTCACGACAACCAGTCCACGTCACACCGTTGGCGTTATAAACTCCGAAATGGCTGGCGTCCGACTCGTAGGTAGCCCGCTTGACTTGGGGCATGATAAGTGGTTCGGTGGCTATCACAGTCACACCCTCCTTTGGTGCATTGATACTACCACAAACGCCGAAACGGATTCAAGATGGATTTTCGTCCAAGATAGGATAGAATATGAACATTAAGATTTAGAGAGAAGCATGACAGATAAAGCGACAATAGCGACACTATGCGTGTCAAGACTACATGAACTAAAACTATACAACGAGACGTGGCGGAAGCGTCTGGAAAGCGAACTCAAGGACGTAAATTCCAAGAACGACGCTGGGTACTTCCTGAAGTTGCGACAAGAATGTATTGACAAGAAAGTCCGCTACGAGAACGAACACAACTCCGTCGTTCCTTATCTCCTGCGCATCTGCAACGAGTTTGATATCGACAAACCACCCGCCTACGATTACGGCGAGTATCCCGATATTGATATTGACTACATTGACGGTGTCAGAGATTACCTCAAGGAAGACTTCGCCAAGAAACGCTTCGGCAAAGACTACGTCTGTAACATCGCTAATTACAACACATTCGGTATGAGGGGTGCCCTTACCGACATGGCTAGAATCTTCGGACTAGACCATGATGAAGTCAAAGCAGTAACAAAAAAGTTAAAAGACAAGGACGAAGACGGTAAGGCGATCACATGGGATCAAGCCCTTGAAATGTTTGATGATCTCAAGGCTTACTGTGATGCGCACCCAGACGTAGCAGATGCCGCAAGGCGAATGGTAGGACGCATCCGTGGTCGTGGGCAACACGCTTCCGGCCTCGTTGTCTCCAGCGTTCCTATCAAAGACTACATCCCTCTCATCCAGGGCAAGGACGAAAGCCCCGCCTCTGCCTGGATTGAAGGACTCCACGGCACCGACCTTAGCACGGTAGGTTTCATCAAGTTTGACTTCTTAGGGCTGGATGGAAACCAGAAGATCGCCGACGCCTGCAAGATGGCGTGTCAGTCCAAGAAAGGCATCATCAGCGGCCTCGCCTCTATCAATCGCACAATTGAAGACATCTTCGGTGGCCCAATGGGACCACAGAAAGCATGTGACATTATTAGCGATGCCATTGGCGATAAGACCGTCTGTGCCCTGCCTGGACTACAGCCTAACGGCGAGCCTTACCCTTCGTGGTCTGATACGAGATACCTCAATGATCCGAAAGCCCTTGCTATGGCGTCTGCTGGCGACCTGCGCATGGTCTTCCAGTTTGACGGTAGCCCTGGCATTAGAAGGCTTGCAAAAGAGGGCGGCGTAGACTCCTTTGACGATCTTGTGGCTTACACGGCTCTCTACCGTCCAGGCCCAATGAAACTCAAATACCATGAGAAGTACATCAACAGGAAGCGTGGTTTGGAGCAATGGAGCGTTCACCCGGCGTTGGCAGAAGGCCCAGGTAATTTAAGTTTTACTTACGGCGTGCTAACGTACCAAGAACAAATTATGCGCATGCTCAACACAGTCGGACAAGTTCCACTTCAAGACTGTGAAACAGTAAGAAAAGCTATCTCCAAGAAGAAGATTGAGAAGTTTGAGAAGTACAAGAAGATGTTCATTGCGAATGGACAACACCTTGGCTTCACCGTCGCAGAACTAGAACACTTATGGGAGCAAATTGAAGCGTTCGCAGGCTACGGTTTCAACCTCAGTCACGCCGTAGGATACACATATATTTCTTCCAGAATGTTGTGGCTCAAGGCGCACCTGACCGACCACTTCTTCGCTTCCATGTTCACGCATACGAAAGCCTCCGGTCCAAAGGACTACAACAAGCTGAAGGAATATAAGCGTGAAGCTGACAAATACAAGGTCAAGATGGCTGGCCTGGATATCAACAAGTCCAAGCAGAGCTTCGTAGTCAACCCAGAAGACGAAGTCATCTACTACGGCTTTGAGAAGATCAAGGGCATTGGCGAGGAAGCCGCTGTCAGACTAGAGCAACAACAGCCTTACGCCAGTTTTGAAGACTTCCTACGTCGCTTCGGAACTGCGGCAAAGGTGGTTGAAGCGGTGATCGCTCTAGGATGCTTCAAGGATGCTGACCCGACCACTCTCTATCACTTCTATGAGCATTTCAAGAAGTTTGAGACGAATGAGAAAAACAGGATCAAGCGATACGAAACGACCAAGGCAAAGATAGAGAAACAGTTGGCAGAAGAAACCGATGAAACGAAGAGTTCAAAACTACTCAAGAAACTAGAAGTATGTATTGCGAATAAGGAGAAGAAGGATCAGTTCGTTGAATGGCCTACGTTGGCGCAGTTCCAGTTTGAGGAGAAGAAAGGCAAAGAGAATGAAGAATTCCTCGCCATCCTCAACACTGTAAACGATGAAGTCAAAGAGACTGCTTACTACGGCTACGTCTGGCATCATCCATTTGAGAAATGCCCAGATTACCAGGGATTAAACTTTGAAGAGTTTGTGGAGTCTGGAGACAGGGACGGCTATGTTGAGGCGATCATCAGAAACATAGAGAAGAAACAGACGAAAGTGACCTTCTACAGCGTGCAGTTAGAAGACGGCGTAGGGTGGAAGAGGAAATGCACTATCTGGGAAGATGATTATGAAAGATTCGCAGACGAGCTAAAAGTTAACAATATCGTGCGGCTGTGGGTGGACGAGCCGCATCCCAAATACAAGACTTTTACGCTCCACCAGATCGGCACTAGATGGAAGAAGCCTGCTAGGTGCAACGATCACAGAGTCATAAAACTCAATTAAACAAGAAAAGCCCCCTTACGGGGGCTTTCTTTATTTCTCCACATATTGTTGACAATCGCAGTCAGGCTCTAAACACTTCCCAACTCCTTCAACGTGGATATAGCGGATGTGCCCACAGTTCTCACAATATAATACTGAGGCATCGTCTTTTGTGTTTGTGTCGTCCATATTGTATTTATTCAGACCCATAAAAAAAGCCCCCCATACCTGGGGGGCTTTTTGTCTGATGTCCTGATCAGACATGGGTTCACGCTTCGTCAGCCTATTTGCCAACAATTGACTAAACCCAACGAGTCGCAACCGTTAGCACAGTGCCGATTCGCTTGACCAGCGTTGTTATTCAACTTAGTCTTATCACTATCTATCCCTATACAGTCAATAATTCCACTGTTGCCAAATGAAGTACCTTTCATTTGCCAAAAGCATTACCAAGCCTACTAATAGAAAAGTGAACTACCTATATATGTTGTATTTTACTTTTTACAAGGAGTATTAAAATGGGTGCATCTTCCGTAACTGGAGTTGGACAAGGCTCTGCCGACAAGACAGGCCAGAAGGGTTCTGAACATCTGTTCGTAGGCGTTGAGAAGTTGATCGGACCACGCATTGTGTTCGCACATGCTGGTGTGGTTCTCGGCTCTAACGGTAACACGTCTGGAACGTACGCTTTTTCGTTCCCCCAGGCTCTTCCTGGCGCAAACAGTGATTATATCGTACTAACCAACGCCCCTGCTCATTCTTGGGCAACCGCTATTACCACAAGTGGTTTTACCGCTAACGGTACCAACGGACAAACCGTAAGTTTCGCTGTCGTTCGTGTAACGAATGCCACCGTAACAGCTTATCCAACCCACAACTAAGTGGAATTAAAACAAAAAAGCCTGACCGTAAGGTCAGGCTTTTTTTATGGAGACATTATGCGATTAACTTGCCAATGCGGCCACAGGCCCAAAGACAGCACCGGAAGATGCGAGGAGTCTGGAGAGAAATCTCCTCAAGAACCTCATCTATGTCCCTATGAACTAATCATGAACAAAAGGGAAATCTATTGCAAATGCTGCATTGGTTGTACCATCCTGTGTCTGCCGAAGAAGACAATTCAACGTCAGCCCGAAGAGATACACAAAGGCAGCTACGACAATTGCAAAGACTTATTTGATAACAAATAACTTACGATCCTTGAGGGAGTTGGTGTAAATGTTATCATCCGGCAACTGTTCAACATCCACAAAACCAGCCGTCCAAGACAGTTCTTGTATAGCCATGAAGTTTGGAATAAAGAACGTCCCAAGACCAATTTCTCGTTCAACATACTCTTGGCCTCGCAAGATCGTCGTGAAACGAGTATCGCTGGCTACTTCAAGGATTGGCTTGTCTACGTTCGTAATACGAGTCAATGGAGTCTCCATCAAGACCGCTCCACCGTCCTTCAACAAAGACTTCATCTTGCGGAAATGGCCTACTGGATCTTCTGCATGATATAGCACTCCGAAGTATAAGATGAGATCGTACTTCCTCTTGTCGTCAAGATCCAAGAACGTCCCTACAATTACCTCGATGTCTAGATCCCATTCCTTCTTGGCAAAATTTAAATTCTCTGGGAAGAAGTTGATAGCCACGTCTCTTGGATTTACCGCCGTGACGTGCTTCGCCCCAGCCAGTTTTGCACCAATTGACATGATGCCGTCATTAGCACCAATGTCAAGAACATCCTTGTCTTTAACATCCATCATGCCAATGCGCTTGAATGCTTCCCACAACTTCTGCTCTCGGTTACGGTCGTGATTAGCGCCTGCAATTCTACTGCCATCAGGAAGGGGCATGTTGTGAAACCATCCTGGCCCCTTGTTGACTAATTCCCCATTCCAGTCACAATCAAAATAGTTCATGTGTTATAAAGGACTCACTTTTTAATTTTTTCTATCCTATGTCCTAATACCCATTCCTCATCCGACTTAGGCTTCTTCTTGGGAACCTGAGTTACAGCAACAATCTTCTTAGGATCAATAGGTTTGTCGTCGGCCTTGAACATGTTGTCGACTTTGTCTTTATCCACGTTCTCAGCCGGCAACGCTACCGCTTTGTTTTTAAGTTTTAGACTTCGTTCTTGTCGAAGTTTTCTACGCTGCCTCTTAAAAGTAGCAATCAGCCTTTCAAATTCTTCTTCACTCATGGCATTGAAGTCTTGAGTCTTCTCAATCAGAGCGTCCACTTCACCCAGAGGCTCAGTGTAATCAAAGTCAGAAGAAGCACGCATTTCGTCAGCTTCCTTTGCCAACGCCTCCTTCTCTTTAGCCAGTTGCTTTTCTTTCTTCTTCTTGTTCTTTTCTAATTCCTTTTCGCTCCAAGGGCAGTGATGCTCCGTCCTCTTGTCCTCTGGTCTATTCTCAATTATCTGTGGATTCTCATAATAATGAGCAACCTTCTTTGGATCGTCCATGATCTCACCTACCTTGTCATATCCCTCACGCTTGGCGATATTGCTGAGAACCTTGTATTTGTTGTCAAAGAATTCGTTAGGGTCTTCAGTGTAGAAGACACGGGTGCAGAGGCGCTTCCAGTTCTCTTCTAGGTTGTGCTGTCTATTAGCACGCAATTCTTCTACTTCCTTGGACATTGGGCTAATGTCATATTGGATGTTTCTTGGAACGATCAAGAATGTGGCGATTGGATCGCCATGCTTGAAGACGTATTTGCATCCAGGCATCGGCGCTTTGAAGACGATGAAGAAGATTTCAGGCCACCAGTCCATCTCAAGCATTCCAGGCACAGCAACAGGTGTGCTGCCGTCACGACAAGAGAAGACTTTGGGGTGGGGTTGGACGAGGAGGTTGTGATCGGTGGGTGTTTTTATATCAACCATAGCGACATAACCAAAGTGCCAGGGAGCAAAGCAGGCCATCGGCACCCACTTCTTTCCTAGATACTCAGGTATTTCTTTAGACCAATCGGCTTCGCACTTGCACATGCCTTTCTCGTCGCATGTCACAGTGGCGGTCGCTTGCCAAGTATAAATTAACTCAAGACCATAAGTAGAAGCGTCAGCGTAAGGCTTGCAATGCCAGGGCTGAGGAGTCTTCCAATTGTTTTCACCAGCCCACCCGCCAATCTCAAGTTTAGTCCTCTTGGGCGGCTGGCCGTGCAGCCAGTTACGGTATTCGACTTTGATTGCTTTTTCGTTTTCGCTCATAGTGGTTTAAAATAAAAAGATGCTGAGATTTTATCTCAGCATCTTCAAAAGTCAATACAATTATTCTTTCGGCGTTACCTTCGGTCGGCGTTTGCCAACTTCATTGCCTGCAACGTCCCAGACTGCATTAACAGTTACGGAGATCGCTTGATCGCCAGAGGCAATCTTCGTGCTACTGACGGAGCGGACGGCTGCTTCAGGAGCGGCACCGTATGGACGATTATAGTTGTAGCCTTCTGTGACAGACTTGAGTTTGCCTAACTTTTCGCCTAGACCACCGACCATCTGCTCGGCCTTTTTCTTGGCATCTGCGAGCGCTAGGTCACGGGCCTTGACTTCCAATTCAGTGCGGTTTGTCACATTGAACGTGATATGTTGAAGTCGGACTTCATCGCTGGCTGTTGCGTCGATGATTGGACCGGCCTTGTCTAGATCACGAACTTTTACGGAGATGTGATGATGAACGGCATAGTTCTTGAACGTGCCACGGTCATCATATACTGGCGTGATGTGAAAGCCAGTGGTGTACATGTCTTTTTCGTCAATCTTATTATCAGCAAAAACTTTAAAGAGCTTCGTTGATGCCGTTCGGTTTGCGGTATGCGCCTTGGAGGCTACCACATTCTCGGTAGAAACAATGAAGGAGAGATTGACGCAATCTGGCTTTGCATAGACAGTGCCGGTGCCAGAGGAAGTGACTTGACCAAATGCGGATGTAGCCACTAACAAGGCAACTGCCGCTGCAATAATACTTTTCATAAACTACCTTTTACATTTTAACTAAAAAAGAGGCAGGGCTAACAAGGGAATATGAGACGGCTCATTTCTTCAGAATGTAGTCCCATTGGCATTTAGCCCTATCTCTTCAACAAAAACATTCTTCAATCAAACAATCGTACTACAATTACATAACATCATTAAAATTCCGGGCTTTACCCCCCGGTGGGTCCACATAATCTAAGGAAAGGGACAAAGAGGTGATAGGACATCGGTTGATTAGAAGTCAATGTAGTCCTACCGGGCATTCCCATCTCCTACACACCTTCTAAGAGTGTGTTTCAATTATTTGACAGGGGTAGGGCAACTGCTCCGGGCACAGCGCCCTACTCCCTATCAAATTTTAATCTTCCTCAGTCATCAGCACGGTTTCCGGCTCTTCATCGAGGTTGATGCCTTCGATGACGCCGATCAGATGGTCAGCGGTCATGGTGCCCTGAGCGAACATGTCGGTCAGGCTGAACACGGTGTCACTGAAGCCACCGATGTTCAGAATTTCCAGGCGCTCCTGAGCCTGCGTCGTGGTGTGTGGTGCCACGTCGATGCACACCAACTTAGCCTGCGGGTTACGCATCCTCCAGCGTTCCCATTCGCTCTGGAGGGCTGTCTTGCCCGACTGACGGCGACCGTAACGGTCGATGTTGAGGCTCTCGACCCACGACTGGTCGTCGGAGACGATCACCACCAAATCGCCGAAGCGGTTGTTGTCGTTCAGCATCTTCAGCGGGGCCGAACATGCCGTACCACCGTCTGCGATCTTGCCGATGCGGGTAGCGTTGTCCATGACGCTTGCCGCCGGGTCAATCGCCACCGGGACTACTTGCTTGTTGAAGCAGAGTAGTTCGGAACCCTTGTTCTGGCGTAGGATGCAACAGCCGATGAGAGCCGCTACGTCCACACGCTTCACGTTGGTCGTTGCTCGGTTGTGCAGACCGTATCGGTTGCCAGTGACCGGGTAGGTCATGGATCGGGACACGTCTACGAGCAAGTAGACCGGAGGGTTGCCGCCCTTGGCTTCCGGCAGCACAGGGACGTTCTCCGTCGCCACTTCCAATGCGGCGTGCAGAGCCTCCCGAATCTTGCCGGGGATGTTCGTGGTGTTCTGGTATGCCGTCAGGATGCGGTATGGGAAAGCCTTGGCCTTCAGCACACTCTTCCTGTCCGCCAGCCTGTTCGCCACGAAGTCAACCATGCCGTCCTCGTTGAAGACGCCGTGCTTGACCATGTTATTTAAGTTTTTCAACAGCCAGAACCAGCCCGCTCGGCGTGCGATGGTCGTCCACTGCTGGGCAGTGAGCGGAGAACTGGTGAGCATCTGGAACGGCACGTTGGGTACGTCGCCGCCGTTTGCCTTCCAATCCTCAAAGTTCTGCACCTTGTCAGGCAGCAGAGCCTTGTCATACGCCTTGCCGACGAACCACGCATACATGCTGCTGCGGGTGCGGTCCAGCGGGCGAGGCCGGATGCATCGCAGAATGTCACGCATGGAGGGCGTGCCGACGCTCTGGTCGAACACTTCGCTCGGCGTTCGGCTGTTGAACCAGTTCGTCATCAGTCGCTTCGGGAGCGTGCCGAACGACCGCCTGCCGACCTGACCGGAGCGGATCATCTGGAAGAAGTTCCGCAGCATGTCACCGTTGTTGATGACACGGGGGAATACCTTCTTCAATAGGTCCGCACGCCGGTTAGACGCAAGGATCGCACAGAGCAGCGCTGGCATGTCCTTCATGCCGTGCTTTTCACGACTGAAGATTGCCACCTTCGCCACGAACTCCGGTTCGCACTTGTTGGCGAAAGAAATCACGTCGTTCAACTGCTTTTCGGCAGTAACGTACAAGGTGTTGTTGAGGCAACTTGTGGACGCCAGTTGTGCTAACGCCTGCTTCGGCGTCATCTTGTAAGCCACGCCACCCGCTTCGTTGCGAGTCGTGCCATGTGTGTCAAACAGGTTCCAGTTACTCATCCCACACCTCTCTTTTGCTTCAGTTGGTTCACGCCCAACAAGGAAGTTATAATTTAATAAAGTTACTAGATACGTCAATGCGAGAAAATGAAGATTTCCACAAAAGACGTGTAAAAAGCATCATCAGAGATCGAAAAGAAATTCTTGATGATGTGTTTTACGAAATAGAATCAGAACTTCCACAAGAAGAGAAACCCTACTCTATTCTTCCGTTGATTCTGCTTCTCTGTCTGTTGTTTGGAGCAATTTTGGTTGCGACACAAATACTTGGCCGTCATTAACTCTTAAACAACCCATCGCATATAGATTGACAGCAGCAGGATACGCAAGTAGTTCCTGCTCAAACACCTTATCTGCCAGCGAGTCTGGCGTTTCGTGTTCGCTTACCTCAACCATTCTCTGTAAGATTATCGGTCCGTGATCATACTCGTTATCGGCGAAATGAACAGTGCAACCTGAGTGTCTTGCGCCACTTTTAATCACAGCTTCATGAACGTGATGCCCATACATGCCTTTACCGCCGAATTCAGGCAATAAAGACGGGTGAATATTCATCACACGGTTCGTCCAGTGGTCAGGTATCTTAAGTTTTATAAGCCATCCAGCCATTACAACAAGGTCAATTTCTCTTGCATCCAAAGACTCAAATAAAGTCTCTGATTTCGTGTGGATCTGTGTGACTATTTTATGCTTGCCCCAAATATGCTTGAGGCCAGATACGCTAAGATGGTTTGCGACTACTAACTTAATGTCGGCTTTTAATTTATTTCCTAAATCAAGGAAGTTCTTCAGAGAGCGACCGGAGCCGCTTATCAAGACTGCTATTCTCATAATTAATTCTATATACAGATATGAAGAGTTTCAACAAATGGAGAGATAAGGAAGACGTACCCGATTCCACCATTCACATTGATCTTCCTTCAGTCAGGCAGCAGACCAATTATTCCTGCGGGGCAGCATGTTTGCGATCAATTTGCCAATATTTTAAAGTTGGCAAAATGCCTGAAAAAGAATTCGTTAAACAACTTGACGCTGATGCCGATGGTGGAACGGCTCCAAACGAAATAGTCAAGACAGCCAGAAACTTAGGCTTAATGGTAAAGGCTCAGAGTAATATGTCAATTGATACTCTGAGGCACTACATCAAAAAGAAAGTTCCAGTAATTTGTGCTATTCAAGCATGGGGAAGTCCTTATTACTACGGCAGAAGACAGTCCGGCCATTATGTTGTGGCAATTGGATTTGATGAAAATAACATTTACTTCATGGACCCATCAATAGAAAACCGTGGATTCCTCAGAAATGAAGTATTTAACAAGCGCTGGAAAGACATGGACAAGCATGACAAGCTATGGGATCACTTAGGAATTGCGATTTGGAAAAAAGAAGAGAATAAAGACACTCAAAAGAAGCATGATGTCAAAAAAATTAAATGAACAAGGCGGGGATTTACCCCGCCTTGTTGCGTTATTTCTTCCTCTTGGGTTTCTTGGGCTTCGATACCTTCACAGGAGGACGGACCCGCCCTCTATGTGCGAACTGCGCTCAGAGTGACTTCTTGCTGAAGACGAAGCGAGTGGATCTCATCACGCACCTCGCTTGATGTAGACCTTGTCAGCCTTGTCCACGTTGCAGGGCTGGCAGGCCAAGACGAGGTTGTGCATCCGGCTACTGCCCCCCTTGGACTTGGGGATGCAGTGATCCAGAGTGGAATCATCCAGCGTGAGTGGGATGCGGCAGTAGAAGCAGAAGGGATCGTCCGCCAGCAGCAGGGCACGCCGCTTGCGGTTCTTGTGCATCTTGGGTTTGCGAGGGCGTGGAGGGGCAGAGACGCAGACGCCGAGGTTACGGCGTAGGTAGGAGCCGGCGCAACAGGGGATATACATACAGAACCTCCGGTCTTCGGATGAAGGAAGAATGAACAGAGAGGTTCTTCAGGATCACCATTGTTGTCACTCCGGGGCGAAGGTTAA
>JACCDR011989790.1_pt1 | contig 33817 bp, 25 predicted proteins | sample 7446431 | NCBI WGS metagenome assembly JACCDR01 (sample SAMN15323443, study PRJNA562643) | freshwater metagenome | isolation source: river surface water | place: USA:Blue River Watershed | collected 2017-08-17
AGCACTTAATTGTTTGGTAATATCGGCAATGTGTTGATTATCGAAAGGCGTTCCTTCTTGTCCGCCGTCGCTCCAATCCCATTGCGGTTCGTTTACAGGGCTAACAAAATCGAAGGTAATACCTGTTTTATTTTTTACCCCACGGATTACTTCCGTCAAAAATTGAGCGAAATTTTGGTATTGCACTGGAGCTAAATTGGGTTTTCCTGCTGTGGCAAAAGCTTGGTGGTTACTGGTAAATTGTACAGGAGGCGAATTGGTGAATGCCAAAAAACGGTCAACTTTATGTTTTTTAGCGGCTTCCAAAAACCAAAGTTGCCCTGCTTGTTTGTGCCAATTATACGAACCATCTGCATTCATAAACGACTCGGCACGTCGCCATTCGTCTTTGATGCCACTTTCTTTGCCTTTTTCGGCACTCCCCGCACCAATATTGAAACGCCAAAGCGACAAGCCAATGCCTTTCGGTTGTCCGTTTTTGTTATTTTTTTGACTAAAAAGTAATTCGGCGATAGCATTTTTTTTAGCTATTGGCCAATTGCCTACAAACTGACAAGCCCAAGCATCAGATGCCCCAAAATGTTCGATGGTTTGGTAGGTTTTTGTGGGGTTGATAAGTACTTGTAAGGGGACTTCCTGAGCCACGGCACTCAAGGCTACACACAAGAGTAATAGACCCGTTTGGAAGTATTTTTTTATATCAATATGATTCATTTCAAAAGTAAAGCAATGTTTTAAAGCGGATTAAAATTTAAAAAAGGCACAAGAAACATTCACATAATATATCAGTTATGGATGTACGAATACTGCATTAGGCGTACTGATTTTTGAATATAAAATGCTATTTTTCAGAAATTTACATTAATTCACAATTCTACATAATTACTTATTTTGTTAAAAAATCCAGCGTTAAAGCCCCCAGCCATAGCGGATTCTATTCACCCCCGACTGATTGACCGTCACAAGCGACATCGCCGTGCCACTTCCTTCTCTACGCAATAAGCTATAACTATCGCCATCACGCAGGCCTGGCCAGTACAAACTTGCCACTTTATCGTTGCGAAACACATTAGAAGAAGCAATCATATAAGCAATTTCATTATCTGTTTGATTGCCCCCGATATAATCTTTACCAGTACTCATGGCAACGCCAAATTCGGTGACAACCGTGCGGTTGGCGTATTTGCCCATTCTTCTTCGCCAATCGCTTTCCCAATCGGCAAGGCTGCGGGTTGTCCAGAACGCATAATTGTGTAAAGCTAACAAACAATCGCTGAAACGAGTATCAGCTCCTACGTTGGTTACATCTTCGGAATAGCCCGTTCCAGATAAAATAATTCGCTTGCGGGCGAGGTTAGGAAAACGAGTTAAAAATTGGGCATAAATATCAGTTAGGTCGGCTAAAGCATAGCCATGAGGTTCGTTGAAAACTTCAAAATACACCAAGGGATTATCGCCATAGTCGCTCACTACTTTTGTCCACATTTGCCAAAAATCGTTGGTATTATCAACACGACCATCTTTGGAAGAAGCCCCTTCCCAGCAGCAAAGAATCACCCGTATTTTTTTGCTCAGGGCTTTATCAATTGCACCTTTGTAGCGACTCCACCAGACATCTGCCACCGAAGGCGGATTTATCGGCAAGCGAATGGCATTGAGGCTTGGCACATTTTTTTGAAATCCTGTTAAAATAATCTCGGTTTTAGCAGATACAGCAGCGTATTCGTCGCCTGCCTCTAGCCCCGACGGAATCACCCATCCATCTACAAAATTATCTCTGCCATCGGCCCAGTTTACCCCTGCAAGACTATCTATTCCTACAGGTTTGGTATTGGTTGGGGTATTCGTATTGGTATTGTCGGCAGGAAGGGCTTGTTCTTTGCTACAAGCCACGACCAAAACCAACAAACCGATAAAGACAATTGAGGTTTTAAACATAAGTTTAGTTAATTTAAAAGTTGTCATACTGCGTTGTGTGTACTACAAGAGAACTGAGAGTTGTGAATAATTTCTCTCATTCGCAACTCTCAATTCAGCACTCATACTTAGTATCCTGCGTTTTGTTGGAGTTTATTACCCGAAGCCAAAATTTCGGCACGAGGAATAGGCAAGAAATAATGTTTATCTTCAAAACGTCTTCCCGACAAAGCCTCTTTGCGTGTATAAGTGAAGTTATTGCCATTTTTCGTTACTTCGATACCATAGGCAGGTACATTTTCGGTAACGTTGGCAATTTTCCAACGACGTACATCATAGAAGCGATGCTCTTCAAATGCCAATTCTACTTGGCGTTCTTTACGAATGGCTTCACGCATTTGGCTTTGTGTTAGTCCTGTAGGCAATGCAGGCATATTTACACCCGCTCTTTTTCTGATGGCATTTACGGCATCATAAACGGTTTGGTCAGGGCCCGCCGCTTCGTTTTGTGCTTCGGCATAGTTCAACAAAATTTCGGCATATCTGAAATAAATCCAAGGCTGCGTACCTGCAATGTCCCAAGGGTTATCAATCGGTAAATTATCGTTCAAGAATTTTTTCAAGTAATACCCTGTTTTAGAAGTATTCCAGTTTGATGGGCCATCTTTGCTGTCTTTACCACCAGGCAAATAACTCTGGATAGTTCCTCCACGGTAACTTGCTCCGTTGTACAAAATAGTCATATAAAAACGAGGGTCTCTGTTTTTGTATGGGTCTTGTGGGTCGTATCCAGAACTTGCATCATCAATGTTTTTACCATTGTTCATTTGGTAAGCATCCACAAAGTTTTGCAAAGGCACATTACCACCCCAGCCGCCAAAGCCGTTCGATGAGTTGGAGATTTCTAAACATACGTGGCGAGCTCCACGGGTGTAAAGTCTTTCAAAAATAATCTCAGGGTTGTTTTCTGGCGTTAAAAATAGTTTGTCATACCCATTGGTAAAGAGCGAGTATTTACCCATGTTCATTACATCTTTGGCTGCGGTAGCGGCTGCTTGCCAAGTACCTGCGTTATACAATGGACTAGCGGCATACAATAAAACTCTTGATTTCAGTGCCAACGCTGCTCCTTTGGTTGCTCTACCGAGTTTCCAAGCATTGTCGTTGTTGACAGGCAAATATTTACTGGCTTCGTCTAATTCAGCTACGATATACGCCATCACATCTTTGATTGATGATTTGGTATAAATGCCTGCGTTCGTAAAGTCGTCGCCTAATTCATATACTTTATCATTCATCAATACTACTTCGCCGTAGTTACGTACCAAATCTTGGTAACGGAAAGCTCTCAAAAAACGAAGTTCTGCCGAAAGTCGATTTTTCTGCGCTGCACTCATATTTACTTTAGGAATATTTGTAAGTGCGTAGTTGATTTCACGAATACTACGGTAACTTCTTCCCCAAATTGTACCTGCAATCCCTGTGTTTTCGGGAGCTAATTGTCCTCTTTGAACAAGCCAAGTATTATCGTCGTTGTTATACATCGACTCGTCGGTAAGCGACGACCAAAAAGCATATTCAAAACCTCTACCAAAGCCAGGAGGTGTACCCTCGGCTTCTTTGTCGGTTAATCTTACACCCATATAACGATTAATTACATACGATTCAAAAAGAGAGGAGTCTGTCAAAATCGAGCTATCCGAAACCCTGTCTGTTGGTACAACATCCAAAAAGTCGGAGGTACAAGCAAAGGCAGACAACAATATTCCGATGAATGACGATGATATAGCAATATATTTTTTAGCTTTCATTGTGATATTTTTTGATATTAAAACTTAACATTAACACCTAAGTTGATGATGCGTTGTTGTGGGTAGAATTGGCCACTGCCGCTGTTACCTTCTGGGTCATAATCTTTCACTCCTGTAAATGTGAGCAAGTTGAAAGCATTAGTATAAACACGAAGTTGTTTGATTTTGAGCGTTTTCAACAAGTTGCTAGGAAGTGTATAACCAAATTCTAAGTTTTTCAAACGTACAAACGAAGCATCATTCAACCAGAAATTGTTCGGATACAAACCGCCGTTTACAGAAGAAGAAGAACGAGTATCTACACGAGGATATGTACCATTTGGATTGGTAGGACTCCAACGGTTATCAGCCCAACTGCTGTAGAAGTTTCCGATTTGTCCTGATTCTGGTAGCACATATTGGCTTACTTGTGCTTGACCTGCCCATACCATCGAGAAGTCGAAATTTTTGTATCCTGCATTAAACACAAGCCCAAAAGTCATTTGTGGAATATTGCCGTAGTCACTTCTTACTTGGTCGTCGGCTGAGATTTTGCCGTCTTTGTTATAATCTTCTAAAATCAAATCGCCTAAACGAGCACCATTCAAATGTGGATATTTGTCTAAATCGGCTTGACTTTTGAATATTCCCAAAGTTCTATACAACAAATACGTATTGAGCGGATGTCCCGTTTGGCTTTGGTAGCTCAATGTACCAGCGGCTTCGTCGATAAATTCGATTTTGCTTTTAGCATAAGTAAAGTTTGCTGCAATATTATACCTAAAATCTCCTACGTGGTTATAACCAATGCTTGTTTCGATACCACTGTTGCTTACTTTTCCGATGTTTTGGTCTGGCACTAATGCTCCTGAACCATAAGGGTTTACAATACCTGACACATACGGAATAGAGGCATTACGAGCAGCTAAAATATCGGAGCGATTTTGTTGGAAATAAATCAATTCCCATGTGAATTTTTTGAATAAAACAGCATTCAAACCGATGTCCATTTTCTTGGCAACTTCCCAAGTAATGTTTGGGTTTGCTAGTTTTGTAAGGTCGATACCTGCGTGAACAATGTCTGTACCAATTACATACGTGTTATTGAACGAATAGTTGTTGTAATATTGGAATTGTCCTACGTTGTCGTTTCCTAAAGAACCATACGAAGCCCTGATTTTTAGGTCGTCAACCATCGTAACTTTTTGCTTAAACCAAGGTTCTTCCGAAATTCTCCAACCAGCCGAGAAAGAAGGGAAGAAACCATATTGCTTACCCGAAGGGAAGGTAGATGAGCCATCTACACGCATTTGTACTTCTGCCAAATATTTTTCGTTGAAATTATACGCTACTCTACTGATATAACTTCTACGGGTAAAATTGTAGCTACTTCCCCAGTTGTTTTTGTCTGTGGCAGCAGCTCCACCTTGCGATAACTCTGGTGTTGCTACGGTTGGGTAATTAAGACGTGAAGCACCAAAAGTTTCTGAGCGATTTTGGCTTTGTTCAAACGCTACAAAAGCATTGACGTTATGCTTGCCTGTTGCCAAATTGTAATTCAATTTGATGTTTTGAATCATCAACGAAGCATTGGTTTGGGCCTCAGATAACGTAGCCGCTCCTGCCGAACCACCCGTAATAACTTGGTCGTAGGCATTTGTACCTTTGTTGTACGAATACAATGGGTAAGGCGTACTGAATGATTTTGAGAAATTGTACGATTTATCAACCGACAAGAAACCATCAATACTCAACCCTTTGGCAAAAGGTAAATTATAGCTACCTCTTAAAATCCCATTGAATACCGTGTTAGGGTTTTTGTTGATACCTCCCATCGCTGTGCCTAATACAATAGGGTTGTTGTTTTCGACACCTGTAGAAGGCAAACCATTGGGATACGTTGCCACTACGGTTGGATAAGCTCTGTAAATAGAACGGAAAGTATTGCCTGCACTACTGATAGGATATTGACGGTCTTCTTGACGACCCGAAAGCGAGAGGCTCACTTTCAAATCTGATGTAATATTAGCATCAATATTTGAGCGGAAATTGTATTGGTTGTATTGCGTAACACCATTTTTCAATAATCCATCTTGGCTAATCATCCCAATTGATAAGAAATACTTGGTGTTGTCTGTACCGCCATTCACAGTAAGGCTGTGTTGATTTTGCAAGGTTACACTTCTAAGAGCCTCTTTTTGCCAGTTGGTATTAGGGTAATTAACGGGGTCTGAGCCATTGCCAAACTTAGCGATTTCGTCAGCGGTATAGTGTTGATTCATGCCGCCAGCAGGGTTGTTGTAATAGTCGATTTCATTCAAAATTGTAGCATACGTAGCGGCATCGGCCAGTTTAGGCAAGCGAGTTGGCGAGCTAAAGCCTTGGTTGAAACTGTAGGAAATGGTTGGCTTGCCTGTTGTACCACGCTTGGTTGTTACGAGAATTACCCCGTTGGCTGCTCTACTTCCATACACGGCAGCAGAGGCATCTTTCAATACCGAAATACTTTCGATGTCGTTGGGGTCGAGACGCTCCAACCCTCCGATTTGTCCCGGAATGCCATCTACTACAATCAATACATCGTTGTTGCCCGTTGAAGCCAACCCACGAATGGTGTAGCTCGAACCATCATAGCCCGGTTCGCCTCCACGGTTGTTGGCGATAAAACCAGAAAAACGTCCTGCTAATGAGTTTGATAAGTTGGGCTGAGGGCTTTTCACAATTTCGCTCCCTTTTACATCCGACACCGAGCCTGTGAGGGTTACTTTTTTCTGTGTGCCATACCCTACTACTACTACTTCCTGCAAGGATTTATTTTCAACCGCCAATTTCACATCTACAATACTTTGCGAACCAATGCTCACTTCTTGCGGAGTATAGCCAATGAATGAAAATACAAGCGTATTGGCTGCTCCTGCAATTGTAATAGCATACTTACCATTGGCATCTGCCGATACGCCTTTGCTTGTGCCTTTTACTTGCACGTTGGCACCAGGCAATGGCACGCCTTGCTCGTCTAATACGTTCCCCGTAATTTTTCTCTCGGTTTGTCCGAACGACACCACGCTAGAAAAAAGGAACAACAGTACACCTAAAAGAAGGATTGCACCATGCGAAAATAGCCCTTGCTGTGCTCTTTTCGCATGGTGTTCCTCTGCGTTTTTGAATAGAGAATGTTTCATCTTTTTGAAATGAATTTGGTTGATTGAACAAAAATTAAAGCTTTTTGCATTGAAATATTTGAAGCAAAAGTAGGACTATAGAAATAATTCAAGGGGGGAGAAATCCTTATAAGAAAGGGGGTAATCAGACAAAAAGCCCTAAAAACTGTATTTTTAGAGCTTTTTGTTTAAAAAATATGATAAAAACTAGCGTTTTTTCTGCTGAAATGCCTCTTTGTTTACTTGTAGTTGGTTGTGAAATGGCTTACGGTATTTCTTGACATAAGCCGAGGGATTCATGCCAAAAAGCTTGAAAAACTGTTCTCTAAAATACTTGCTATCGTTCATGCCTACTTGATAGGCTGTTTCTGAAATGGTGCTATCGGTGGTAATCAACATTTCGGCGGCTTTGCGGAGGCGAATAAAGCGAATAAACTCGTTGGGTGACTGTCCACAAATAGATTTGATGCGATTGTACAAGCTCGACGAACTCATGCCTATTTCGGTTGCCAGCATACTCACATTAAACTCTGGGTCGATTAAATACTGCTCAACCACCATGATACACTGGTCTAAAAACTGTTTGTATTCTGGCGATATTTTAAGGTTATGGGCTTGTAGCGTTACTTCGTTGAAGAAATACTTTTGTAGGTCGTTTCTACTTTTGAGAATGCCATTTACCCTAGCCATGAGAATGTCTTTTTCAAAAGGCTTGCTAATGTAATCGTCGGCACCAACTTCAATGCCTTTCAGCTTAATTTCAGACGAAGTACTTGCCGTAAGTAAGATAATCGGAATATGGCTCAATTGGGTATTTTGCTTGATTTCGGTGCATACTTCGATACCGTTGAGGCCTTGCATCATGATGTCGCAAATCACAATATCGGGCAAAAGCTCTGTCACGAGTGCCAAGCCTTTTTCGCCATTATCGGCTTCGTATAATTTAAACTTCGCTTTAAAAATTTGCTTGAGGTATTGGCGTATTTGTTCGTTGTCGTCAATAATCACCATCGTATGCTGTTCGGCATAGAGGTCGTCTGTAAGTTCTTGTTGAGGTACAAGAGCATTTTCTGGCAATTGTAAACGAGGTTCTTCTTTCAACTCTGCCAAAATATCGGAATGCACTTCCTCCGCTGGCATGAGATGCTCGATGTTCAAATGGGCAAAACCTTTCAGCAAACGAATCGTAAAGGTTGTCCCTTTGCCTAGTTGGCTAGAATAACGCAACGTGCCTTTGTGGTAATTGATAAACGTGCGGGTCAAATACAAGCCTATACCGAAGCCTCCGGCCGTTGTATTTTTTACCTGATAAAACATCTGGAAAAGTTTATCTCCTACCTCTGGGGCAATGCCAGCACCACTGTCTTTCACATGAATCAACACTTCGGTTTTGCTTTCTTCAATAAGCAGGGCTACGCTACCATCTTTGGGCGTAAATTTAAGGGCATTAGAAAGTAAATTAAAAAGGGCTATTTCTATTTTTTCTCTATCGCCATAAATTTCTAATTGGTCGTTTTCGCACCTAAATTCGTAGTGAATATTTTTCTCTTTTGCCTGATGTGTAAAGCATAAAAATACCTCCTCGGCACAGGTTTTGATGGATAGTTTGGCTAGTTTTAAATCATCGCTTTCGGCATCGGCTTTTCTGAATAGCAACAGTTGGTCAACCAAACTCAACAGTCGTTTGGCGTTTCTATACACGATATGCAGGCTATTGAGGTCTTGCACTTCGGCATAGAGCATTTCTTTGATAGGATTGATAATGAGTGTTAAGGGTGTACGAAATTCATGGGAAATATGGGTAAAAAAAGAAATTTTCTTTTCGTGTAATTCTTTTTCTTTGTCGGCTTCAATCTTAGCAATTTTTACCTGATACGCCAATGCAGCCTGTTTCTGTTTGTATTGTTGGTAAAAATAAATCAATACGCCTACAGCACAGAGATACAAGGTATAAGCCCACCAAGTTTTGTACCAAGGGGGCAAAATCACCACTTCTATCGAAGCGTATGTTTCAAACCATCGTTTGTCTTTGTTGGCAACTTTTACTTTGAAGGTATAAGTGCCAGGGTCTAAATACCGATAGGTAGCCGATTTTTGTTTTCCTACGTAGTTCCAGTCGTTGTCTAACCCTTCGAGCTTGTAGGCAAATACATTTTCGTCTGGATACGAATAATGAATCGCTCCGTATTGAATCGAAAATACCGCTTGGTGCGGTTGCAATTCAATTGGGTTTTGGGGATGTTGGTTATCGAACGGGATAAAATCTTTGGCTTGTGTACCGTCGGTATTTACCTCTTTGCCAAATAATTGAACGCCCATAATCAGCACGCTTGGGCGGTACGTAAGCGGTTTGATACCCGATGGCTTAAAGATATTCCAGCCTTCTGTACCTCCAAAAACCATATAGCCCGAGCGAGGTTCGTACAAGGTAGAGCCATCATTAAACTGACCGCCTTGCAGCCCGTCTTTACGGTCGAAGTTATAGATTTGTTGATTACGCAAATCTATTTTTGAAATACCACTGTTGGTACTAACCCAAAGATGTGGTAATGTGTGGGTATTGATAGCCAAAATGGTATTACTTGCCAGTCCTGTTTTTTCGTTGTAGCTGCTGAAGGTTCGGTTTTGTGTATGATAAGCCACCAAACCATTTTCTTGTGTACCTATCCACAGTGTTCCTTTCGGCTGAAAAGCCAACGCCAATATCACGCCCGACGAAAGTGTTTCTCGTAAATGGGCGGTATAGTAGCCTTCTTTGGGATTAAACTGGTAAAGTCCCATGCCATACGTTCCGACCCACAAGTTGCCTTGTGTATCTTGGGTAATGGCTCGTACATCGTTGGCAGGGAAGTTGTTCGATTGGGTGTTGTAATTGACAAAATCGTTATTTGCTGGCTGGAATAGGCTGAGTCCTCCTCCGTTAGTTCCTATCCAAATACGGTGTTGGTCGTCTTCAAATATCACCCGTACATCGTTGGCTGCCAAACTATTTTTACGCAAAGCATCGTGTTTAAAATGGATAAAAGCATCTTTTTTTCTATCGTATAAAAATAGACCATCGGCATAAGAGCCAAACCAAAGGTTATGGCGACTATCTTGAAAAGCCGTGATAATGGCGTTATCGCTGAGGCTACCCGCACGATTTGAGGCAGTGTAATGCTTCAGAACCTTGCCTTCGAGGGTTGTTTTATAAATACCATCGCCATCGGTGCCTAGCCACAAAAAGCCTTCGTAGTCGGCGGTCATGCCATAATACCGAGTAAAGCCTTCGGTATTGGTATTTTTTTGTTGAAATAAAATAAATCGTTGTGGACTTTTATCAAGCATCAACACGCCATTGCCATACGTTCCGACCCATATATTACGGTCTTTGTCGGCATACAAACATTGTACCGAACGTTGCGTTACAGGGCCTTTGTTGTCGTTTACGGGCTGTAGGTTCTGTGGCGTACTGGCTTCGGCTTCGCTCGGAATAGCCAATTGATACAGCCCTCCGTCTTGAACGCCAACCAATAAATGTTGCTGTGCATCTTCTAGCAAAGAAAGAAAAACCTGTGTTTTAGGCTTTGTTGATGGTGTAAAGGTTATTTTATGGAAAGCATTTTGCCGACGATTGTAATAGAAAAGTCCATCAGAAGCGGCAATCCATACGTTGTGGTCATGGGCTTCATAAACAGCATTGATGCGGTTGTTGTGTAATAGTTCGGCATGCTGGATGTTTTTGGACAGCAGTTTGTTGTTTTGCAAGGCAAATACGCTCAGTCCATTGATATGTGTACCTACCCAAACCAATCCCTGCGAATCTTCTAGGGTTGAAAGAATCGTATTGCTGCGTAAACCTTTGACATTACTTTGTCGGTAATTGATGCTTTGTTGGGTAGCAGGATTATATCGAAAAAAGCCATGCAACGACGACGAAATCCATAAAAAACCCTGCGAGCCTGCCGTAACAGCACTGATGTCTTCGCCATTGGGATTATTGGCTTGAAGTTTTTGTAAATAAAATCGCTCGTGAGCAGCATCAAATTTGAGTAGCCCTTTACGAGAAGTTACCCAAAGTTGTCCTTGCTTGTCTTGATATACACCTTGGATATAATTACCGGGCAAGCTGTAGGGATTGGCGGGGTCAAACCTAAACGTTCTAAACGAAATGCCATCAAAGCGGTTGAGTCCATCGCCTGTAGCAAACCACATAAAACCACTGTTGTCTTGTACAATTCCATTGACGATGCCAAACGACAACCCTTCTTGTGTACCATAACGCAGTGTTCGGTGGGTATTAGAAAATTGGGCGGCAACATCAAAGGCAATAAAGTAGATAAATATGTAAAAGGATATTTTCATACTTCAAAAATAACAAAGAAAAATCTTGAAAAACTACAAAAGATTAAGTTTAATCTAGGATAAAAAGAGGAGGTATCATGGTGAAAGCTTATTTTTCAGCACCATCTTTCCTTATAAATTCTCCTATTCTTCCTTACGTTTCTGTTGTGTAATCCTAAACAGCCCGTAAATTTGCAAGACCAATGCCGTAGGAGGTATTGGTTTCTAGCGAAATATACTTATGTCTGCTCTCAAAAAATTAGCCAGCGAAACAGCCTTGTATGGTATTAGTACCATTTTGGGGCGTTCGATCAATTTCCTTTTGGTATTTGTGCATACGGCGGCCTTCCTGCCCGATGAACTGGGTATCAACGTAAAAATGTATAGCTATGCGGCTGTTGCCAATATTCTTTACACCTACGGCATGGAAACGGCTTTTTTCCGCTTTGCCGCCGAAGACAAACAAAAATATTACAATATCATCCAAAGTGCCTTGCTGGTGAGTAGTACTTTTTTTTCGGGTATGCTCATCTTATTGGCTAGTCCTGTGATGAAGGGCTTGGGCTACCCTCACCAAGAAATATACCTCATTTGGCTGGCTGTTATCATCTGGATTGACAGCGTAACGGCGATTCCTTTTGCTCGTTTGAGGGTAGAAAAACGAGGCAAAAAGTTTGTAATAGCCAAAATCTGCAATATTCTCATCAACGTAGGTTTGAATATTTTTTTCTTATTAGGCTTAAAAAAAATAGCCGAAGGCGATTATTGGCAGGTCATGCAACCCTTGGCACAAAGCTTATATCGTTCAAGTATTGGTGTAGGCTATATTTTCTTGGCCAACCTCATGGCCAATGCTACCTTCTTTTTCTTTTTACGCAAAGAATTTTTCGATTTCCAGTGGCAGTTTGATTGGGCTATTTTCAAAGAAGTTTTTATTTATTCCTTTCCTATTTTGCTGATGGGCTTGGCTGGGATGGTCAATCAGGTATTTGATAGAATGCTCCTCGAAGCTTATCTTCCTACAAACTTTTACCGCAACCTCAATGCCCAAGAAGCCTTGGGGGTGTATGGCAATGCGTACAAATTGTCGATTTTTATGGCTTTGTCAACCCAAGCGTTTCGCTACGCTGCCGAGCCTTTCTTTTTATCAAAAACAACCGATAAAAATTCACCTGCAACCATGGCACAAGCCACCAAATGGTTTACTATTGTATGCGTCTTTATTTGGCTAGGCGTATGCCTGAATCTCGACTGGCTCAAAATGTTATTTTTACGTCGGGCGATTTATTGGCAGGGCGTGGTGGTCGTACCCATTTTGTTGCTGGCCAATTTGTTTTTGGGCATTTATTATAATATTTCGGTATGGTTCAAGCTCAACAAACAAACCCAATATGGTACCTATATTACCTTGGTTGGTCTATTTATTACGGTTGCACTCAACATTTTATTGATTCCGAGGTTGGGCTATATGGGTTGTGCCTATGCTTTTTTGGCTTCTTGCTTTAGTATGACAGCCCTTTGCTACTATTGGGGACAAAAATTTTATCCGATACCTTACCCTACCAAGCAAATCAGTTTGTATATTATTTCGGCAGGATTACTGATTTATGGGTCGATGCAATTTGCTATCACTAACCTTTGGCTGTCAATCCCTTACCACAACCTTTTGCTCTTACTTTATACGCTAGGCGTGGTTGTAGCCGAACGAGAAACCCTTTTACCTGCCCGGTTACGCAAAAAGTTGTTTTAGGTAATTTTTTTATTTATTGAACCGTTCAATAAAAAATGATTAAGTTTTGCAAAAATTTTGAGATAAAATTAAGAAATTTGTCGTAGTTTTATTTCTGATGTAAAAAGTTCAGAAGTGATGCTTTTTTGTTGTATTTTTCCAAGTAGGCGGCCAACGTCACAGCTTTTGTTTGTGCAACAGTGCTTGTGTGGTCTTGCTTGAAGCCATTTATCTTGCCTTACTCTTTTTAAGATGACATTCATGACAAGCGAATTTCAAATAAAAACCATCATAGATTCCTTGGAGGTAAAACTGAGGAGGGTTATTATGGCTTATACCGACCTAAAAGAAGAGTTGAAACAGGTAAAAAAAGAAAAAGAAGAACTGAAAAACAGAGCCGACGAACTCTACAAAAATAACATCGCTTTACAGAAAGAATTAGACGAACACAAAAAAAACTTTAAAAAATCAGATAATTTTGCTAAGATTGTAGCAAACAATCTCAAAAGTACAGGCAATACTGCCGAATTTAAGGAGAAACTCGACGGATATATTTTGGAAATAGATAAATGTATTAGTCAACTGAGCCATTAATTAAGGGATTTTGTATGTGTAAAAACGGTGTTACCATGCAAAACTTAATTTATATAGTACGCTGGATATAAATTATATACGCATTAGGAAAATGCCCGGTAGCAAAGCTATCAACAGGGCTTTTGTATAACCTATAAATCCTAAAATACCATGTCGGACAAGATACCTTGCAAAGTTAAAGTGGGCCTCAAAGAATTTAGTTTTATGATTGGTCCAGAGGAAGAGGAGAACGTTCGCAGGGCTGCTAAGTTGATTAATGAACGAATGGATTATGTGAGGGTTCGTATGAATCTCACCGAATCGTATGATTTACTGGCATTTGTGGCCTTAGACTATGCGATTGATAATTTGAAATTCGATAAAAAACATTCTGACCTCCAAAGTATGGTAACGAATAAAATTTCGGATATGGATCAATTGCTCGACTCTATCCTCAATTCGTAACACCTCGTTCGTTTAGATGTGCAAAGTTGAGGCGTTTTGGCAACAATCTTTGTTTTAGTATCGTGAATCATGCGTGGCATAGCACCAACAGTTATGCCTAGTTGGACAAATAGACTGATTGCAAAAGTACGTTGCTTATATGCCCGATAAATACCACTAAGCACAAGCGGTTATTTTTTCGCCACATACTTTCAAAACTAAATGCCCACGTCAGCAATGAAACGAGAGCTACTTGTTTCCTCCTTTTATCTTCGGATAGTGTCTGTTTTAGTAATTTTTTTCACTTACGCTATTTAGCATTTCACAGTGATAGGCTGTGATTTGTGTAAAACGTGATTCTAAAACGATACAAAAATGTTAACTCCCATCATCGCTGCTGTAGTTTCACTTGTAGCAGGTATATTTTTAGGTAAAATTATTTTTGCGAAAAATACCCAAAAAATCGAAGACGAGGCTATCGCCAAAGCTGCCGATATAGTGAAAAACGCCGAGGCTCAAGCCGAAACTATTAAGAAAGATAGAATCCTTGAAGCCAAAGAAAAATTCCTGAAACTCCGAGCCGAGTTTGAAGAGGATTCTAACAAAAAGAAACAAATCCTTATCCAAAACGAACAGAAACTCAAAGAGCGTGAACGTAATCTTCAACAAAGCGTAGAACAAAACAAACGCTCAGAAGCTGAATTGAATAGCCAACGCCAGTCGCTTACAGCTAAGGACGAAAATCTGCGTAGAAAATTGGAAGATGCCGACCGCAAAAAAGATGAAGCCGAAAAAATGTTGGCTTCGCAGGTAGCTCAATTAGAAAAAATCGCTGGGCTTTCGGCCGACGAGGCTCGCAAGCAATTGATAGATGCCCTCCGTGGTGAAGCCGAAACCAAAGCCTCTTCTATCATCAAAAATACCATCGAAGAAGCTAAACTAACGGCTACCAAAGAAGCTAAAAAGGTAGTTATCGAAACCATTCAACGCACCGCTGCCGAAAATGCTATCGAAAACTGTGTGTCGGTATTCAACATCGAATCAGACGATGTGAAAGGTAAAATCATTGGTCGTGAAGGACGCAATATCCGTGCGTTAGAATCGGCTACGGGTGTCGAATTTATCGTGGACGATACGCCAGAAGCCATTATTATTTCGGGCTTCGACCCTGTGCGTCGTGAAATTGCTCGCTTGGCTTTGCATCGCTTAGTACAAGATGGGCGTATTCACCCTGCCCGTATCGAAGAAGTGGTAGCCAAAACCAAAAAGAATATCGAAGAAGAAATCATCGAAATTGGGGAGCGTACCGTGATTGACTTGGGTATCCACGGCTTGCATCCCGAGCTTATCAAGATGGTAGGACGTATGCGTTTCCGTTCTTCTTATGGTCAAAACTTGTTGCAACACTCTCGTGAAGTAGCCAAATTGGCTTCGACGATGGCTGCCGAATTGGGCTTGAATGCCAAATTAGCCAAACGCGCAGGTTTGCTCCACGATATTGGTAAAGTTTGGCCAGAAGAGGCCGAATTGCCCCACGCTATTTTGGGTATGCAATTGGCCGAAAAATACAAAGAAAATCAAGAGGTTTGTAATGCCATTGGCGCCCACCACGATGAGATTGAAATGACCTCTATGATTTCGCCGATTATCCAAGTATGCGATGCCATTTCTGGCTCTCGCCCAGGTGCTCGTCGAGAAATGATGGAATCATATATGCGTCGCCTCAAAGAGCTTGAAGAATTGGCTACTAGCTTTAGTGGCGTACAAAAATGTTATGCTATCCAAGCTGGTCGTGAGTTGCGTGTATTGGTTGATTCTGAAAACGTATCAGACGAAAAAGCAAGCATGTTGTCGTATGATATTTCTCAAAAAATAGAAAAAGAAATGCAGTACCCCGGCCAAATCAAAGTAACGGTTATTCGTGAAATGCGTGCCGTTAATTACGCAAAATAAAAGCTTTTGCGTATCTTCGAGCCTCCATAAACTTGTGTTTATGGAGGCTTTTTTTTTAATAGAAAGTTCTCAAATTAGATATTTTAAAATATGATTCCTGTAAAACTTACACTCAAAGGCTTATACTCGTATCGAGAAGCACAAGAAATAGATTTTACCCAATTGACAGAAGCCGCCATTTTTGGTATTTTTGGTAAAGTTGGGTCTGGCAAATCATCCATTCTCGAAGCCATTACCTTTGCCCTATACGGCAATACCGACCGCATGGGAGGCAAAGAAGACCGCAATTACAATATGATGAACTTGCGTTCAGATGAGCTTTTGATTGATTATGTTTGTCAGGCAGGAAAACAAAATCATACCTATCGTTTTACGGTAAAAGGACGCAGAAACGGCAAACGCTTCTCTGTAGTCAATACCTTTGAACGAAAGGCGTACCAATGGATGACCGAACTACAAGACTGGTCGCCAATAGAAGCAGGCAATGCTGCGGAAAAAATTATTGGTCTGAGCTATGAGAATTTCAAACGCACTATCATCATTCCACAAGGACGGTTTCAAGAGTTTTTAGACCTCTCTTTGACCGACCGTACCAAAATGATGAACGAGATTTTTCAGCTAGAAAAGTATGATTTAGCAGCCAATGTAAAGGTATTAAAAGAAGCCAACGAACGCCAACTCGAACACCTCACGGGACAATTGGCTCAACTCGGACAAAGTACACCCGAAGCAGTACAGCAAGTACAAGCCACTTTGCATCAAAATCAATTATTGATGCAACTCAAACAAACACAGCTTATTGAAAAACAAGAAGACGAAAAAAACCTAAGTTTTTTGGCTAAACTTTTTAAAAACCTAAAAGAAGCTCAACAAAGTCTAGCAAAACTCGAACAAAACAAAACTGCTATTTTGGCAGAAGAACAACAACTCAAAGCTTACCAGGAGGTTTTAGTATATTTTAAACCTTTACTCGAACAGCAACAAACTCGTTTGAACGAACAACAACGAGATAAACTGACCTTAGAAAAACAAGAACGCTTGTGCCAATCGCTTCAAGCGAGTATCCAAACACAAGAACAACAATTACTCGAACTAACCTTGGCTTTTAACCAAAAAGAACAATGGAAAAAAGAAGCCGAAGCCTTAACTTGGGTGTTGAAATACAAAGGTTTTGAAAAGGAAATACAACAACTCATCAAAAACCGCCAACGAGGCGACGACGCTGTTTTACAACAAAAACAGACGCTCCAATCGCTGAAAGAAAGTAAATTACAACTCGAACAAGCCTTACTCAAAGCCCGCAGCGAACAGATAGACGTGCAACGAGTATCGGAAGTGGCACAATGGTTTGCCTACAAAAATCAACTTTTACAAGAGCAACATAGCATTGTACAGGCAGGCAAAGAAATCAAACAAACCCTCGACAACCACGAGCAAACGCTGGCACAGCTTTGGCAAGAACCAACGCTCAAAACGCTGACATCGAGCTTGCAAGGAGCTACTTTCGAGCAAAAACTTTTATTAATACAAAATTATCGTATCGCTTCGCAGCAACAAATAGAAACGCTACAAGAAAAAATTGCCCATCTCGAAACCCAACGAGCCTTGCAAAATTATGCCTTGGCACTGAAAGACCACGAGCCTTGTCCGCTTTGTGGGGCAGTGCATCATCCGCACAAACTGAACAGCGAGGACGATTTGGGGCAACGCATTACCCAAGAAAAAAAGCAAATCAAAGCCCTTCAAGCCCAAATAGAAGCACTCGACCGTATCAAGCTGCGTGCCGAAAATATCCAAGAAAATATCCAAATCGCCAGCAAAGAACGAGATAAATTTGTAGAACAATACAAAGTTATTTTACATAAAATTCAACAATACGAAACTACTTTTACTTGGACAGACTTTAGCCCAACGGAAGAAAAAACCGTAAAACAAGCCTTCGATACCGCCAAAAATCAAGGCGAAGCCATTCGTTTATTGGAAAAACAAATCCAAAACCAAGACCAACAACTGATGCAAACGCAACAGGTTTTGGACGAAAAATATTTACCTGCTTTACAAAAAATAGACCTTCAGCTTGCCCATAAAAACAGCGAACTGCAAACGGCAGCAGAACAAATAAGCGTTGCTTCGCTCGGAGATTTTACCCATACAAGCGAAGCCCAAATAAAAGCCAAACAACAAAGCTTAGAACAACAATATCAGCAAGTTACGCAACAGTACGAACAGCTTATTGAGCATATTCAAGCCGTAAAAAGTAAGTACCACTTAGCACAAGGACAAGTACAAGCCTTGCTACAAAATGCCCAACAGCACGAGGCTTTTTTACTTGATATGAACCATAAAATACAGCAACAACTCGACCAAAGTGCCTTTGCTAATTTGGGCGAAATTTATACCATTTTACAACAAAAAATAGCCGTTGAACAAACGCAACAAAAAATAAATACCTTCAAACAAGTCTATCACAGCACCCAGCAGCAAGTACAGCAATTACTTGCCGACACCCAAGGACTGGGCTATAACGAAGGCATTCATGAGCAACTCAAACAAAATATCGGCCAATTACAAACAGAAGTAAACGAGCTTCGTAAAACCGAAGGTAGCCTACAAAATACTTTACAAAAACTCGAACAAGACCTTGCGGCACAGGCTACTTTGTTGGAAACCAAAACCCAACTCGAACTTCGCAAAAACGATATAGATACACTCAGCAAATTGTTTAAAAGTGCAGGATTCGTCAGCTTTGTGTCGGGTATGTATTTGCAAGATTTGTGTAATTTGGCGAATGTACGTTTTAGTAAAATGACAAGGCAACAGCTACAACTCGAAATCTACGAAGTACGCCCAGCCGAATATGACTTTCAGGTGAGAGATTTACTGAACGAAGGACGCACAAGGGCTGTCAAAACGCTATCGGGAGGGCAAAAATTTCAAGTGGCTCTTTCATTGGCACTTGCCCTCGCCGACCACATCCATGCCCAAACGCAATCGCAACATAACTTTTTCTTTTTAGATGAAGGCTTTGGGTCATTGGATAAAGATGCCCTTGTCGAAGTATTTGAAACGCTTAAAGCCTTACGCAAAGAAAACCGTATTGTTGGCGTAATTTCGCACGTAGAAGAATTACAGCAAGAAATCGACCGCTATCTGAAAGTAACCAACCATCCTGATTATGGTAGTATAATTGAGTTGGTGTAAATTTGTAGCATCTTATGAAAAATCAACAGCCCATTTCTGTCACTATTTTAACCAAAAACAGTGCCACACGCCTCGCCCAATGCCTTGATGCCCTGCGTGATTTCGACGAAATAATCATTTTAGACAACGGCTCTACCGACGATACCTTGCGTATTGCCGAGCAGTATATCAACGTCAAAATTCACCAACATCCCTTTGTCGGCTTTGGTAAAATGCGTAATTTATCCATTAGTTTATGTAAAAACGATTGGATTTTATGGGTAGATTCTGACGAAGTATTAGACACGCTTTTACTCGAAAATATAGCCACGATTGCCTTGCATGAAAAAACCATTTATCGCTTTTTACGCAAACAATACTACCGAGGCAAATACATCAACGGTGCCGGCTGGGGCAACGATAAAGTGATGCGTTTGTTCAATCGAAATCATACACGCATGAACGACCGAGATGTACACGAAGGCTTAGTAACAGAAGGGCTACAAGTAGCAGATATTGAGGGTATTATCCATCATTATTCGTATGAAAATGCTACGCAGTTATTGGCAAAAATGAATCATTATTCCACCCTGTTTGCCGAGCAAAACCAACACAAAAAAACAACCCATCCCTTGATTGCATACTGTAAAAAAACCTTTCATTTTTGGAATTACTTTTTGCTAAAAAAAGGCTTTTTGTACGGCTACGAAGGCTATTTGATTTCGTATTGCAATGCCCAAGGAGCATTTTTCAAATACATGAAACTGTATGAATTAAACCAAGAACAGCGTAAAAATCACTAACTTTGTAGGCTTGCAACAGTGTTTATTCATTAGGTTTTGTATTATTTTCGATGAAAAAAATCTTGTTTATCTCTACCGTCAATGCTCATTTGTATCAATTGATACTCGAAGGCTTTCAAGCCTACAGCCAGACAATTCAGGTCGATTTTATGTCGAACGAGTCACGGTATAAATACAAAAGCAAAGGACAAAGAGTTTTGAATTTTTTATCGAAAGTTTTCCTTCGCCGTAATTTCAAAGAAGTATTTCATCGCAAAGTGATGGAAAAACGCATGGCGAGGCTACAGCCACACTACGACATGATTTTTGTGATTCGTCCCGATTTATTGACCGATACCGAGCTACAAACCTTGCGTCAACGTACCCCCAAATTTGTGGCTTATTATTGGGACACCATGCAATTTTTTCCTAGAAAAAAAGACATCATGCCTTTTTTTGACAAAATATATTCTTTTGATACCGACGACTGTAAGCAATATAATTTATCACTTTTAACCAATTTCTTTTTCTACGAACCAGCGCCTGCACCCATTGATAAAACAGTTTTTAGCATTTCACATATAGAAAAAAAACGCTTTGCGATGTTTAACCAAATGGGCAAATATTTGGAAGAACACCACATCAGCTATCGTTTTTTGACGTTACAATCGAAAGAAAAACTCAAAAGCCCTTATATAGAACCCCTCAAAGCCTTCATTCCCTACCGTGAAATGCTACAATTACTCAATCATTATGAAGTGATTTTAGATATTACCAAGCCACATCAGCACGGGCTTTCGTTTAGGATTTTTGAAAGTTTGGGCATGAACAAAAAAATTATCACCAATAACCGAGCCGTAATGCAGTACGACTTTTATCATCCCGATAATATGTTGGTCGTTGATTACGACAAGCTCGATTTGCCCAAAGCGTTTTTCACCCAACCTTATCATCCTATTTCTGAAGAAGTTAAACAACAATACCATTTGAAATCTTTTATAAAAACGATACTCAGCAACCTTGATTAAGCCCAACAAATGACCTTATTCTATTTGGTTTTTGGAGAAAACCAACACAATCATATACAAGCATACTTTTCGATTTGCTCTTTTTTGGGGCAAATGCAGGCAAAAGATAAGATTTATGTTTTGACCGATGCCCCACAATTTTACCAACGTTTTGGCAATACAATCAAGGTCGTAGTGCTTGACAAACCACAACTCGACGCATGGGAAGGTCCACATCGCTTTTTTTGGCGTGTTAAAATCAAAGCCTTGGAATACATTTGTCGGGCCGAGCCACAAGACGACATCATGTACCTCGACACCGATACTTTTTTGTACGGCTCGCTACCGGTTTTGCAACAAACCCTAGCCAAAAGTCCTATGATGCACTTGCACGAAGGGGCGTTGGCTCAGTTGAAAAGTAAAACCGAGCGAAAAATGTGGCAACAAGTAGGACAGAAAACGTTTGGCGGCGTTAGCATCACGCCACAACACGGCATGTGGAACGCTGGCGTAGTAGCATTGCCTGCCAACATCGCTTTGCCAACCATTCAAAACGCCTTGGCTATTTGCGACGATATGCTGGCAGCCAATGTCACAAGAAGACTCATTGAGCAGTTTGCTTTGTCGGTGGCACTTACCGAAGCTGGCACCATGCAAGCTGCCGATGCTTTCATAGGGCATTATTGGTCGAACAAGCCCGCTTGGAACGATGCCATTTATCGGCTTGTTAGTAGCTCGTTTTTGGGTAATCGCTCACTCGAAACCGATGTACAGCAGGTACTAGCATGGGATTTTGCCCAAACGCCCATTCAGCAACGGATTCCTAATACCCAAGTTCGTTTAAAAAAATTGATTGAACGCTATTTTCCTACCCAAGCAATAGCATACATTCAGCCGTAAATCAGGTTATTACAATGCACATTTTATTACAACACAATGCCTTACTCCCCGTAAGCGAATATGGCGGTACCGAACGAGTAGTATGGTGGCTAGGCAAATGCCTCAGTGCTTGGGGGCATCAAGTGACTTTTTTGGTAAAAGAAGGCTCAAAATGCTCGTTTGCCCGTGTCATTGCCTATAATCCAGCGTTACCCGTTGACGAACAAATACCCCAAGATGTCGATATTGTGCATCTACATTCGAGCTACGAAAGTACACGTAAACCGCAAGTAGTGACGGTGCATGGCAATCCGCACCAAGGTGAGTCATTGCAAGTCAACAGTATTTTTGTATCTGAAAATCATGCTCAACGGTACGGAGCAAAGGCTTTTGTGCATAATGGTTTGGATTTTTCGGAATATGGCAAACCTGATTTTACGCTCAAACGCAAGCACGTGCATTTTTTGGGAAAAGCCGCTTGGCGTGTCAAAAATGTGAAGGGAGCTATTGCCTTGGCAAAGGCTAGTCGTCATCGCTTGGTTGTGATGGGAGGCCATCGGCTTAATTTTAAAATGGGCTTTCGTTTTACCCTCGATTGGCACGTGCGCTTTTATGGCATGGTTGGAGGCAAGAAGAAAAATCAATTGTTGAATCAATCTCAAGCCTTGCTTTTTCCTGTATTATGGCATGAACCTTTTGGCATTGCCATCACCGAAAGTTTGTATATGGGCTGTCCAGTCATTGGCACGCCTTATGGCTCGCTTCCCGAACTGGTTGTGCCAGCCGTAGGTTTTTTGTCGAACAAAGCAAGCGAATTGGTAGCCCAGCTACAAGATTTGCGTTCATTCGATGCTAAAACTTGTCATGAATATGCTAGAGATTTATTTTCGGCAGAAACCATGGCACGCAAATATTTACAATATTATGAAGCCGTTTTGGCAGGTCATAGCATTAATCCAGGTGTACCCCAAACGATAGGTCATACGCCTAAATTTTTGCCTTATTTCGACTAATCCTTTTTCGTAAAAATACTACGAAAAAGGATTAGCATGAAGGGTCATGCACGCAAATCGAGCAACACCACTTCCCATAATTCGGGGTAAGTCGTATCAAAATATTCATGAATTACCCGAAAACCAACCCTTTGATGTGCCGCCATAGAGCGGGTATTACGCTTGGCAATTTCGGTAACGCACAAATCGTATTTGCCGCCCAAGCGTTCTTTATGCAAAGCATATAAGCCGTCGAAAACACCCATCCCACGGTATTCTTCGGCTACGCAGATTTGCCCCATAGCATAGTAAGCATAATCTTTGATGAGTTTTCCTTCGTAAGAAAGATTATCGAGCATCTCAAACATGGCCTTCAACACAGGTATATCATCTTGAAAACTCGTGGGCATTACAAGAGCATAACCTACCACTTTTGCACCATCTTTTGCAATGATTTGCCCTTCGGAGGCATTCATTCTCGACAATAAGTCGAAATTATGCACAACTGTTACAAACCCTTGATTTTGAGCTGTTTCTGCCGATATATTTTTATTAAGGTTGCGTTGTTGTAAAGCCAATACTTGTTCTATTTCGTCGTCTGTGGTAATGACAGTAAAGCTGATAGCCATGATGGAAGCGTATTAAATAAGATATAATTTAGCTTAATCCCTTTACTATTGGGATATATTTTATCACAAAACTGGACAAAATAACTTATAATAAAAAATACTAATTTGGTATATTTTTATACAAAAATCACATAAGTTTAACCTATCCGCCTTACAATCAAATTACGAACCAACTGAAAAAGAGCCATCGGCGTAGCTGTTCGCCAACTGATGATGTCTAGTGTACCTCCAAAATTGATGTAATAGTCGAGTTTATAACGTATCCATTCTTGTTGGATAAAATCCCTAAAATTACAGGCGGCAATCCAGCCATCTTCTACTTCTTCAAACCATTCGGCATAGTAATCGTCATCTCTGCTCCCATGAAAGTTAAGTACATTTTCACCGATAAGGATAAACTGCGAAATTCCTTCTTGCAAAAGATGGTCTATTACATTGCGTTTCAACCACATAATATCGTTGTGCAGGGTGTCGTTCCATTCGCCAAACAATTCGATAATGACAAAACGATGCTGATAGTTGGCATACAAAATTTTACAGTAAAGCGTAGGCGATTCAAACTCATCCCAAAACGGGTGAATGTAATAGCCATAAATATCATTTTCGTAATAGGTCGTATTATACTTGCGACCATAAAAAGGTGAACGCTTATCGGTAGAAGCGTCGTAGAGATTTTCCCAGTTATAAAAAGGCTCTAAATCTTGCATGGCTTAATAGGTTTTGGTCATATCGGCAGGAATCGCAAGTACAAAATCGGCACTTCCTTTTTCTTTGCTACTGGGTTGTGTAATATCTTCGGCTTCGATACTATGCACCGTCACGATTTTGAGTTTGGGGTTTTGCTTTTTGAGGTACCACACAATTCCTTCATAATTTTTGGAATGATAGCTTCCATTGTAATGCAAAAACAATTTGCCCGTTTCCCAGTTTTTATAGATAAAGTGAGCCATTGTAGCATCTTTGACCGCCTGCGCTTTGGTGATATTTTCGGCAGACATACTACCCGAACTCCCGTGCATACCACCCATATTCATCATTTCGGCGTAGCTCGGCAAAGTTAAATCTACAGAAATCGGGAGTGGAGCTATATTTTTTTGAGCCTCTGCCGATAACTGACCAAGGGCATCAAGGCCACTTTTAGCTACCAAACTAGCATACCTTCTTGGAATATTAGTAGCCACAAATGGCACACGCACACGCTGGGCGAAGTCGAGCAAAGGTTTATAATCTGTTTTAAAATTTTGCCATATTTTCGCTTCTGTTTCCAGTTGTTTGGCTGTAATAATACCTGTAGTATATTCAGAAAGTACCGTTTGGTTATCGGCTTCAAACATTTCTGCCCCTAAGACCAAACGTTCTTTTTTGCGATTATACAAATCTTTGGTCACTTGTAACTCCAACCAATGACAAATTGGGTTATCGTGCTGTTCTCCAAAAAGTACAACATCAGCCTGAGCCATTTGGTCGAGCATTTGTTCATAAGAAACAACCTTCAACTGAGCATCATACAAGCGATAAGCGGGGCGGTCGCTATGCCAAGCAGTGCAGCTTAATAAGATAATATATGAAAAAAATTTAGAGAAATAAGATAAGTTTTTAGACATTTTTTTGTTATTTTACGATGAAATTATATCTATTTTCTATGAAAATTATTGTAAAATCAGGTTACTATGAACACACATACACGGCGTGATTTCTTGCAATCACTATCGCTTGGTACAGCCTTTTTACTACCTCAAAACCATATCTTAAAGAATATTAATTCTAAAAATAATACAGTTTTAAATATTGCCTTGGTAGGCTTAGGCAGCTATGCGACCCACCAATTAGCACCAGCCTTCGCCCATACCAAAAACTGTAAATTAGCAGGAATCGTTTCGGGTTCTCCTTCTAAAGTAGAAATCTGGAAGAAAAAATACAATATTCCTGACAAAAACGTTTACAATTACAGCAATTTTGACGAAATCGCCCATAATCCCGACATCGACGTAGTGTATGTAGTATTGCCCAATGCCATGCACCACGAATTTGTGATAAGGGCAGCCAAAGCAGGCAAGCATGTCATTTGTGAAAAACCAATGGCAGTTTCTGTAAAAGAAGCTCAAGAAATGATAGCCGAATGCAAAAAAGCTGGAGTTCGTTTGATGATAGGCTACCGTTTGCATTATGAGCCGTTTACCCAAGAAATTATGCGTTTGTCTAAAGGACAAGACCTCGGAAAGGTAAAGTTTATCGAAGCCAGTTTTGGCTGGCGTAATCGGGATACAAAGGCTTGGCGTATGCAGCATAAATTATCGGGCGGTGGGGCTTTGATGGACGTAGGCATTTATGCCATCAATGCTTGTCGCTATGCCACCGGCGAAGAGCCAAATTTTGTTACGGCACAATCCGTTAAGACCGAACCTTCCGTATATATTGATATTGAAGAAACCATGATGTGGCAATTGCATTTTCCTAGCGGAGCTATTTCACAATCAACGTCCACCTATAACGGAAATATTCAAAGGCTTTTTGTAAGTTATGAGCAAGGCTTTTTAGAGATGTCGCCAGCATACGATTATGGCCCACTCAAAGGTCGAACCTCCAAAGGAGCAATGGATTTCCCTGTCATTTATCATCAAGTAGCCATGCTCGATGGCATGGCAGAAGAAATACTACACAACCTTCCAAGCAAGGCTTCTGGCGAAGAAGGATTACAAGATATGAAAATTATAGAAGCAATTTATCAGTCTGCCGCCCAAGGCGGTGTCCCCATTAAAATTTCTTAGCTATGACAACCAATGAACATTTGATCACAAACTTTTATGAAGCGTTTGCACAGAAAGACTTGGCCATGATGGCGAGTCTTTACCACGAAGAGGCCACATTCAAAGACCCTATCTTCTATTTGAAGGGCGATAGCATTATGGATATGTGGACGATGCTCCTGAAAAGTAGCAACGATGTGGATGTAAATTTCAGGCGTGTAAAAACGCATAGCAACAAGCTTGAGGCTAGTTGGCATGTGACTTATACTTTTAGTGCAACGGGGAACTATGTACACAATACCATTTGGAGTACATTTACCATCAAAGATGGCAAAATTTATACCCATACCGACCATTTTAGTTTTTATAAATGGGCCAAAAGAGCCTTTGGCTTTACAGGCTTGCTATTAGGGTGGACAGCTTTTTTTCATAATAAAGTAAGAAGAGAAGCGATGGAAAAACTTGAAAAATTCAAGAAAAAGCAATTACAAGCCTGAAAAGTTTTTCATTGTAAACTTTAGTATGTAGTATTTTGAGATTTGACCAGTATGCTTCTAACCTCCGAAGCATACTGGTTATTTTATTGAGTTTTACCTGATTTTTTACCTTTATATCAAGGTATTGAGCAATTCCCTTTTTATTTCAGTAGTTTTGAGTTGGGAATGATGGCTTGATGTTGCCATAAAAAGCGCTTCCCCACTAGCACAAGTTTAGCAAAGTGTAAATGTACTGGCAATGGTTTCAGTTTGTGGCTAAAAATAGGGTAGTTATCTAAAAAGTAGTATTTTAAATATTGACTGGTATAAAATATAAAAACCAATGCTGAATAATCAGTATTGGCTAAAAATAGGACTAAATACGAAAAAAGCCCAGAAATTTCTTTCTGAGCTTTTTTGCGGTCTGGACGGGACTCGAACCCGCGACCCCATGCGTGACAGGCATGTATTCTAACCAACTGAACTACCAAACCTTTTACAATTGAATTGCTGCTTGTATTGCGTTTCTAAATTGTGATGCAAAATTACTTGTTTTTTTGTACAATGCAAATACATTTGTAAAAAAAAAACAAAAAAAATATGAAACCTGCCCAAAAAAATGAATATCCTCAGCATAAATATTTCTCAAGATATATCGAATATTCTGATGCTCAGGATGTTATTGTATTGTTAAAAAATCAGCAAGAAGAAGTCATGCAGCTCTTCCAAAATTTGCCTGAAGACAAACAAAATTACCGCTATGCCGAAGGCAAATGGTCGGTGAAAGAATTGCTAGGACATATTACTGATACCGAGCGAATTTTTTCGTATCGTTCTTTGTGTATCGCTCGTGGCGAACAGGCTTCTTTGCCAGGATTTGATGAGGAAGCTTATATGGCTATGGCAAATTTTTCGGAGCAAAGCCTCGCCGATTTGCTCGAACAATACCGTTTGGTTCGTTGCGGTTCTATTGCATTGTATGCTTCTATGACCGACGAAATCGCCGCTCGTATGGGCAACGCCAATGGCTTTTCGGTATCGGCAAGGGCGTATGCTTGGGCTATCGCTGGCCACGAAGCACACCATTTGACTATCTTGAAAGAGAGATATAGATTAGCATAGCTCTAAATGCAGCAATAAGTACTATACGAAGAAGTGTAAAGTAATTGACAAGAAACGTTGGTAGCCTAAACTAGCATCAGGGAACATATTTTTTACCCCCTGCTGCTAGTAAAGTCTAACTTCCGATACATTTTATTCATACCTTTAAGTAAAAATGCAAAATTATTTTATATTGAAAAATACTGTAATTGTTTGAAAATATGACATTTATACCCATAATCCAGCACTCATACTTAGCTTTTTTCTCCCTCAAAAAGTGACTTTAGTTCATGGGCTTCTTGGGCTTTCATTCTTCCTGCCAATACTAGCCTTAATTGTCGCCGACGCAATGCTCCTTCGTAAAGGGCTTGTTCTTCGGCTGTTTCAGGAATCGCCTGTGGCACATCTATCGGACGACCCGACTGGTCCACTGCTACAAACGTAAAAAATGCTTTATTGGTTGTTACTCGTTGCTGTGCCGGGATATTTTCCGCCCAAACGTCGATGACAACTTCCATCGACGAATTAAACGCACGGGTCACTTTGGCTTGCAACGTAACGACGCTCCCAAGTGGTATAGATTCTTTGAATGAAACATTATCAACAGAAGCCGTTACAACAATCCGATTAGAATGTTTTTGTGCACATATTGCTCCAACAACATCCATCATACGCATCAGATTTCCTCCCATCAAATTACCCAAGGTATTGGTATCGTTCGGGAATATCATTTCGGTCATTGTGGTAAGCGACTCGGCTACAGGTTTTGATTTAGCCATTGTTCAACGAAGTGTTTGTTATTTTTTTAGTTGGTTAATTTCATCCAAATGAACTGTCTGGAAATGTTCATATACTTTTAGTACAATTGCCAAGGCAACAACGGCTTCGCAGGCTGCTACGACGATGACAAACAACGAAAAAATTTGTCCTTGTAGCGTTGGGTCATTTTTACTAAAAGCAACGAGGTTGAGATTGACAGCATTGAGCATCAGCTCTATGCCCATCAGTACTACAATAATATTTCGTTTTACCACTACAATTGCCAAGCCTATACTAAAAAGAAAGGCACTTGTAAGCAAATAGTATCCTAAAAAGCTATTGTCCATTGTTTAGTCTTTTGTTTTCTTACTTAAATACGCTGCTCCCAAAAGTACTGCCATCAACAACACGCCTGCTACTTCAAAGGGCAAGACAAAGTTGGTCATCAGCGAAACGCCTATTTGTTGTACGGTAGAATGTTGCTCTATTTCTTCAAAAAGGCTTTGTTGTGTTTCTGCAAATTTGGCTCTACCGATAGCAAAAAAAAGTAAGGCAAAAATCCCCAAAGCGACCAATACACCCCAAAATCGGTTGATACTCTCCGACTCAATGGTATTTTTACCTACATCTTTGTTGCCTTTTTGGTTGGTGAGCATAATACCAAAAATCAGAAGTACCAACACGCCTCCTACATATACTAAGATTTGAGTTACTGCTACAAAATCGGCCCCTACCAATACATACAGAGCAGCGATACCAAGAAATGTACCCAACAAACAAAAAGCGGCATACAATACATTTTTGGTGATTAATACAACTGAGGCCGTAACCAAAGTTAATAGCATAAAGAAAATAAATACGACTTGCAACATGGGCAATGTTATTGAGTAATGTTATTGTTCAGCACCAGAAGACGCATCTTGACTATCATTGCCAGAGGCTTTGTACCTAGGCTTAAACACAGGGCGAGCAGGCTTGGCTGGCTCATCGCTCGGTGCTGGAACTTCTGGCTCTACCGCTTTAGCACTTTCTTCCGAAACCGTCGTTTCGGTTGCAGGAGCTTTGAATTTTGGTTTAAAAACAGGACGAGCAGGCTTGGCTGGCTCTTCGCTCGACGCTGGAACTTCTGGCTCTACCGCTTTAGCACTTTCTTCCGAAACCGTCGTTTCGGTTGCAGGCGCTTTGAATTTTGGTTTAAAAACAGGGCGAGCAGGCTTGGCTGGCTCATCGCTCGGTGCTGTGGCTGAGGCTTCTGGTGCTTTTACTTCCGCTGTATTTGCTGTTTTAAATTTCGGTTTAAATGCAGGTTTTGCCGTAGGAGTTACAGGCTCAGTAGGTTTACTTTCTTCTGTGGCTGGTATTTCGGTGACAGGCTGCACTTTAGGCTTGAAGGCAGGTTTGGCTACAGGCGTAGATTTAGGCGTTGTTTCTTTCTTAAACGCCTCTTTTTCCTGCATATACTGTTCGTACAATTGCTTTTTCTCTTGTGCTTGTTCGGCCGTGAGATTAGCAAACTGGAAATTATGGTCGATTACATCGAATACCGAAAAGTCGTATTCTTTGGTCATGGTTAGGCACTCGGTCGGGCAAACAGTTGTACACAAGCCACAGAAACAGCATTTCGACATATCAATATCGAATTTCGCTGCATAAAGCCGTATGGCCGAGCCATCAGAAGCATAGCCAACAACGCCAGTAGCTTTGATGGGTTCAATTTCTATACAATCGACAGGACAAATTTTGGCACATTTATCACAAACAATGCAATCATCCATTTCATTGTGCAGTTGATAACGCCCCGTATCAGGCACAGGTATTTTTTCAAACGGATATTGCACCGTTACAATGCCCGTTTGCTGGTCGAAGTAATGGGCATCGTCAACAAAGATAGGTTTACGACTTTGGCGTGCCTCTAAAATGTGTTTAAAAGACAAAGAAAGTCCCTTCAAAGAAGTTTTTATACCCTCTTTGATATTGCCCCAATATGTATTATTTGCTCCTTTTTGCATAATCAATTACAAAGCTACGCTATAAAATACTGAATTTATAGAGTAAACCTTTTTTTTTGGTAAAAGAATCCACATACCGTAAATATTGCCTTGCCTACATTTTAAAACAAAACATTAGGCTTTAAGATAACCTATCTCGAAGCCTAATGCCTATGATTAAACAAAGTTTTGCACTTAATACAACCTTGGAAATGCCTGTGGATTAGCCTCGTGCATGAGGTCATACACCGCATCAAAAACAGTATCGGCACTTGGTTTCGAGAAGTAATCGCCATCAGAACTGTACGCTGGGCGGTGTGGTTGGGCTGCTACACAGACAGGCTTGGCATCGAGCCAACGATAGGCGTTTTGCCCATCTAGTACCTGTTGCATCATGTAGGCAGAAGCCCCTCCAGGCATATCTTCATCAGCAAATACGACCCGATTGGTCTTTTGTATCGACTGCACAATGCGATGATGACGGTCGAAAGGCAAGAGGGTTTGTACGTCTATGATTTCGATACTGATGCCTACTTCTTGAAGCAAGCGAGCAGCTTCTAGCACAATACGACACATCGAGCCGTAGGTGACAACCGTTACATCTTCACCTGCTCGAATCACTTCTGGTACACCTAATGGCACACGCATCTCTGGCAAATTGTCTGGCAATTTTTCCTTCAAACGGTATCCATTCAGGCATTCGATTACGATGGCGGGGTCGTCGCTTTCGAGTAAGGTATTGTACAAACCTGCCGCTTGGGTCATGTTGCGAGGAACGCATAAATGTACCCCACGCAAGCCATTGAGCAATACCGCCATAGGCGAGCCCGAATGCCATATTCCTTCGAGGCGATGCCCACGAGTACGGATAATCATGGGTGCTTTTTGCCCTCCTTTGGTACGGTAATGCAAACAAGCGAGGTCGTCGGACAACGTAGCAAAAGGATAAAAAATATAATCAAGATACTGTATTTCGATGATAGGACGTAGCCCACGCATAGCAGCCCCAATGCCTTGTCCTACGATAGTCATTTCTCTGATGCCTGTATCGGTGACACGCCAATGCCCATGTTTTTCTTGCAATCCTGCCAATGTTTGGTTGACATCGCCTATTTTACCGACATCTTCGCCAATGATAAAAATTTGAGGATATTCTGATAAAAGACGGTCGAAGTTTTTATTTAAAATCTCTCTTCCATCGAGCATTGGGGCATCTTGGGCATATACAGCCTCTACGGCTGCCACTTTTAGAGGAGAATGAGCCGAATCGCTGTATTGTAAGGCATTAAAACGGTCGTAATTTCGTTCTTCTGCCTTTTGTAACCACGTTTGTAAGCCTTCCTTAGCAGGAATCTGCTCGAATCGAAGCAGCCGTAACGCTTTTTTTACAGCCGTGATATTATCTCTATGAATGGCGTTGGGAGTCTTTTTGAGTTCGTCGATAATAGGTTGAATAAATACTCCTTGCCGACTTTCTCTTGCCGCTTCTTCTAGCCATGCAAGGGCATCGGCTCGTTCGGGCTTAATCGAGTCCATATAGTCTTTCCAAGCCTGTTTTTGGGCTTGTCGGGCAATGCTTACCGCCTCTTCGTCGATTTGTAAAAGCTCTTCTTCCGAAGCAATGGCATTGGCCAAAATCCATGTTCTAAAGCGAGCATTGCAGTCAAAATCTATTTCAAACTGCAACCTTTCGGCTGATTTGTAGCGTTCGTGCGAGCCAGAAGCCGAGTGTCCTTGTTGTTGCGTCACCTCTTCTACGTGAATCAACGAAGGAATGTGGTATTGTCTGGCAAGTTTGGCCGCTTTTTGAAAAGCTTCCATTAAACCTATATAATCCCAAGCCTTTACTACTATAATTTCTAAGCCTTGTTCATCCGCATTTCGTTGATAGCCAGCCAAAGCCTTAGAAATAGAACATTTGGTAGTTTGGTATTCGGTAGGTACAGAAATCCCATAGCCGTCGTCCCAAACAGCCATCACGAGCGGAATTTGTAACACCCCAGCCGCATTGATACATTCCAAAAACATCCCCTCGGAAGTCGAAGCATCGCCAATGGTGGCAAAGCACACTTCGTTGCCTTGTCTCGAAAATTTTTGAGCAATTTCGCCTTGCAATTCGGGCAATAAACGGTACAGTTTTGAAGCGTAAGCCAAGCCAATAGACCGAGGCATTTGTCCTGCGGTAGAAGAAACCCCAGCCGCCGAATTGAAGAGCGTTGTTTGGTCAACCCAGTTGCCTTGAGCATCGAGCCACTGCGTAGCATGGTGGTTGTTCATGGTGCGTCCGCCTGTGTGAGGGTCAAAGGCTTTGTCTGGATGCCCATACAATTGTGCAAAATACTGCGTCCATGTCATATCGCCAACAGCCGCTACAATGGTTTGGTCACGATAATACCCCGACACAAAATCGCCTGCTTGCATGGCTCTTGCCAAGGCAATTTGTGCCAGTTCTTTGCCATCGCCATAAATCCCAAACTTGGCTCGTCCAGCAAATACTTCCTTCCTTACAAGCAAAGAGCATTCTCGGCTTACCCTTGCCAAACGATAATCTTCTAATACAGATTCCTTCTTAAATAGAGGTAGTTCTGGCGATGTTTCGTTTTCTAACACAGTTGTTTCGGATTGTTCGGATTGATAAGTACGCATTCCTATGGTTTTATTTTGCTTCTATACAGCGTCTAATAAAGTCACGTATTTTGTGCATTTATACGGCTAGATACACTTTTTTCAAAAAAACAGTTCTTTATTTTTTCTTAGCTCCCTACCTGTAAAGTTGTATCAAAAATAAGATAAATTAATTAGTATAACAAATGCTTACCCATTTGAGGTTAATGTTAATGATTTGTTAAAGCCTTTTCCAGATTTTGCTAATCTGCTGTGATAATATATTTTTGTTTGGTGACAGAAGCCTCGCATTCTTACATTATAGTGCTTTCTTAGAAAAAAATAGTAGCTTATTTTTTTGTATAGTACCGCACATTTTCAGGAATTTAGTGGCTATTTCACGCAACAAATACACGCATTTTGCGTAAATTATCATAAAATTCCCACGATTCGTTCGCTGTCAAGTAATTTTCATTCAATCTAAACAGTCAGTTCTCATGAAAAAATTATTTTTCTTTTTCGCATTTGTTCTTTGTGCAACTTTTGCAAATGCACAAGGCGTTATTACATTCGATAAGAATGTTACAACGCATGATTTTGGTAAAGTAGAAGAAGGTGCTATAGCCACTTATACTTTCCATTTTACGAATACAGGTACTGCTCCTGTGTTAATTTCTAGTGCACAGCCTTCTTGTGGCTGTACAACACCAGACTGGACTAAAGACCCTGTAATGCCTGGTAAACCTGGCTTTGTAACGGCTTCTTTCAACTCTAATGGTCGCC
>JACCDR012196902.1_pt1 | contig 33811 bp, 49 predicted proteins | sample 7446431 | NCBI WGS metagenome assembly JACCDR01 (sample SAMN15323443, study PRJNA562643) | freshwater metagenome | isolation source: river surface water | place: USA:Blue River Watershed | collected 2017-08-17
CCTAAATCAAGCTCTGCCCAAGATGCAATGGCATTATCACTGGTTAAATAAGTGTATTCCTCGGCTTCGTCTTTAAAATCTTGATATATAACCGGAAGTTTTTCTAATCCAAGATTTTTTGATGCCTCAAGCCTTCCATGTCCTGAAATCAAAAAACCTGTTCTTTTTGAAATTATTAAAGGGTTTCTAAACCCATGATGCTTTATTAGTTTTGTCAGTCTTTCAATTTGCTCTTGAGGGTGCCTGTTATTGTTTTTTGGGTTTACAACAATTTTATTTATATCAACCATAGTTATTTTTGTTGATTTTATTTCAGACAATGATCCCCCTATTTATAAACTTATATTATCAATTATTGTTTGATTTTAGTTACTTGTAAAGAAATCGCATTAATTGCCCCTATTTGTTTTCCCATTGTCCTCTTCCTTTTTTGCTTCCACTAGCAATTTTCTTATAAATTCTGAGTAGTTAAGCTTATTTTTCACCCATTGCTCTAGCTCTTGATCAAGCCTAAGCGAGATGACTTTAGACTCTTTTTTTGCTCCCCAATTTCTTCCCCTTTTCATCTCATTAGCTCCTTTAGGTCATAAACAAGCCATAGACAGGTTATCACTAATAATAAAAATTCGATCATAACTACCTCTGTTTATTTTTCCCCCGATTATTCTTCGAGGGATCTTATTACTGACCAAATTTTAGCTAAAGCTCTTTCGTATTCGCCTAATTCTTTAAGGTTTTTCTCGCTCATGTAAACCCTTTCAGAATCGCTAAGCTTTAAGTCTGGTCTTTTTGATAGGATTTCTAAGGCTTCTTTTAATTTTTTAATGTTTTCATTTTTCATACTGCCCTCCGTTGTTATATTCTTATTGTAATACAATTAGACTTTGGAGTAAACACATAAAGTCATAAAAATGATGTTTTGCCCAATAATCAACTACTTGCGTCATGTAATAAGGTTAAAATAGGCTAGGCTCTAATAAGCTTAAAAACAGGCTTTTTAAGCGTTCTGATGTTTTTTAATAACTGAACAGCTAAAAACGGTTTAAATTGAAATTTGGCTGGTTTTTATTATCTCTTCCCATGTCGCCTGAGTGTCGCCTGATTGCTGTCTGATTTGACTTTTAATTTTAATAATTAAGGCAGCGCAAGCATTAATTAAAGGCTTTTGAAAAATATACATACAAATACACTACTTTTATTAAAGATATAAGTAAAAGGGTTAACGCTTAAGGCTATAAGGGTCTTTATTATTATTATTATTATTATATATATATATTGTATATTATTATAGTAAAGCTAGTAATTACAAATACTTACAAGATTTTTTTTATTCATTTAGCTATTCAAAAAACAATACACAAATCTATTTAATTAAATTAAGCATTGCACCACTTCTGATGCAACGCTAAAAAATGTTTTTTGAATGTCTTAAAAAGTGGTGTATGGTTTTACTTTGATTTCGCAACGTAGAAAAATTCTCTTGATTCGTTTCTTGTTATGACCTGAAGCTCCATAAGATCCTCTAACGTTTTGCGTCTTTCATCTTTAGGGTATTTCAAAAATCTTTTACCGATGTCCATTAACGTAGTGCCCAATCCCTTTTCAGTTCTACCTCTAATGTACTTACAAAACTCCTGAGTTTTTTTGTCGTAGCTAGACTCTGAAACGTTCTCATCCAAGCTCATGAGCATATTGTGCACAATGGCGTCAACGGCTTCTTTAGCCCAAATATAAGACTCTTCCCTGATTGGTTTTAAAGTGTAGTCGGATGGATTGATCATAGCATGATGAATCAAAACAAACTTATTGACGTAATAAAGCTTTCTAGAAAACAAAGAAAAGAACTTACTATTAAACATTTGAGACTTCTCATCTTCTATTGAGTTATGGATAGAATGGTACAGTCTTTGAGCTTGTGGATCTATTTTAGCCTCTATTAAAGGTATTTTCTCGTGAGATTTCGCTACTTGCGCAGGGCTGTTTTCCCCAGCAAACAAAACAACAGCCTGTTTTATATGGTCAGGAATAGGCGGCTTGTAGTTTTCCATAATGTCTTGGCGCTTGAATCTATCTTCAAAGAAAAATAGAAATCTTGATAGAAAGCCAGTTAAAAATGACTCCATGGTCCCATATTTATCAAAAGCCTCTATGGTTGATGTCATAATCATGTTAACAAATGGACTAAAAATCTGACCAACAGCTTCAGCTTCCTTGGTTTTACCAGTTGAATTCATCAAATATTTGGCTGTTCTTGTGCTTTTGCCCTCATCAAAAAGCTCCGTTAAGCATTCTCTTAAGCTCTGATTAGTCTTATCGTTGTTTATTCTTTTTAATAGAGATTCAGCCTCATTAATAAACATGACCTGTTCACGGCTTCTTTCTAAAAGCTTTAAAACTACTGTTTCAGAAGTAGGGGAACTTGATCCTATCAGATGACTAAAACCAGACTCGATCAATATCTGCTTGGATCTTTTAAATGGAGCATCTTTCCCGAAACCTGAGGGAGCTAAGCCATAAAGAAATAAATTACACGGAGTACCTCTATGAAACAACTTATTACCAATAAGAATGCTGACTAGGTTTAAGGTACACATAAAACTCATTTGTGTTCTTTTAATGGGGGAATTATCATAAAGCTCTTTAAATATGATTTGTCCAAATCCTTCCATTTTAGGAAGCTTTTTAAATCCTTTCTCATAAATCTTTTTGACTTCTTTTTCTTTTGTTATTATCGGATTTTTAATTTCAAGAAACGGAGCTTTAATTTCAAACAAAGCCGATGTGTCTAATTGTTTCTTAACCTCTTCAATTCCATCAATTTGATGAATATCATTCCAGTCCATAGAAGCATTTAAAACATCGGGAATCTTCACATAAACATCATTAAACTTATTAGCTGCTTGCTTAGCCCTTGTCTGTCCCACTTGGCTTTCATGATCATAATCGGCTGCTATAACCACTTTAATACTTGGGTTAATTTTTCTAAGAGTCTCAATAGCTGGAGAAATATTACCAGCATCAAAGGCAACAATGGTTAAAATATTGGTAGCCTCATAGACGCTTTTACCAGTAGCAAAACCTTCAACTAGATAACAGTAATCGGCTTTTTTGATGTCACTTTTACTAGGAATAGCACAGAAGGAGCCATGTTTTTTTAAGCCATCAGAAAATCTTTTTTCAAATGTTGATCCAGATTTAAAAATTCTTTGATACCCATTAAAGCCATTTTCATCAGCCACTTCTATTAAAAGAAAGTTTCCTGACACTCTTGCAGGAGCATTTGAGGTTAAGCCTTTTGACTTTAAATATTCATGAAGAGGAGTTTCGCTTGCTTTATCCCAAATAGGCTTAAACTTTTTTCTGCACTCTTCATGTTTTTCTTTTAGTTGTTTTTCAGTGGCTTCCTTTAGACTTTTAATAGTCATCTCAAGTTTTTCTTTTTGCTCATCATTCATATTTTCTTTATCAAATGATGTCCAAGTTTCATAGGTACCCTCTGACCAGTCACCATAGTTTAAGGTCTTATGCGACTCTCCCTTAAAAACAAACTCCGAACCTATAGCCCAGAATTTGTTATTGTCTCCCCAGCGCATGAACTTAGAGTTGAATTGAAATGAACTAGGAAGACTTGGCATTTTTTCCATGAAATTACTCCTTGCAATATTCTTTTACTAAATCATTGAATGAAACTTCATTCTTAGTTTTTTTCACGATTAGTGAAGCCATTTTTAATGACATATTCTTACTCTTGTAAATGACTCGCCATAATGAAGTTGGATTGATTCCATTAGTAATGGCAAAGGTTGTAATGTTAACCTTTTGTTTTTTTAGGTATTTTTCAAATTTCATAAAAATTCTCCTTTGAATTTCAAATATGTTTTTGTAGGTTGGAAAACCTAGCAGATTAAAACAGGATACAAAAGGAATTTTTAATTATGAAAATTACATCTACAAAGAATATTGGACACGATAGGCTGAAGATGCTTATTGTTGGTCCTTCGGGGGCAGGAAAGACCACTTTAGCATCTACTATTAATGAAGAGACTCTAATCATTTCCGCTGAGTCGGGATTATTGTCTCTTTCTTCTCATGACATTGATGTTTATGATTTAACCCAAGAACAAGACATAGCTAAAAGATATTCTCTCATCATTGAGGCTTATAAATATCTCCAAACTGAAGAAGCCAAAAAGAAATATAAATGGATCTACATTGATTCACTCACAGAATTAAGTCAGATTCTAGTGGCTTTTCTTAAAAAGAAATATCCAGACAAAAAAGACGCTTTATCTATGTGGGGAGAATATAACGATGGAATTATTTCAATGATCAAGTCATTTCGTGATTTACCTACTTACAATGTAGTTTTTACCGCCCTCCAGTCTGTTGATAAAGATGATAACGGTAAAAGATTTTACGGTGTAGAGATGTTTGGTAAAATATCGAATAAAGTAGAAGCGTTTTTTGATGAATTATTTACCTTAAGAGTTATTGATAATGACAAAGGTGAAACAAAAAGGGCGCTTCTTACTCAAAGACAAGATCCTTATATTGGAAAGGACAGAAGCGGTAAACTTGATCTTTATGAACCAGCTAACCTATCTGCAATTATGCAGAAAATAACAGGAGATAAATAATGCTAGATTTAACCAATGAAAAAACAGGTAATGAAGTTCTTCCAGCTGGAGAATATGAGGTAAGAATAACAGATGCAGAAGCTAAAGAAACTCGCATCGGTTCAAACATCTTTTGGAAAGTTGAGATGACTATCACTGATGGAGAGTTTGAAGGAAGAAAGGTTTTTACTAACTTTAACGTGCAACATTCAAATGAAATGGCTACTAAGATTGCTCGTCAAACATTAGCTAAACTTGTCAGAGCGGCTAATGGTCCACTAGTTTTAGAAGGTCCAGATCAGCTTTTAGGCTTAAACTTCATAGCTGTTACTACAATTAAAAATGATGAAACTTATGGCGAAAGAGTAGAAGTAAAAGGTTACAAGCCATCTAAGTTAACTCAATCTGATAGCTTACCATTCTAATGAAATACACCGAGTACATCTTTCAGGAAGAAACTAGAACTCCTGAGCTTAAATTCTGCAAAAGGTGTCGAGAAGATTTTGACACTATTCATGAAGAGATGCAGGCTTATTGCCCAAAATGTTCTAGGATTATTGCTAAAGAACAAACTCCATCAGTCTACGCTTATACTCATCTTTATGACTGGGAGGATGCTGTAGACGAATACAACAAAGAGTTTAATCTTTCCTTTAGGGTTGATAAGTCAAAAGACTTAGAGGAAAGATTGGCTTTTTGTAAGGGTAAAGCTCATCCAAGAATGATTAGAAGGCTTGCTATCTACGCTTCAAAAGGTCTTATCTGCCAAAATGTACAGGATTTGACCTTTGAAGAATGTGGGAACCTAAGCAGGGAATGGGAGAATAAATGAGATACTTAGTCACTGATCTTGAATCTACTGGTATTAACATTGCTTCAACTGAAGTTATATCAGGTTGCTTAATAGTTTTAAACGAGGAGCTTTATGAAATTGATAGGCTTAGTTTTAAATGCAGGGTTGATCATTGGCTTGATCGTTATGATGGATCAATTGAAATTCATGGAATGACTAAAAAGAAAGTGATGAAGTTTCCCGATAAGAGGCAAGAGCTTAAGAGAGTTTTTAACTTTATTTCTAAGCACTTTATCGAGTCAGGAGAGCCGCTTTCTTTTGTTTGCCATGCTAAATGTGATGGTCCAGACGGTGCCATTACTCATTATGATTATGCTCTTTTAAAGCAAGAGTTCTTAGATCAAAGCATCTTTGATTATTACAATTTTATTACTTTTTGCCCCGATCGTTTAATTGTTTCTACTCATACGCTTTCAAAAGGTCTTGATGTGGAAAACAGAAGGCTTTCAACTTTATGTAAATATTTTAATATAGAACTTAATCATCATAATGCTGAAAGCGATGCTGAAGCTTGTGCTGAATTACTTAGAAGACTAAAGGACTTAAACCATGACACAAGTAATAGCCTTACAAAAGAAACTATCTCCAGAGGAGATAAGAGAATTGTTCTTAAAAATAGTTCTAAAGAGGATTTCGGAGCTAGAGAGCACAATCTTAGTCTCATCTAGTGACGACTTTAAAAAACACTCTGAGGAAGCACTAGCCGTTAACATTGCTTTTCTTCATAAGCTTGGGGGTAAGTATGAGCGAAAATTACATTAGAAGAATAGGTGAATTAAATAATTTTAGGACAAGGGTTGCTAACGATCATTGGCTTAAATATGGCGGTGTAGACATTTGGGCACCCAATCTTAAAGATGAAGAAGTTTATATTTTAGCTAACCTTAATTGTTTAGCTAAGAAAATGAACGACAAGAATCAACTTGAAGAGTTTAGTAAAGTGTGCTCTGATTTTCTATCTGGTTACATTAAGCTAGTAGAGGAATTTTAAATGAAAGATCAAGAAATTGATTTAAGTCATAAGCTACCTAAAGAGATCATAGAAGATGGAGCTAAACTTATTAAGATTAAACAAGATGGAGTCATCAAGTTTATTATCACTAATCCAAGTAAGAACTATAGATCATTTATATATGTCTCAAAGCATAGACCGCATACTAATGATCAAGTTGAAAGCTTACTAAACACTTACCGAATTGATCTTAATGTTTTTTCCGAAACTCAGAAGTTCTCAATGGGACTAATAACCAAAAGAGGAAGTAATGGAGCTAGAGATGTTTAACTTTTTATTTGCTGTTATTGCTATGGGATTTATTGGGAGTGTTTTGGCATGAGTTATCTAATGTGGGAAATAAGAAATGCTCACGAAACAATTCACAACTACATCTATTACAACTTTGATGACCTAAGCTCAGAGCAAAGAGATGAGTTGATTAAGGTTAAAGATGCGCTGTTTAGAGCATTGAATAAAGATGAGTTTGAAGATTTTATTGAAGATCAGAGAGGAGAGTGATGGATTTTAAATGCTGTAAATGCAAAAAACTTTTCACGCTAGAAAGAATGGTCACATATAAAGGAAAGAGCAATGGGGTTTGTAGGTCTTGTAATAATAAAATTGGATTAATTAACTCAAAACTAAGAATTGGAAGACTAAACTTTGAAAAAAGACTAGAAGAATACAATTCCATTTTTCACGACATGGAAAATACATCAGTTTTTGTTGATTATAATGGCACTGAATTAATGTGTGGAGATAACGGATCTATTTATTTAATATCTGGAGGGGTTTCTGGTAATTATTTTATAAAGCCAAGAATTTTGAAGACAACAAAATCTGGTGCAGGATACTTAGCAGTTTCATTGAGCAGAAAGGATAAAAAAAGATTTGAGTATGTTCACAGAATAATTGCAAAAGCTTTTATTGGAGAAAGTGTTTTAACCGTTAATCACAAAGATGGTAATAAAAAAAATAATAAGCCTGAAAATCTAGAATACTTAACTATTTCTGAAAATATTAGGCATTCAATTTTTTTTCTAAGAAAACCAAAAGGAGTGTATAAAGACAAAAAAAGCGGGAAATTTTATTCACAGACTAGGATCTTGGGAAAATACAAATATTTGGGCAGCTACATAACAGAAAAAGAAGCCAAGGAGGCTTATGAAAGAGAATGCGGTAAACTACTTTGATAAATATTACTTACTTCATGATAAACCATGCATTGACTCAGAACCTAAGTCAAGAAACGGCTGGAGCTACACGTTTCAGGACTCAGTTTCTAACCCAATAACACCGGCTAGATTGGCTAACCTTTTTGAGACGCTTAAAAAATGTAATGCTCATGTCACTGGTACAGCTCCAAATAGGTTACCTCAAAAGAAATTGCCACTATTTTCATTTGATGAGCTAATAGGTATCTCAGGAATATTTGGTAAATCAGCTTTAAGAATTCTTTGTCATCCACATAAAGTCAAATGGCAATACTGTAATGCTGACTATTTTAAGCCTAAAAGCTTTTATCAAATTAACTGGATTAAGGTTATTAAAGCTCTTTATAAGCTGTCTAAGTTGGATAAATCAGAGCAACGAAAGCAGCTTCCTAATTACCCTGAGCTATTTAATGTTTCTTTCAAGATTCCTCTTAAGGTTCAATATGTAGTAAGCGTTAACCTTGAAATTAAGCCTAATCTATTCCAGAAAGTAGCTTTTCTTGGGTATGTTTTGACCATTCTTAGAAAGACTAAAAACTCTATGTATCTAGGGTTTATTCTTAACCACTTTAAGGACATAAAACATGATCCTATTGAGGTTAGAGTTGTAAGATTTTTCTTCAAGAAAAAACTCAATATGCCAAGCTTGATTCTTGCCTATTTTGGAACAAATGAGCATCCTATTTATAAGAACTATAAGGGAGATCTCTAATGCTGCCTGATGAACCTCTATCCATTGAACTCCATAAGTCCCTTCATAATAGGCTCCCTTATGGTTCTACTATCATTAAGACGATTCCTCGTTATGAATGGGTTACTACTCCAAGCGAACAAAGAAGAAAGAGAAGAGAGATCCTTATTCAGTTTCAATGCAATAATGAAATGATGACGGCTATTGTTCCAAGGCGTTTACATAAATGGAGGGAAAAATGATAGCAGAAATAGAGATGATTAAGGCAATGTTCATCGGAGCATTCTTGATGTACCAATTCATGAAAATCAAGACTAGACGCCCTAGATGTTATGAAATTAAACTTATCTAATGGAAGAAGAAGAAAAATTACAAGCAATAGTTCAATTTAATATTTGGTTTATGGGCAGCAACGCTCCTGCTAGTTTATTAATTCCCCTTCGTGAAGCGTTTTTAGAAGGGATCAACAAAGGCATAGAAATGGCTAAGAAAAAAGCGATTAAAAAACCTGCTAAACCAGTTAAGAAGTAGTTTAGAAAGTACCCACACTAAGCCCAAAACCGGAGGGAAATGGACTTAGTGCAGGGACATAAGGACTACGTGACATCCTGCCACGAGTAGTTAAATGATACTTAATTAAGACTTAAAAGTAAAATGAAGAGGCTTAATCATCCTTGATTCTACCTCCTCAATGAGCTAGCCCATATTTGTATTTTAATTGAAATTCTGACAGAATGAAAGAATGTTTAGATTTAAGAAAGGTTCAAAATATAAAAACCATAGGGTTAAAGTTGACGGCATTAATTTTGATAGTAAAGCTGAGTGTAATTATTATTTCCATCTCCTATCTCTTAAAGAGAAGGGAGAGATCAAGAAAATAGAAACTCAGCCTAAAGTTTACCTATCAGAGGCTAAGATCTTATATAAACCTGATTTTTTGATAACTAAAAATGATGATTCCATTTATTACGTTGATGTCAAAGGCATGAGAACATCTGTTTTTCAAATTAAAATGAGGCTTTGGAAAGCTTATAGAAAAGAAAAGCTTATCTTAATTAAGAAAACAGTTAAAGACTTTAAAGTATTAGAGGAGATTAACTAAAATGGAAAGAAAAAGACCATTTAATAGAAGAAAAAAATGTGTTTATAGAATAGATTTTTATGGGAATGGTGATTATAAAGTTGATTTTGATGGTACTGAATTAATCTTATGTAAAAAAGGATTAAAGCTTCTTTCATTGCATAGCTGGAGAAAACTTATTGTAGGTAAAAAACAAAATAAATGTTTTTATCTTGTTAGAAGGTCTAAAGATGAAAATAAAATGTTATTTTTTCATAGAGAATTAATAGACGCACCTCCTAGTAAGTGTGTTGATCATATAAACCAATGGAACGATAACAGGATTCTTAATTTAAGAATCTGCAATAAAAAAGAAAACGCCATAAATAGGAGACCTCAGAGCGGAAGAAAATTCAAGGGAGTTTACAGAAACAATAAAAACGGTGATAGATTCAGAGCAAGAATACTTATTAATGGTAAAAATAAAACAATAGGAACTTTTGAGACTGAAGAACTTGCTGCTTTAGCATTTGATAAGGCAGCCAAGGAACTTCACGGTGAGTTTGCTTATCTTAATTTTCCGAATCACTCTCAATTTTAGCTATTATTGCATTTATCATTTGTTGTAATTTTTTATTTCCTTGTTCTTTTGCCAAAATAAGCTGATCATTCAGCCGCTGTATCGACGCATCCTTGGATGACTGAGAAAAACTCTGTTTTTTCTCCGTATTTTGTTGTTGTTTTTTTTGCAATATTTTTTTCATAATCTACACCAATAAGACAATGAGCCCAAAAAGGTTTATCTGTTTTTATGTGAAACAAATTTAGCAAAGTAATGTTATTTTTGTTTTTTAAGAATATCGTTGTGTGTCCGTATGATTTTTTTGAAGTTTTCGACATCCTGTCTTATCTCCTGTAGCTTAATGTTACCACTTTTTTGGTCTTCAGAAAATTCCAAAATCTTTCCGTATGTCTCTTTTATATCGGCTTCAATCTTATAAACTTTATTTAATTCTTTATAAGTTTTTTCAAAATCATTGACGTATCTTGTATGGGAATCAAAAACTTTATCACTCAAGATATTAAGCTCTTTTTTAATTTCATTTATTTCATTTTGCAATTTGTAGAACTCATCTTTTACTTTATTGGTTGACTCTCTTAAGTCTTTTTTATGGTCTTTAAAAGCCTCTAAAGTTTCGTCAAATAGTCTGGAATTTTTCTTAATTAAAAACCATGAGATAACAGCCGAACCAACTACAAGAGCCTTCATAGGATCTTCTAGGAGCTTATAAGCAATGCCTATAGTTTCGCTATTCATCTTTTAAGCACCTTTCACAGTGATGCAAAATCTTCCAAAGCTGAATAAAGCCTTCTTGATCAATACAAGCTTTAGTTTCTTTTGGCTCATCTACATCATAGAACTTAAACTTTAAATCATCTCTAGTTCTTGTTGTCGGTTTTGTTGTGCAACTTACCAGACAAAACAGAATTAAGACGTTTAATGTCTTTATTCCGAAAGCTTTCATTAATTTCCTTTATCGCATGAGCTTGAGCCTTTTTATCCTCAGCTTCTTTAATCATTGCAGAAATACTCCTGACAATAGCGATTAATTCAGGTAAAAGTCTAAAAAGAGTTCTTAGACTATTTATCATCTTTTTTTACTACTTCAATTTTCTTAACGTTAGACGGAAGTTTTCCAGTGATTTTTGATAGCATTCTTCCAAATTTCTCTAAAGCTGAATCTTTATCAGGTGTAGGAATCATAGCGTTTACAGTCTCAACCAAAGCGCCAAGAAGAATAACAAATGCTGCTAAGTTTTCTTTGTTTTCTACGATAAAATTAATAAATCCTTTAATTGTTTCCATTGCTCCCCTCCTTGGGTTTATTGCACGTTTTCTTTAGGTATCTCTATTTTAGAGTAGTCACGCCTAACTTGGCAGTGAATATGGTAATTATCTCCTCTTCCATGATCATAAATCAATACCACATCAACCGATCCATCACTTCTGGGCACTCTTGCGCCCCAACTTCCAAAGTTTTTATTGAAGTATTCTTTTAAGTTTTTAACAAATTCTTTTAATTTTTCTTTTGGTATGTGTTTTAGTCGGACATCGAAGGCACGAAAAGTTCTGTGAGAGTCTGATTTTCTTCCTACTTTTTTGTCTTCTTCTTCTGTCGTGACTGATTCAGTGATGATAAAATCATAACCTTCTTTAACAAAATACCAGTTCATCTCATGAGCTAAGTGTTTAGCTGGTTCACAAAGTCTTCCAAATCTTAATAATCCGTCTTCGTGTTTAAACTTCATTAGAAAAACACCACTATAGGAGTAAAGCCTGATGCATACTCCATTAAAAATTGATAATTTCTTGGCTGGATTGATCCAGCTCCAGCATTAGTAAAGCCTATAGTAATTTGATCTCCAGCTGAAAAGCTAACCTGATTTGTTGTGTCTGAAAATGTTCCAGTGGCACCAGCTCCAATGGAAACAGAGAGAGCCGTATTAACTAGGTTTTTTCTCATGGTAAAAGTAGTTGTTCCAGAGGTTGAGTTTGAGTTAATGATTAATCTCAAATTCGACATTGTTATGTCGGCAGGACATTCAGCATAATACCTAGCTTCGTTTGTAGTTGAAAAAGAGGTTGTATAACCAAAAATATTTGCCCTTGCGTTTGTTGTTGATGGAGATGATGCTGTTGTCTGTGAGTTGTATTGAGCGACATTTATGTTTGAAAATTCTTGCTCGCAAGCAATGATAGTATGAGTGATGGAGCCTGTTCCTGTATTTGTCACTCTTTGAAACTGCCAAAGATCTCCAGCAACTAGCGAATCAGTATTAGATGTGTCTTCAAAATATCCTGTCGTAGATGCAGAAATAGAAATTGATAAGTTACCAGCTGAGCCATTGATGATTGTTCTAAATCCAGTTTGGGATGTTCTTGTGTTGGCTGAAATATAAACAGCCATGTTACTTAATGTGGTAGCGGTGTCAACGTATGATCGTTGAGCTGTATTTGAAACACCAGAAGATCCAGTCATCCCAAATAATGATGAGGTTGTTGTTGATGCTGTATTAGCCCCAGCACTTGCGGTGTACATTGAATTTGAACCGCTTGATTCAAAGTTAGCCCCAAACCCAGTAAACTGCGAGTTACCAGAAGCTGGTCTATCTAGAAATAAACAAACTTCGTCACCAATAGCTATTGAATCAGTATTTGTAGTGTCCTCGAAATAACCAGTTGCTCCTGACGAAATAGTGATAGATTGATTACCATTAGCCCCATTTATTCTAAGGCGCGCCACTTGGTTTCCACCTGTACCGTTTGTGACAAAGTTAATGAATAAATTTGAAGCTGTTCCTGCAACTTGATAAGTAATCTGAGCTTCTGCTTCCACTGTGGTCGGGGCACCTGCCCCAGTTTGAGCAAAAACAAAATATTGATCTGTTGAAGTTGAAGAAGATAGACCTCCGGCAACTTGTAAAATCTTTGGCATCACTCCCCTTGTTGAGCATCAATGCATAATTGAATTATGTCAGCCCTTGCTTCTTCGTTTGTCATGTTTTGATGAATTTCACACTTATAGGTAAAATCATAATAAACATCTGGTTCAGTTCTTGATTGCATGATTACGCAATCGCAAACATTTGGAAGCCATTTAATCGGTAAAGGGTGACTCATAACTCTCCTTAAGGTAATCTAAACGTAAGCGTTACAATTAATCCTGCCGAACCTGTGCCCACTCCGTCAATATCAACCCTAATTAGATCTCCAGTTGCGACATCATCATTAGATCCGTTTACAACTGGTGCAGTTGTAGCGTCTTTTGAGTCGTATTCTGTGGCATCAATTGTAATAGCTGTTGAAAGCATATCAACGTATGAATGAGCTGATGTTGGAGAAGCCTGTCTACCTCTAGCAATCATAAAAGTAGGGTTTCCTGAGCTTGATGTTGTTGTGATCGCCGCCGAACATGAAACTAAATTCATCCCATTAAGCTCAGGAGGAATTCTCATGTAAGCCTTTCCATCACCAGTTGATAAAGAAACACCAGCCTGAACAACATAAAGACCTATGTTTTTTGATCCAGCATAAGAGCCAGCTAATCCATCGGGTGTAACTGATTTGTTAGCATCTGTTCCTGTATTTGTTTCAGCTATTGATGCTAAACTATTTTTTAATCCAGATGCAGACTTTGTTAAAGATGTACCATCTAACTCTAAAGAAAATGTCGTTCCTGAAAGCTCTATACCCTGACCATCAGCTGAATAAGTTGAGTTAAAAAACTGCACCCAAGTCATTGCTGTTGTTCCAATGGTTAACGGTGTAGTTGTTTGAATAAAAGCTTTACCTCCGTTTGATGTACCAGAAGAAACAGCAACAGCCGCCGCCTCAGCTTCAGTTCCTCCATCCATGTCAGTTGATCTAGTTGGCGCTCCAGAGGCTTGGACTATGTAAATACCATTTTCCGCACCAGCTGCTTGATCTTTAATTAAAATTCTATCATTAGTTGCTAACGTAACTCCGTCTACAGTGTCGCCATTTTCAAAAGAAGAAGCTAGCGTTCCAGCTGTAGTTGTAGCAACTCTAACAAGCTCCTTCCATTTGATACCTGAAGCTAAAGCATCCACATATTGCTTGGTGGCAGCATGAAGGTTAGATGAAGGATCAGCGTTAAGGGTTAAAAACCCTGTCATTGTGTCACCAGCTTTCTCCACCATTGCATCTAATTGAGTTTGAATTGCTGAGGTTACACCATTTAAATATTGAAATTCAGTATTTGATACCGATCCATCTGCAATCTTTGAAGCGTCGATTGCTGCCCCTGCTTTTATGTCAGCGTTTTCAATGTTTGAAATTGTGTTAGAGTCAGCATTTATTGTCTTGTTTGTTAAAGTTTGAGAAGCATCAGTTCCAACAATTACAGTTGTTGCATCTGGAAGCGTGTAAATTCTGTTGTTAGTGTTAGCTGATCCGTCAAATGTTCTAGTAAATCCGTTTTCACCAATCCAAGAAAGTCTGTTTGATGAATCAGAATAAAGTCTTGTTGCGTTTGTTGGTGTACTTGGTGCCACTGATTGTTCAGCTAATTGAATAAATCCTGCACCAGCTGTTCCGGTAACAGAACTTGAAGCACTTGATGACGTCCCCGTTGTTGTTATATTTTGAGAACCAAAGTTAGGATCAATTTTTGAACCAGCTATAGCAGCGGAAGAGTTTACATCAGCGTTAACAATTACACCTGTTGCAATTGATGTCACTCCAGCGTTAGTTATAGCTATATCACCAGTGACAGCTTGAGACTGAGCAACGTTAAGAGCATTTCCTATAAAAATTCTTCCATCGTTTAAAGATGAAGTTAATTTTGAGTTAAATGTTCCCCAATCTGTGCTAGAGAGCTTACCAGTGTTAACGGCTGAAGCCACTGGAAGATTAAAAGTGTGAATTTCACCAGATGAAGAAATAGCAAAATCTGTCCCAGTTGTTCCGGTTGCAAAAGTTTGAGTTGGTGTAGTTATTCCATTTAAAGATAAGATTCCGTCTGAAGTTGTAACAGGTCCAAAAATATCTGATGAAGTATCATCAAAATCAGCTATTAATTGTTGGACTCGATAAAGAATTGCGACAGGGTATCCGCTTGGAGTTCCAGTAAAAGACCAGTTCCCAGAGCTATCGAAAGTAGTAGCAACGACAACGCCAGCACTCGTAACCGCTGGTTCAAGCGTAGGCTTTCCCCCAGAAACCTTCGATACGACCGCATCGACTGTTCCTCCAAAGTCGTCAAGGATAACCGTTGAACTTGTTGGGAGTGTAACTGTTCCGCTTGTGCCTGACACAATTTCGCTAAATCTCGTTGTTCTGATATATTTTCCATCCGCTACTCCTCCACCGCCTCCACCGCCTTGAACAGGGAGCCTAATTTGTGTTGATGCCATATTAATAAACCTCTACACTAAAATAATTACCATCTACTGATCCAGTGCCACTCGTTCGAGTGTAAACAACTCTAATCCACTTATATTTATCTGAAACAACCCACTCATGATCTCCAGCTGCACTGATAGACTGATCGGAATCTGCAACATCTGTCCATGAGTTTGAAGGAATGTCTGAAGGGTTAAAGGTTAAGCAGTCACTTGATTGAAGCTTAAATGTTCCACTAGGAGATCCGCTAAAAATAAGTTGAATATTAAAACCCTCAGAACGATAAAGAGCTATAGGATCAGAGTTAAAGCTTCCTCCTAGATCTCCTGATGATATGAAGTTTTCACTCCTCCAATGTCTTCCAGCCATAACTTACCGCCTTATTTTTCTTTTTTATTCTTTTTATTTTCAACAAAAGCACTTGGATTGACCACAACAGAGCTTTGAGCTGTTTTCTCATAAGCAATATGAGTAAATTCATCACCAATCTTAATGATTCCACTAGATAGATAAAGAATTCCAACTTGCTTTTTACTTCCTGTCATGTTGGTTACTACGACTTCAACGGTTTCCATTTTCTTCCTTTTCTATTTCTATTAATTTTAGAAATTTTGGATCATTTGATAACTCAGAAACAACTAGCCCCATAGTCCTAGGATCAGTAGAAGCGTCAATTATTTTTTGACCAAAACGAGCAAAGTTTGCAGGTTTTTTAAGAGCTTCACCTAGCTTTCTCGTTGTATTAGCTAATATTGGAAGTGAATATTTTCTTCCTATATTAGAAGCTTTTGCAGTTACAAGCCCATACAGAGCTGTTTTTGCCAAATCTTCAGGTGATTGAGCTTGAGATAAACTTCCTGCGGCTATAGCACTTCCTGCAATTTTGTCAGTTAAAGAAAAATAATTATTGGCAATTTCTCTCTGCGCTCTGTCTTTTGCTGCGTTGGAAGCAACTGAAAGCTGACCATATAGCTTATTTGAATCCTTTAATTTTTTTCCCAATTCTCCACCTGAAGCTCTTGAAATGGCTTCAACTCTATTATTAATTGCTTTACTTAATACTCTTCTAACCTCTCTCATTTGTTGCTGAACAATTGGAGCATCCGATAGTCTTTTGTCATAATTAATAAGACCATCTAAATTTACCTTCATTTCTTGAAGGTCTGTTAGTTCTATATTTTCACCTTTAGCTTGAAGTCTTTCTAAAATACCTTGAACTCTAGTTTTTGCTTCAACGTCATCAAGATTGTTAATAAGATTTTTGTTAATTTTTTTAAATGCTATTTCTGAAAGCTTTGATCCGCTTAGCTCTGTTCTTTTAAGCATGTCTTTATTGGCTTGACTAATATTTTTATAAAATTCTGGATCAGATATTTTTTTACTAGCTTCTTTATAAATATTACTTATTTCATTTCCTGTTTTTATTTTTAAATCATTAGCTTTAGATGCGATGTCTTCGAATGTGTCGCCCGCTTTAACTATGCCTTTATCTATTAAAACATTTCCAATCTCGTCTAAGTTTTCAGTTCCACCAGCTTGATTAACTGCTTGTTTTAAGTGTTTTAAATTCGCCCCAGTTGATTTTAAAGATAGTTGACCAGCAACAGACTTTAGTTTCTCAGGAGCCTTTGAAATAGCTCCAGCTGCTTTGCTTAATAAAGCTCCCGCTCCAGCTGTGCCACCGCCCAAAGCTAGTCCATAAGCTGCATTTTTTAATCTCTCTTCTAATTGAAGAGGTGATATTTCGCCTTCTGTTTCTCCAACATTCTGAGCTGCACCAAAAGCCGCACCACTAGCCGCACCACTTAAAACTCTACCTAGCGCCGATGTAGCCTGAGGAATTTTAGCAGCTCCTGCCATTGCTCCTCCGACAGGTATTGAAACGGCTGTTCCTGCTAAACTTCCTGCCAAAGTCTCTGTTGGAAATTGCTCTTGCTGAGCTTGTTGTCTTCTTACGTTTATATCTCTTTGTTCAGTGTAACTCTGCTCTGGAAATAACAATTTTCCGACTCCAGCCTGCAATTGTGGTAAGTACCCAAGAGTTAAAGCGTTCCCAAAGCTTTCAATACCAGCCTGAATTCTTTGATCAATGGGAGCATCTTGAGTAACTTGTTCTTGTGGAGCTTGTTGAACTTGTTGCTGGCTCCCTTGTGTTAATGCCATTTGTTCTAAGGCAGCATCACTTAATTTACTATAGTCTATTTTTCCACTAGCTATTATTTCAAGATCAGAGTCATCAAGCTTGCTATAGTCAATCATCTTTGAGCGCCCCTTCTTCTTGCTAACTCTTTTGCTGCTTCGTTTGGATCAAATGCAGGTTGCTGAGAAACTTGAGATTGTGGTTGAGCTTGTCTTATTTGAGAAATAGCCTTTTCCCCTGCTTCTGCTTTTAATCCAGCTAAGGCGGTAAGCCTATTTTGTCTTTTTTGTTCTTTAACTTGCGGAGTGTCGCCCTCTCTGTCAAAATATTGAACTTCAGCTGATTGAAATTCTGGTTGATTAATAGACGCCCCTGATTCTCTTCTTAAAATAGCATTAACAAAGTTTCTTTCAGCTTGATCTTGCCTTTTTAAGGCTTCTGATTTTAAAGCGTTTGGAAGATAAGATTGAGCCATTGATCCAAGTGATGATCTATCAAAACCCTGAGAACTCAATTCATTAAAAACTTTTTCAGATTGTTCAACTCTTTCTGCAAAAGTAGCAGCCTTTCTCATGTCAGCTGTTATGTTGTCTTTTTTTGCTTCAGGTTTTAAACCTGCTTCAACTAACGCTTTTTGCTCTTTTACTTTAAATTCTATTTTTTCATCAGGAGTCATTTTAGAAGTTGGGACACCTTTTGATCTTCCCATTTCATTTATTCTAGCTTGCTTGTAATCTCTATTTAATTGATCTAATTCTGCTTGTCTTTGAAGTTGCATTTGTCTTAATTCAGCCTCTCTAGTCAATGGAGCTTGCTCTAACATTGAGCCTAATCCGCTAAAGTCTCCTGTTTGAACCATTGGAGCAACGATAGAAGGCTCTATAAATCTTCCTGTAGATGTTCCAATTTGGTTAGAAACTTCTAAAGCTTGAAGAGCTTGCTGCCTTCTTCGTGCCTCATCTTGGAGAGCGATAGCTCTTTGACGATCGGCTTGAGCTTGATAATTTTGAATTCCTTGTCCAAAACCTTGAGCTATTTCTGCTATTCGTTGTTCAATTGTTTGAGCCATATTAACTCCACATACTACTTGAATTATTGTTAGGATTATTAGGATCTTGAAACATTGCTATAGAATCTTTTGTTTTATTTCCTGCTTCAGCTCCTTTTATTCCTCCCGACGGACCACCAGCCATTGATCCTCCGACAGCTCCAGCTATAGGGGCTAAAGCACCAGCTATACCAAGAAGACCACCTGATCTTCCACCGCCAAAATTAATACCTGCACCGCCTGTCATTCCAAACAATCCTTGACCTGCACTCATTCTAGCCGTTGCATCTGCAATTCTTTGATTTCTTAATAAGGCTGGAGTAGCCGCTTGAATATCTCCAAGTTGTTTACCTAATGCTTGTGTGATTGATCTATCACTTGATAATCCTAATGAAGATCCTGCTAAACCTCTTTGAGCCATAACTTGCTGAGCTTTACGTCTAGCATCTTGAGCAGCTGTAAGAACTGATTTAGTGGCGGCTTCTTGTTGTTTTTTAACAACTTCATCAGCTGAAACAGAGAGAGCATCTTCAAGAGCTTTTGAGCCTCTCATTGCTTGTTGAATTCCGTAAGACTGGGCACCCCTTACGTCTCCAGCGATTGCATCAGGCTTTATTTCCTTACCCAAGAGGAAATCACTTATTCCTCCACCGCCTAAAACCGAGCCAACTGATTTTGTTACGCTCTTGACCGCCTTACCCATTTCTTAGCTCCTTGAGAAAATAGATCTCATTTTCATTTTCACCTATATTTTTAAAACCGTATCGGCTGGCTCTTTCTAACATCTTAACTAAAAATTCATGTGTTTTTAAGACTGAAAAAGTTAATACGTTACAATTAAATTCTCTAGCCGTTGTTTCCACTCTACCTAGAAGCTGATTAATTAAGTCAGTACCTCTTAAGCTTGGAATAATGTAAAAATCCTCTATGTAACATTCTCCTAGATTCTTATGAACGAAGAAAGAAATAAAAGCTTTATCATCTATTTCAATGATTTCTCTTCCACCTTTTACTTCGTTTACGTAATCAGAGTATAAGCTCACTGAAGCCACCCTTCGATTGGAACCCTGAAATTAAGCATTAATCCAGTTGAGCTAGCGATAATTCCGTTACCAGCCGCCTTAGTTAAGTCTCCACCTGATGCAGAAAGAGCAAAAAACAAGCTGTTTAAGTCAGAGTCATCACTAAAGACCATACCTCTTGAAGATGCTGCAAAAGTTTCAGTGGCTAACCTGTTATACCATCCAAGAAAGCTTCTGTTACCAGATGGAACAATGTCTAAATCTATTTCAAGACCACTAGGTAGATCTAATGTTGCCGTTGATGCTGTTACTGTCCCCGTAGTGAAAACTCCGTAAGCTACTAAATACCTTCCCTCACGCTGCCAATAGATTGTCATGTTGGTAGTTGTCCCAAATCCAGTTGAGGTCAATCCTGTTTCAGTAATAATACCAGTTTCTTGAGACTCAAAATTATTTCCAATCCATTGATCAATCGAGTATCTGTCTATATCTGATGCTGAATTGTTATAAAATCTAGCTAAAACTTTATTACCTGATCCATCATAACCGTTCTCATTTGGCGCTGTAGTTGAAATAAGTGGGTTAATAGTTGTTCCACTTGATCCAGTTTGGATGTAAAGATAATAAGTGGTAGATGCAACTTCAGCCGAGCAGCCTGCGCAACCAAAAGCCGCTGATGTAGTGGATGTTTTTTCAATAAAGTTTCCATTAACTGAAGCTAAGCATGATCCAATTGAAACAGTTGAAGCGTTACTATAAGTAACTCTACAGCCTTCTTTTATTCCTTTTAACAATGGAGCAAACTGAGAAGTGTTAAGAGCGTCACTTTCTAAAGTCCCAGATGTAATACAACCAGCATCGAAAGCGTTAACAGCGGTGTAAGCTGTATTTATATCAGTGTTATATTTACTAGAGGTTAAAACTGATAATGAAGCCGCATTTGTTCTTGAAATGCTAGTACAAGTACCAGCGTAAGCGGTTAGTGAAAATAAAAAAAGTAATAAATATTTCATAAGTCTCCTAATTCAAATTACGGTTTCCGTTCTTAGACGCATCCATCTGAATAGCAATTAGTCCAATGTTAGCATCAATTGCTTCTTGATAAAAACCAATAGCAATACATTCTCCCACTCTATTTATATCGGCTCTTGCAGTTACGATTGATCTTTCATCTCCAAATACTCCAACATCGAGCATTGATTCATCTAAAATAAACCCTGAATTTGGATCAGTGAATTGGTAGACGGCTTGATCAGTATCAAAGAAGTTAAAATTAATAAATGTTTTAACGGTTAGCCCATTAGCTGAAACAATCCCACGAAGGATTAATTCTCTGAAGTTATAAGTAGCATCAAAGTCACCATCAAGAGGGTACCATGGAAGAACAGCGTAAGCCTGATATGCAATTTCAGTATTATTAACATCTACATCAGAACGACTTTCATTGTTTGAGTGTTTATAGATCCAACCATTAGAGTCAGCAAAAAGAACAATGTCTTTAAATGTTGCATCTTCAGCTAAACAGGCACAAGTCGCAGCAATAGAAAATTCCCAAGGTTTAAAGCCTCCGATGTCCATTTCATAAACATATGTTTTAGAAAAGGCATTATTACTACCTTCAGCAACCCAAGTCATGTACTGATCAAGTGTTGGATAATAAACCGAGAATGTTTCAGTTAATTTTGATTTATTTATTTCATAAACATACCCAGAGCTTTTAAAAATATCATCCACGTCACCGTTGGCTAGAGTTATAGCTTCTCCTTGCTCATTAGTGATAAGCTTACCGTTTACAATTGCTCTCCATCCTTCTTCAGACAGAAAGTAAACTACACCGTTCTTAACCTGAATAGTGTCATGGGAAACACATCCAATTTCATTAGAGATAGTGACTAGCTTTGGAAGATCTCCGATCTCTGAGTAAATGTGAATTGATTTTCTTTTAAAGATACATAAAAAAGGATCAATAGCAGAATCATTAAAAAGCCCGACGCCCAAGCCAGTAATGCCACCTTTACCCTGAATAGTCAGGACAATTTGATCGTCATTTGGGTTGTAGGCATCGGGTAAATATTCTTCTGAAAAGAATACGTCATTAGGGAAGCTTGAGTTCCCAGCATAAACAGTTTTCGTGTTAAACGTAGCGAGATACTTTCCTCCACCAGATAAAGGCGCTCCGTTGTTTTCGGGAGCTTCAACAGCTGATGTTGATTCATTATCAATGTTATAAGATGTAGTTCCTAGGTTAATTTCAGCAATAAATCTAAATGTTCCATTGTCTGATACGTTTTTTAAATAAACTCTAACCTTGTCGACAAAAGCGTTATCAGCCGTTGCAGGAATAGCCGTAAGAGCCACTCTTAAGTTAGCTCCTGAAGCCGTTACTATTCCACTGGATATATAGTTAGACTCAAAGCCAATGCTAGAAGCATAGTAAGTAATAGCCGCTTGATAATTGTCTCCACTGGTTAAAGCTCCCCCAGCCGCTATGGTCGCCGTCAAGGTTGAAGGTGCAGCTTGTCCAAGTTGAGTAAAAGTTGTTCCATCGTATGAAAATAAACCATCTGATTCAATGGCTATGATGTGCCTATTGTTGTCAGTAACGGCTCTATGCTTTGTGGTTGATGTTAACCCTGATTTAACAACAGTGTGAGATCCTGTAGTATTAACTTTAATAAGCTCAGTTCCAACCTTAGCTAGTGTGTATTGATTGCCGTCTGATTTAGAAAAATAGCTTAATGATAAAACAGGACCACTTAATTGAGTTGCCATGTATCGAGAATATCCAAATCTAGTTTCTAATCTATTTTGAGTTGAAAAGACGTTTCTAGCTTCAATAAACTTATTGCCTCTTTCAAATATTCGATAGCTAACCGAAAGGTTAAAATTATCTAGTTTTTTAGAAGCTCGTAAGTTTAGAGGCATTAAACACTAAAGCCGTCCGAGTCAGGGATTGTCGAGCGGACTCTTCCTGATCTCTTAACTGACTTTCCTTTCCTTGAAATAACCAGTCTTAAGCCCTGATCATAATTTATTTTTTTACTTTCTTGCCCAGCTCTATCTCTATACTGATACCCTCTCCAAATGACGTAATCGTGAAGCACTTCGTAGAGCCACGAGGGAATTTGTGGAGATGAAGAGGTTGAATTGAACACTTTGGCAGGCACTTTGAAATAATAAAAAGACACCGTTGTGTTAGATGATGGCTTAGGATAAACATAGACCTTCTCTTGACTTACTGGTGCCCACGATTGAGGAGTTCCACTTGAAGCAACTGCGCTTGTTTCTAATAAAAGTTGCTGTAATGAGTAGCCTTGAAGAATTCTATCTTCTTCAATAAAAATATCTCCATCCAAGAAAGCTAAATGACTCTCGTCTGGAGGAGTGATGACTTCAGAGGTGTCAGCCGTAATGCTTAATGTAGTGGTGACATTATCTGAAATAGTCGAATAAAGTAAAAAATCTCCTGAACCCTTCTTTAAATAAATCTTTCTAGCCGTCACCAACGGATTAGTTGAAACAGGAATAGAAGTTAAAGAAATGGTCAAGTTTGGAGTTGCTGTTGTAGCTGTTGCACTTTGAACACCTGCTATTGATTCAACATCAGCCACACTCTGATAAAATGTGACTAGAACTTTATAAGCAGTGGCATCAGTTAACGATCCTCCGTTAGTAACAGAGACGGAAGGAGCTGATGGTTGAGACATAACTAAAGAGTGAGTATTTTCACCAGAAGCAAAAACCTGTTTCCCTTTAACTCTTAAGAAATCCCACTGATGAGATGTTCCTATTTCTTTAATGCCTTCATTAATCCATCTTAAGACTTTTGTTTGAAAAGTCGTAGATGTATCGCCTAGTTCAGCTGAAAAATCAGTGACTAGATCAGCTCCATTCCAGCCCATTTATTAGTTACCAATTAAAAGATAAGTAACAACGTCACCAGATTGAACGCTTGTAGTGTAAACAGAGCCAAGAGCTGCACCGTTAACGTCTTTATTGATTTGGATAAGACCGCTTGCTTCTGTTGTTTCGTTATTTCCAGCACCGAAAACAATGTTAGAAAGACCGTGATTGTCTTTTGTGATTGTAGAGTCTGTTACGCCTGTATGAGTAACAGTAATAATCACTCCTCGGTATGGTCCTAGAACGAAATCTTTTTTACCTGATACAACTTGTGCCATCTTCTTTACTCCTTGTAAGTTGGATTGAATAGCATATAGAAAATATTAAAAATAAAGGTGCAACATGGAAAGTAAAATTGCCTAATGAGTTAAGAAGTAAGCCTAATAAGCAAGCTGTAATAGCTGGAAGCCCGATGTCTTTAGTCACACATTTAAGAGCATAAAAAAGACCTGCAATAGCTACAATTCCACCAACTGAGTAAGCCTCTAAAAGCTCATTGTGAGCCTGATTAAATCTTTGTGAAGCTTTATAGTATTCTGCAAAATCCATCGGCACAGTTCCAAAGCCTTTTCCAAGAAATTGGATTCCATAAAAATCAATAAAAGAAAACCACATCTTAACTCTATCACTATCGGAAAAATAAGCAATATGCTTAAGAAGTCCTATCAATGTAGCAGCTGCTAATAATCCAGCACCAAAAAAAGCTGATAACCTGATTATTTTAATATCCTTCTTGTAAGAAAAATAAATGGCAATAGTAAAAGCAGCGGTGACAACTGGGAGAGCTGATCCCCCAATGGCTAAGGCAATGATAGGTAAAACCCACAAATAAGGCTTAAGAAAAGGGATAGTGACAGCAATAATAGCTCCAGCGTGATTGTTGTTTCCCACTGATCCAGTGAGATTTTTAATTGCCTGAGCTGGCTCTACCCAATTGGCTCCATTAGTTGCCAGTTTCTTTATTTTTGTCCCAGTAAGCTCTAAGTAAACATGGTAAGGATCAACGTCAAAATAATTTAAAATAACCCAAAAGCTTTGAATTAAGCAGATGGCAGAAAGTGAAAAATAGATGGTTTTTATATTTTTAGGAGCTATCGAGTTTAAATTAATCATCAATAAGCATCCGATAATTGACATAGTAAATTGATAGAGATGAAACAATGAGAACGGCTGATTTGATTGAAAGGCAGCAATGGCGATAAGTAAGCCAATAATCTTATTTTCTAAGTGAATTTTAGCACCAAAGAACAAAAGACCAAGCATAGTCATGAGCATTAAGTAGAAATCATGCCCTAGAGGAATAACAATAGTGGGAGAAGATTTTAAGATAAGAGGAGCGGCTACAATAGCCGCCCCAATAGCGTAATTAAGCATTAAAGCTGAATGTAAGCTTGAATAGTTCCAGAAGCAGAAGCTGCATCTAAGAAAACACCGATTGGATGCTTGTTTTCATCTGTTGTATCTCCATAAGTAGATCCATCAGTATGAGCAAAAGCAGCTCCACCAGCAACAGCGTTACCTTGAGTAACATCAAGAACTAAATTCTCGAAGAAGCCTTTAGTTTGACAAAGACATCTCTTGCCAACTGCGCAAGAAGTATCAGTGATAACACAAAGAGGCTTAAATCCAGAAGATGCACAGAAATCAACGCTAATCCCGTCATCAGCTGTTAAATCAAGACAAACAGCTTCACCAACAGTTAAAGCACCAGAAGCGCTGTTAACTACAGTGATATATTCTTTTTGTCTTGTTACTACTGTACCAGTAGCGTCGATGTAGTTACCTTGTGCAAAAGCACTAGCAACAAAAATAAAACCTAATAAAAATTTCATGGCTTCCTCCCTTAATTATGAAGCAACGTTAATATCAGCAAGTTCAGCTTGGTATCTTCTATTGTTACATAGTAAGTTACCAGTTAAAAGCATTCTTTCCTTGATAGCGTTAACGTCTTCAAGTTGAGAGAAAGATTGTGCTTTCATATCTTCCATTCGGTGTACATAAAGCTTAACAAATGCTTCGTTAACGAAGAAAATTGACTTAGCTTTCATGTGTGAGTCAACAAGGAATGGAATTCCGTTATACTTAAGAACTTTTTTGTTCTGATCGTGACCAAGACCAGATAAGTTTTCATCTTCAACCATAAGTCTCTGATGTGGCTCAAGGATAGCCCAAAGCTCATCAAATACGTTTTGCTTCATGAAAGCAACAGTTGGCTTATCTTCGTCTTCAGTAGCTTTACCCATAGCTTGTTGAATAAGAGAACCAGAAAGCGCTCTATCAACTGAACCGTTAGCTAGGATTTGAGCTTGCCATGCGTTTTGAGCTGCTTCATCAAGAAAATCAGAAGCCGCTAAACCAGCATAAGAACCTGTTCCAATGATTTGTTGAAGACCGTTGAAGATCAAGCTGTTTGTTCCATCGTGGAAAATACCATCAGATAGACGAGACTTGAGTCTTTTTTCAGCAACTTTAATCTTAGAAGCAACAAGGTTAAGAACTTGAGAAGTACCAGAGTTCTTCATGATGTCTAGCTTAGAGATTAAAACAGTCTCATAAACCTGTTTCCACTCAACTTTAGCTCTAGTCATATCATCTTTCTCAGCATCTGGAAGAACTGAAGCACCTGAGTACCATCCACCAGTTGTAGAATCAACGTCACCGATGATGATTGGAGAGCCGATGTCGTTACCGCCATCAAGTTTAACTCTTTGAGAATAGAATCTTCTTAAACCAGCCGCAGACTTATAAACGTTGTCAGCTAGGGCGTTAAGGATCAAATCATGAGTGATCGCCTTAACTTGTGAAATTGTAATAGCCATAATTTACCTCATATTGTTAAGGAGCTGCCTTGCCATAGACAAGTAGTCTCCATTGTTTTGAATTTTTGGCACCACTTTCCCAGAGCGTGATGCACTAGCTCCAGCGTTAGGTTTAGCAGCTACTTTAGCCTTGACCGTCTCAACTTTTGTCTTACTAGCTTGCGCTTTTGCTAGCTGATCAAAATACATTGTTCCAATCACTTGTTTAAGAGGCAGTCCAGTGTTAGCCCATTCTTTTTTAGCCGCATCCCAATCAACATTTATCCCGAGTTCCTTCATGGATTGCTCAGTAGCCGCAAGCGATTGTCTGTCTCGATCAAACTCATCCACAATTAGCTTGTCTTCTCTCGAAGTAAGCGCCTTTTTAGTTTGATCAAGTTCAGCTTTCATAGCTTTTAGCTGTTGGTTGATGATCGGATTGTTGAACTGGTTAACAGTTTGCTGATACGCTCTTTGAACCTCTTCAAAAACATCAGGTGCGCTATTTTTAAGTTGATCAAATGTGACCATCCAGCTCTGAAGTTCATTGAATTGGCTCTCAAGTTGGCTTTGTTTAGCATTGAATTCTTCGATAGCAGCCTTGAACTCTGTTTCAGCTTTTACGGCTTCCGCTTCCCATTCTTTCCTCTCGTTAGAGAGCGCTTGGGTTTTAGTGGTGTAGTCCTTGTACATCTGAAGCGCATTCTTAACTTCATCTACGGATTCAATCTTCAAAGGGTTGCCATTATGGACAGCACCTAAAGCATTGATTTGATCAAGGATAGACTTTTCGTCATTTGATTGACCTGCTTCCTTGTTCTCTTCTTTTGCTGGAGCTTCCTCTTGTTCCCCTTCTAGCTTTACCTCGCTATTATCTTCTTCTTTCTTAATTCCATATTTAGATGGATCGATTCCAAGATCTTTAAAAGCATAATCATCTGAGTTAGCAAAAACTTCATCTAACTCACTAGGCGCATCCGAAACGGATTGCTCCTCAAATTGTACTCCTTCTGACTGTTCTGACTGTTGCTCTAATTCCATAAAATCCCTTTTTGCCTTGGTCAGTCCTATTGTGGTTGCTGACTGGCTATAAGTTGTTGTTCCTCAGGCGTTAGTGCTTGAGGTAAAAATTGAGCTTTTAATTGTAGGTTTTCAGCTTGAAGTTGTTCCATAGACGCCTTAACTTGATCTTGTTGTTCAAGATAATCAAGAATGGCTTGCTTCTTAGGAATAGCAACAGCCTGAAGGAATGTTTTTAGATCAATTGCTTGTGCCAAAAGTAGTTCCTTATAAGTTTCATAAATTGTCTCATTATCCATTCCAGCCATTGAGCCATTAGAGATAACAAGATCATAAGTGAAGTCTTTCATCATTTTCGGATCAAATTTAATAAACTTTATTTTTCCTGAATTATCTTCAGCTCTAAGCTTTCTTTCAGTTGACCAAAACTTGATAATTCTTGAAAGAATAAGCTTATCTCTTCGTTGGATAGCGTTTTCAATCATTCTTGTTTTAAGTCTTATTCTTCCAAGTGATTGCATCTGAAGTCTTCTTAAAGAAGTCATAGCTAAAGCGTGCTTAGGAGCTTCCCCTAGCATAGTTTCGCCAACGCCTTCAATCCGCTGCATAGACTCAAACTCTCTTCTAACTCTTCCTTCTAATTGAGGGGAAACTGATCCAGCTTGAAGCCTTTGAACCTCTGTTCCTTGCTCTTTAGTGACAACGATACCCTCTTCATCGGTAAGAGTATCAGGATCAACACCTGATTGATTATCCACAACCCAGCCAGCGTTAGTGTTAAGCTTTAGACCTTTAAGCTCTTTTTGATCAAGCTCATTAATGGTCTTTTGCATAGGAATGAGGTTTTTAAGAACTCCATCAGCATAGATCTTTTCGTTTTTGTAGCAATAAAAGAAAACCAGAGGGATCATTCCATCTTCACAATCAGGCTCTCCGTCATAGTGAACAACGTCACCAGTTTTAACGATGAGGCGTAAATTGTTCTTATATTTTGGTTTTTTATTAACCTGATCAGCTGGAATTGACTCAATCATCATTTGGTGCATTGAAATATGATCATCAATAATGTTAAAAAGTAGTCCAACCTCAGGATCTTGTTTGATTTCTTCAAAGAATTCTGGAGTAAGAAGACTAGGATCTTGAGGTTGCCCAAGTCTCGCTAAAACTTCTAATCCAATGGCTATCTTTTGCTCCTGATGTCCTTCGATGTGCTTTTCATGATCTTCATATTTATGGATGTCAGGGTTAATTCCATTCATTAATTCAGCTGATTCTTTAGTAATTTCTAACTGAGTTTCTTCATCTGGAATAGCTACCATCTCAAAGTCTTTAATGTAGCATTCCTCAATGTAAGTCATATCCTTTGAGTCATAGCGACTTTGAGTGTAGCCAGTAGCATTTGACCCATTATTTCTATCTTCTCTAGCAAACTTGTTATTAGAGAACATGAAGACATCTTTAATCGGCTGACTTAAAGCTTCTTCAGCTGTTTTAGGGTATTTCTTTTTAAGTTCTTCGTTTGATAGTGGGCAGTCAATAATGGCATATCGGCATTGGTCAATATCTTCAGCTGAAGGATCAACTATAACTTGTCCCCAAGTCATGTTTTTAATCTGAATTTCACCTTCTCCAGCTTCTCCATCTGGATCATATCCGATGTACTCAATTCCTTGACCAACCTTAAGCATAGAACGAATAGCAACAGTGTCTTTATGTTGCGCATTCTGTTTTCTTAGCACATGGTCTTTAGCCGCCTGAAGAACTGGAGCTATGTCAGCTGCATCTTCATCAACGGCAATAATATCAGTTGAAATCATAGGATCAGTTAAAAGAGGAACCTCTGACTCAACTATTTGGAAGGTAAAGTTTCGGGGTCTATTGGTAGGATCTCGATATTTAAAATGCACACCTTCATAGAATTGCTCTTGCTCATCCCATGATTCTTCAAACTGTTTTCGGTATTTTGAGCCTTCTTCTCGGTATCTATTAAGCTTTTTAATTATTGATTCATTTGATTCTTGATTGATTTCTTCCAAAATGACATCCTTGTTAATGTTAAAATTATTAAATGAAATGGGGAGTTATGCAAGAGAGAAACAAAAAGCATTATCTTTATAAGTTTGATAACGGAGAAGCTCACCACATGACTCCTCCTGAAGCTTTTAGATACTCGTACACTAAGAAGATAAAGATCATCCAAGGACCAAACTACCAAAACGGTAAACAGATAAAGAGATTTGATGGTTTTGGCTATCATGACGGATTGCAACGAAGCTTTAAGGGTCCAAAGGACTACAGGGATTATTTAAAGGCTAATGGGATTGAAGAATGGGGAAGCGAAAACCCTCCAGTCTATAGCGAAAACAATCCTCCAGTGTGGACAGAAGAACTAATAAGAAAAGCTATTAATGAGCATAAAATAGAGATTGGATCAATCTTGGCTGAAGCTTTATTATCGGGTGAAGTTCAATTCCCTGAGGGTTAATCAATAGTTGTCCATTCCTCTTCTTTCTTTGGAACAAACGCCTTATGTTTCTCTTGATGAGAAATTGAGTTAATTAGTTTATTGATCGTCTCTTTTTTGGCAAAACGAGAGTTAAGAAAAACAGCTAATGAAAAGCCAAAGCAAAAACCACTAAACCAAATCATCTTTGAAGTTTCTCATCAATCTTCATTTGAAACTCAGCCTCTCTACTCATTTCCATGCTTTCAATAAACATGACGGTAAAAAGACCAAACATAACAAGTAATAAAAAAAGAATTACACCTTTCATAACATTCATTTGATTCTCATTTTTATGTTAACAAAAAGACAAAGTATGATCAGACTAACGTTGATAAAATTATCCTTCGTTAATGCTGAGATCATCAAGCCTTTTTGCTTTATTATTTTTACGGTTAACATTTTTCTTCTTTAATAGTTTTAGAGCCTCTTCTTTAGTTAAGCATAACTCATGCCCTTTCTCAAATGTAACCCAAGCAATGTCTGAGCTGTTTTCAAACTCAACATAATTCACATTGGCTTTATTGATAAAATAAATTGATCTTTGACCTTTAATTTTCATTATGCTCTCCCTATCTTTGAATAATAGCGCATCTTTTCTTCTATTGTCATTCTAGTCACATCTTTAGAAGGTGCTTTAGTTGGAGTAATTGCCTTATATTCTCCCCCTATCGTGGCTTGTTTTAGCCCTTGAATGGAGATAGCGAGCGCAACAGTTCTGTCCTTTGAGTTTAAAGTAATGTTTCCATCGTCTTCAATGTTCAAGGTTAGCATCTCTTTTAAAGTTTCTTGGCAATTAATTTTGATTGATCCATCTCTAAAAGCCGCCACTAGCTCATCGAGCATAAGCATCTTTGATTTTACGTTAGTGTGCCAACCTACTTTCTCTTGAAGATCTTTACCTAACTCCTCTTGAACCTCTCGCTTAAAGACTTTGTAATAGCCTAAGTTTTTAATAGCAGCCAAGACAGCATGACCGTGAGCATTCACCTCTGGAGCCAACACCGCCCCATTGTACCATTTGGCTACTTTTACTAGTAATGCTCCAAATTTATCTGGATCAATATGACCATGGTAAACAGCTACTTGTTCCATGTTTCGATCAATCACTGAGAACGTGGAAAAATCACCTTCATCTAATCCTTCAGCAACATCGGCACCAATAGCATAGGCTTGATTGGCTTCAGGTTTTTTAAAGACTGTTATTTGTCCTTTTGGATCTTCAATAATTGAAACTCCATCAGCTCTAAACTTTGCCGCCTTAACTTGTTTTGCCAGTGAAATATACTTATGAATTTTATCAGCCTCAAAGACTGGTCTTCCCGATGAAATGAAGGCTTCAAGAGGTGTTGAAGGGTATTCTTGGGAAAACTGACTCACTGGATCAATAAGAGCTGAGCCCATTTCATTATTAATCTTATATCTCCTGAACATGATCTTTCTGTCAGTGAGAGTAGGATACATTTTTTTAAGTTCTTCTTCTTCTTTTGTAAGCTTAAATCCATAAGGAACGTCAAGCTCATACTCAGGGTTATCTTTCCAATCGAAAAACTCAAAATGATAGCTTGAATCTCCATCGAGACACCTCATGACCATGTTATAAAATTGAGCGCCTGCCCCACTTACTCCGTTGGCTGTAGATTCAATAATGATGGCAGTGTTTGGAAGGTAAGGTACCGCTTGAAATAACCCAGTCATAACCTCAGAAGCATTTGACCAGTAAGCAAACTCTGAAGCGTGTAAATACTGCAAAGTCTTACTCCTTCCTGCGGCTAAGTTTCCAGCTGTAGTGACCATGACTGAAGAATTTAATCCTGTTTCGCTTCCATCGTCTTTAGGAGAGTTGAAGACTAGCCCTGTTTGGTTTGAGTATCTTCTCATTGGCTTAATCACATCGGGGGATCTTTCATAGTATCCCTTAATCATATTAAATAAGCCGTGTGAGTTTTGAATTGAGTCGGCTATGATCATTCCAGATTTATCAAACTGAGTAGCCACTCGATGATAAAGAAATGATGTGCCCCAAGTTGAGACTCCAATCTGTCTAGCCTTAAGCACTAGGAGTCTTAAAGGCTTTGATTTATCCTTGGCTATCTCATTAAGTCTTTGCTGATATTTATTAGTGATAAATTGCTGTTTTTGACCAGCTTTATTGATGAGAGTTAAAACTTTCTCTTGATACCAACCTAAATCATGAATTGACATGAATTAAGCTTATCAACTAACTCTCTTTCTTGTCTTCTACTTCTTCGTTATCCATGAAGCCAAAAATAGCTTTTTTTCGCTTTTTGATTAGCTCTTTTCGTTCTTCTTCAAACTTATTCTTCTCTCTTTGCTCTTCTCTACCTTTACCAAACGAATAACTGAAAGCTTTTAATTTTTCTGAATCCATGAAAAATCTCTCCTATTCAATGTAGTAAGCAACTACCTTCTCACCGTTAACAGCAACACCGATAAAAATGTCATAAAGATTTATCTTTGGTCCTCTTAGGTCAACTGGGCACAAAGAAAGATCAGTTGCAGGAACAGAAAGAGATCCTCTTGCTAGAGTCCAGCCTTGCCCAGAAACAGCGTTAGAAACAGAAGTACCAGCAAAAGCTAGACCTGTATTCGTTGACACCGCTTGAATGTGAGCACATCGAACTAAAAGATTGGTTGATGAAAGTCTTTCAGGAGTAGCGTTAGAAGCTACTGTCTTGGCTATCATTCCAATCTTAGCAGTTTGAGCATAAAGAGACGTTGAGAAAATGAGAGCTAATAAATATTTCATTTTGATATTTCCTTTTTATCTTCTACATTATTCGATCTTTTTAAGAATTCTTCAAGTGTGTTAGATGTTATTTCTGACTTATTTTCTATTTTATCTGACCATCCGGCTACGTTTTTAAGAGCAAAAATTAAAGCTGTCACATTACCGCCTATCGCCATCTCTAAACACTTTTGCTGTAGTTTGGTCGCAGTTCGTTGCAATTTAAGCTTGTGATATTCGCTAAAGGTCATTCCTTTTTCTTCTTTGCATCTTCTCTGAATTGCATCAGTTGATACCTGTAAATAATCAGCACAGTATTCAAGAGTCACCTTGAATTGAAGTAGTGTATCCAGAACTTTCCAGTCAATCTCAACTTTAGGATTTGCCATTTTAACTTATCGCCTTTTCACGTTCAATCTTTAATTCTTCATAAGTTTGCCCAGTTAATTCAAGTGTTGCTTTTTTGCCTGTGTAGTTTTGCCATCGGTTGATAATGACATCACAATATTTTTCATCAAGCTCCATTCCGTAGCATTTGCGATTGGTTTTTTCGCAAGCGATGAGAGTTGATCCTGAACCAAGAAAAAAATCTAAAACTGATTTTGAGTGATCTATTAGGTTAAAACAGAATTCAGATAATGCTATAGGTTTCTGTGTTGGGTGAACTCTTTTTCCTGTTTCACCTTGTCTTATCATCCCATTCCATGTCTGCTCATAGTATCTGACTGCATTTTTATGATTACTCCAAGCAAGTTCACAATCACTAAAATCATTTGATCCATTTTTTTTATTCCAAACAACCCACGCTCCACTTGGTGGTAAAAATTCCGTAAAATAGTTTCCTCCAAAAACAATTGATGGAATGTTTAACCCTAGCAATATTTGAAAAAAATCTTCGCTTGGAATTTTATTGTCCCATTCTTTTTGTTCGTAGACAGTGGCTTTTGCAAGCTTACCTCTTGATGAAAAATCCTTTTTCGATTCTCCGATCCCATATGGCGGATCAGTAAAAACCATATCAGCCTTCTCGCCATTCATCAGCTTCTCAACATCATCAATCATCGTGCTATCACCGCACATTAATCTGTGATTACCGAGCAACCAAATATCACCACGTCTTGTAATGGGATGAACAACCTCAGGCACTTCATCTTCATCAGACTGAGGTTCGAATTTTTCAATAGGCTCTATAACAAAATCTTTTATCCCGAGCATTTCAATATCCAGATCAGGACCAAGCTCAAGCATTTCAGCGTTAACCATACCTAAATCAA
>JACCDR010546422.1_pt1 | contig 33796 bp, 19 predicted proteins | sample 7446431 | NCBI WGS metagenome assembly JACCDR01 (sample SAMN15323443, study PRJNA562643) | freshwater metagenome | isolation source: river surface water | place: USA:Blue River Watershed | collected 2017-08-17
GCTAGTAGCAGAACGGAGCGTGAATCCAGGCTTCAGATACTGTTCAACATATTCGTTGTTGTCTTCAGCAAAGGTAACCAGCTGGTAGTCGTCGCGGCTGCTATTGTGAAGCGTCAACTCAAGAACTTCGTTGTCATCTTCGTAAACAACCCGCTGGGCAGCATCAGCAGACTGAATACGGGTGACCATGTAATTCATCTGTGCCCGACCTTTAAAGGTTGGGTGGTCAACGTAAGTGTTACGACTAGTAACTTCGCCGTAAGCAGTGCGGATGAAGTTTGGCTCACCAATGTAGTCTAGGGTAAACTTGAACCCAGTGGTGTAGTTATAGGTGTCAAGAACGTTCGTGTTGGCAATTGCGCTTTCGTAACCCGTCGAAGGTTGAACGAAAAGACTGTCACCAGCGACCTCAAAGTAAAGTTCGGAAGGAAGGCTGTCAGGCACAACTCGCGCTACTGTGGCGTTAACCGCCCCTTGACGAAAAGCTTGCTGAAGTGCGATAGACCCAGAACTAGTATCTTCACCATAAAGGGAAGCTAGTACAGCTCGGTCTGAAGATTTGACTGGGACAACAGGGCCCCGGTTGAACTCACCAATAATGGCATAGTTGTCGCGCCAGCCGGGTTTAATGGGCGCAGGGCCAACTACTTTGGAGTTAAAAGAAATGTTCGGAAATGCGTAATCTACCATCTTTTTACCTATACTACAAACACATAAAGCCTGTTCTGTACGGCAACCGTAATATTCGTAATGACTACCTTATACATAGACTATTAGTTCTAATGAAGAAAGAAACTAAATAACATCTACAGTTGAGGGCGGGTCGGACAACGGTGGGCTATACAAAGGAACGGGAGGGATTTCCGGCGGCACGACAGGATCGTTCTCAACAAACAGGTTTTCTCCAATGGACGGTAGGCGATAATCAGGAGTACGTGCCGGTTCAAACAAGTCGTATTCAACAACCATGTAAGCAGAGTGGAAAACCAGATTTTGAATTTCAGGCTTTAACCAGTTGCTTGTTTGATACTCCACTAATGTAATATTAGGATTTCTCATTGCGAAGGGATACAACACTGGTAAGTCGCGTATCACTCCACGGAGAATCGCCATCCAATCTCTTAATACTTCTTCTCCTGGCAGTACATTAACTTCAATAACGTTTTCCCCAACGAAGCGGTCTAGGGGCAACTGGTTTGCTAAAGGCTCAGACTCAACACCCTCTTCCTTAAACTTAATCAAATGACCGTAGGGTAAAAGCTTAACAATATCCTTAACTAGTGAAGATGAATCTGAATACAGTTGCAGAGGAGCATTGTAGGTGGCCTCCCGGTAAAACAACTGGACGACTAGCTTAAGCTTTGCTTTGACTGAGTAATTAGGGTCAGCAACTTTACCTAAAACATTATCTTTATAGGTAATCGCATTACCCAAACCCATACCACTCGTAACTGGATATACAGCTAAAGTAGCACCGTCCTCGATATATTCCGTACCACCGAAGGTTCTGAAACTAACAATGGGAACCTTTTGAGGAGCGCCGCGCTCGCCGACCAATACAGGAAAGTAAACCTGTGAGTTCTTAACGTCACGGTGATTAGCAATGGCGTTTAGTAAGGCTCTGACGGCTTGACGTTCTGTAGGAAATATCCAATCCATTAGCGATACCAACTAAGATTTTGGTACCGTAATAAGTTACGGTACCAATTTGAGAGTGTTAATAATACCGGGAGTCTTCGACTGAACTAGATTCTTCTAAAATGGCTCTCCATACTTTTGTGTTTGCTTTAGGAACAACCCCAATGGGCTCCCGACCCGCGGTCACTTCAAGAATGGGATTGGTTGCAAAAGCTTCGTTCTGTACCTTCACGCGCAGGGAGCGGGGGTTGGAACTGAAGGACGTTTTTGGCCCGGTCAAGTCTCCTGTTGCCATTTCTAAATCCTTTGGTATTTCTAGAACATCTAACACGATATGGGAAATAGATTTAGTTATCCCCCATGCTACTAACTCTAGTCCAGATAACGGCTGCGTCTGCTCAACTGGGTCATTACGAACAATACAGCCCGTTGCTTTAGTAGAAAGGTCAATATAAGACATCTCATAAAGAAGCCTTACCGCGATCTGAGAATAACGGCTATTGTCTAAGTCAACTTGACTAATTGAGCCGTCTGAAATCAATCGCTCAAAGGGCACAACCACCTCAACAGGCTGGTTATCAATAGAGGCAAGGTTGGGATGCCAGGGCTGAAGTCGAAACCGAAGGTTTGCTTCGGGCGGAATGATTACACTGCTTGGATCGGGTGGGCTAAGCGGGTCATTAGGATCAAGTAACGACGTGGGCTCCCCGGTGTAACGAACCTTATTCCGAAAATAAAGAACCGTTGGGATGTAAGCGTCGTTCAGTTCTTGAGGAGTTAGCGCAGCAGATTTACCAAAGTAAAGAACGATAATCTTACCGTTGATTGGGTAAGTATCAATAGAACTTGGGTAAGGCCCCCACTTAAACGGGGACAAGCCATAGATATCTTCAGCCTCGTCTGCTGTCGTCCCACCAGCAGTAATTGCAGGCTCTTGTGGAGACCCAACAGGACGCAGCTCAATTTTGACGTTGATTGAATAACCCAAGACCCCGTTAATGGGTTTGCGGGGATAAAAAGATAATGTGTGGTAATAGGTAGACCCTAATAGCGGTCCAGATAGATCAGCGGATGCTAACAAGGCTTTGTCAACGTCTTGGCTAGTATACATATTCAGGGAGTCAGCTAAGTCGCTAACAATATGCCAAGTTGACATCTTGCCCGTATAAGTTTGGACTGGTGTCCAATTATTCACAATAGAAGGGGAATACCATTCAACCGCTAGTTCAAGAGCAGGGTCTATTTCAAAGTCCAGTGGCTCAAAATAAAAAGCAATTGGTGCTGGCTCGGCAGCCTTATCCGTCGATGGTAGCTGCGATTGAATCTCGTAGGTAGCAATAATCCGGTCAAGGTCAGCAATAGCCTGCTCTTCAACCTTAGCAGCGTATTCACGCTGAATCTCCGGTAGCTCTGCCATTAAGATGGACGCGGCTAACGCCGCACTGGAGCGTCGGACGCCATCGCTAAATAAGCGATTATTTAAGGTTTGGTCTAAGGGTCTATTGGGGTCAGGGTTACGGGCGTCATCATTAAACATCACCTGTCGAACTTCTTCAATCCCTTTGAAGAGCGGCAGATTAGTATTTCGACGACGCGCTGCGGCTAAGATTAAAGCGCAGCGCGGATCAGTTTGACGGGTAATGACGTTAAAGATATCTAACGTGCGTTTTCGTTTAAGTAAAACTGAATATTGGCGAACCATGGACGCCATATCCTTTAACTCAGGAGACTCCTGTTCGATGTCACTATCTGTTAAGGTTTGCGCTGTCTCAGCATCAACACCCTGGCTAATCCCATTGGGTTGAGGAAACGAAAAGCGGTCTTCAAAGTTAAAGGTGGTCGCCATGAGTTCTCTACGCCTGAGTTGCTAAAATACGGTCACATTGGGATTGGATAGCCGTCGATTTGGAAAACATTTCTTTAATTTCCTTCACAGCTTCATAATTAATCGGCTCTTCCTTTTCCAGAATGGTAAGGTACGCCTTAACTTTAGACCAATGCGTATCGGGCGTAATTAAAGTCCGCTCACTTGCAACTTCAATCGACGCATCAGGATAATCCGTAACCTGTTGGGCCGGCAGCGGTAATGAAGCACCCGCTATGTCCATTACCGCGTCGAAAAAATCCTCACCCGGCTGAACTGGTTGCGGTACGTTAGAAAGAATAGGGTCGGGCACGGTTCCGTCGACGAAAGGCGTGGCCCAATCACTGTGAACTGTTGCTTCAGGAGCGTTTGCCTGGGGAGGGAAATACCGAGGCAAGTTAGCGCTGTGAATACTAATTGGAGTTGTAGACATAAAGTCACCAATAAGTTTGAATTTGCTGGAAAAGGGCCCAATCATAATTAATTGAGCTTCAGCATCGGAAACGGCTAGGCTTCTGCCAGCTTCAATTGAATAAATGCGCCCGGCAATCCTAAGATTGACAGGCGCGACAGCTAGAATTTGCTTAGGCATTGGAGGTTTAAGAGATTACACAGGGATGCTGTTTACCAACAACGCAGATTTAGCTGGGGCAAGTAGATAAATACGACCAGCTGTTTGGGGCTCAATCGTTAGAGTCACTTCAGCGTTGTTTGCTACTACTGTAGCAGCTGTAGTAATGTTAGTACCACTAATAGCGCTGACGTTAGAAGAAGCTCCACCGCCGGTGAAGAATCCAGAAGGTCCAGTAAGTTTGACCGCAAGAGCGCCAACACTACCAGCTGCAGCAACCATATCAGCCAGTACGGCAGCCGTAGTTGCGTCAGTCGTAATGGTAGCAGAGCCAGCAGTCGTTGCCACTTTAATGCTGAGAGGTAACACAAAGTAGTAAAGCGACACATTAGCCAGTTCTAAAGAACAGCTATCACGTAACAGCGCTTTAGAATTGGAATTAGTGTATGGAGGGTACTTATTCTCAATATAGATTCGCTTCTCTTGGGCACGAACCGTCAAGTTGTTAGCACCAACTGAAGGAAGCATACCACCGCCGTAAATACGGTTTTTACCAGCTTGAGCCGGCAGCATGGGGGCAGCAAAAGTCGGGTCGTATTTAGACCAGGTAGAGCCGTTATACTGATAAAAATCAGTAGCGCCTAAATACTCTCCAAAGTCAACACACTCAGCGTACTGAGCACCAGCCGTAACCGAAGCACCATTAAGGTAAGTCGTAGGGGCAGAACCACCTTTAACAACGGGCTGGAGAATACGGGTGGGGCTGAGGTAAATCGGGTAATCGTTAACACCATTGACCGGGGGAGCAAACAGTGCGCCACCGGGGTCAACCGTTACGTTTTGGTTAGAGGCCAACACCGCAATCTCACCGTCGAGGTAAGCACGACCGGCAGAGATTGCCACGGTGTAAGCAGTAGGTTCGGCCGTTAAGCCAGAAGCAGTCGGGGCAGTCCAACTGGGGGCAAGACCTTGCTCTACCGTAGTGTAGTAAGGGTAGTAGCTAAGACCACCACTACGAGCAGTAGGGTAAAGGTGCCATAAAAATCTGAATCCGGGAGTGCCGGTTAAGGGTACTGTAGCCATTTATTTATGTCCGTCCTTAGATTAAAAACGCTAAAAAGTGCCGTAGTTAAGGTTTGACTGAAGCAGCTTTAAAGTATTAACTTCTGCAGACTTTTTAGAGTCTAGCTGCTTCGAGTCGGTGGTCTTTAAACTATGCACCAGAATGTTGACCGGAGGTCTAGAAGGTACCATAGTTTAGGTCAGCTTGGAGGATGATCTTAGTTTTGAGTTCATCAGGCTCGCAAACATCCAACAAACAAATCCAATGAGGATACACAGCAAAGGGAAGGAACGCATCCCCCATTTGCATAACCCGTCCCGGAGGAGCAGGAGGAGCACTCATCGGACTAACGCGCATATAAACACCGGGCTGTCCATCTTCAGATTCACCAACGCAGTGTTGGGTCATCCCCAAACGAGCACTGGAGTCATTCATGTGAGTCGGTGCCACAATCGCAACTTTGTGGGCGGGCCACCAGTTTTCGACTTGGTTAGTAACCGGGTTACGATATAGACCATTAACCACACGAATCCGAAGACCGCCTAAAGAAGCCAAGTCTCCGCCGGGGCCAAGCACCAGGAAGGAAGACGGAGGCATGTTGTTAGCAGGGGTGTACGCGGCTTGAGTACCGGTTGTATTCAAGGCATAGGGCAGACCCATAAAGGATTTGACCATGTGATTTTCCTGCAGAACAGTCAACAAGTCACTGTGCATGATAATCTCAGTGAACCGGTTTTTGTTGGTGTTCAGCAGATACTGCTTAATCATCCGAATGGTGTAAGCCAAATCGGCTTTAGGGTCAGTCCAGGGCACCCCAAAACGTTCGTCACTAGACCGGAAGAAGAAGGCTTCGGTACGTCCTTTGTCATTGACTAAAGCAGAATCAGCCGTTAGCCCGTTAACAACGGTACCCGCAGCAACCGTGGCATTCCAACCTTTATAAGAAAAGAGGTTATGTTCGGGAATATTGGTGCTAACATCAATGCTGACACCAGTACGAGGATCAGTGTAGCTAATTCCTCCAAGCAGCGCTTTGGCACGGAACAGATCAACGGTACGCTTGTGACGGTTCACTAACTTCTGTACTCGTTGTTGAATGATTTGGGTCGGGCTCCATTGTTGGTTAAACGTACCCGGCTGACGAAGTTGATTAATTAAAGCCTGTTCAATAAAATCTTCTTCCCGAACAACCGCAGGGGTGACCCGCATTTGGCGCATACGGTCAGGCTCAATAAAGCCGCCGCCAGGAATACCAAAGCGGACGATCGGCATAATACCGAGCCCTTCGATAATCTGTTCGATGACAATTGTGCGCTCAGGGTTCATTTGAGTAGGAAAAAGGTCATCCAATTGACCGATTTCAGCTACTTCAAAGCCGCGGGCTAGCTTAGTTAACTGTAGACTACCAAGGGCAGGCAAGTCGCCAATATATTGGTAATCTGTAACCTCAGGGTGAAACTCTTGTGGCATATTTAGCTTATTTCCTTAAAGTAATAATTGACTTACTGGGTTAGATTACAAATTCACGACCCATTTCTTTGGCTTTTTCAGCAAGCTTCTCAATCGTTTCAGCATAAGGATTTTCAATAGCGGTCTCGTTAGACTCTTCTTGAGTACCTTGAACGTTGGTAAACTTCTGGACATTGCCTGCAGATAATTCTTCAAGTAAAGAAAAGATATTTTCTTCGCTAGCGGCGTCGAGAGAGCCTTCAGTAAAGAGTTGGGAATACTTTTCTTTGGTGGCGGCGGAAACATTTAGCTTATTCAACCGAGCCAGCTTGTCAGAAAGTTCCTGCTTCTTGGCGCGTTCGGTATGAATAGAGAGTTCTTGCTTGATAGCCGCAACAGCTGCTTGAAGGTCAGCGAGTTGGTTATTCTTATCGGCGAGCTCAAGCCGCAGCGTTTCGTTTTCGTGTTTTAGCTCCACGAACTGTTCGTGCTCGGGGGCTACTACATTAGTTTCTGACGTGGCTTCGGTGGTTTGTGTCATAGCGTTTATAGTTACTACCTCTTTTGTACAGGTAGCTGATTCTTGAGAAAATACAAAGCGAGTAGTGTTAATAGGATTGCTGAAGTCTAGCTTTTCAGTCACTTCCACCCGAGGTAACTTCGTTAGGTAAGGCTCGTTTGTGAGTGCATGAGCAGTCAGTAGCGTTCCAATTAAGTTGCCAGTCTCTTTATCCTTAGCATTACGGTAGACCTCAGAGCTGGCGTATCGGTACTGACCTTTCTTGACTTCTTCAAGGGCCTTGTCATCAACAGGCTCGTAAAGCCCAAAGAGAGTATCACCCTCTTGAAGAATGTTTTCCAAAAACCCGACTGCAGGAGCGCCACTCCAAGCTTTATCATTACGGGGATGTCCCAAGTAAAGCGGGGGCTCAAATCCAGCAGCGTTGCTTTTCCAGTTGGTTGTAATGTCATCAAAGTCTTTTTGTGAAAACTCAACCTTGCCATAGGCTTCATGCTTCCACTTACCTAATCTAGCGATAGGCGCTTTGATGTATTCTTTGTTTTGACTGCTATCAACGGATAGCAGATCTTTATCGTTTGTTAATTCAATAGATAGTGGCATTGTTATCAACCCTCAATGAAAGCCCCTTCTAGTGTTCCGTTACGACGTTTATACTCATTACGGTAGTGCATATCCAAAAAGGCATCAGCAAAAATCGACCGTTTGTTGAAGCGAGACTTAGTTAACGTCAAAATTTCACCGGCTAAAGCGCCATCGCTAAACTTCTGGATGACCTCTTTGTATTCATCAATAAGGTCTTGAACATCGTCGGTATAAACTTCTTTTTTGTCAGACTCAACCGCGGTTACAACTTCCTCTTCTGACTCCTGCTGTTCAGAAAGTAATAGTTGCTGGCGGAGTCGCTCATTAGCTTCTTCTTCCGCTTCCCGCTTAGATTTGAAATCGTCGCAGGTATAATTGGGAGTACAAGGAAAGTCGTACTTGCTGCAAAAATGTTCGTGCTCGTATTCCCACCAAATAAAATACGTGCAGTTTGTACAAGACGAAGCAGCTTTAAACCCCGGAGGAACGTCCCCTTGGTGGCTATAAAAAGAAAGCTTTTGTTTAGATGCTGGAGCGTCAGCTCCAGAAGGTTTTGTTTCTTCAGTAGTCTCTTCAGTAGTCTCTTCAGTAGGTTCGTCATCTACTGGCACCGCAACCGCGAATGCTTCAAAGTCGCCTACCTGAGATAAAGACTCTGGTACCACAGCATTAGTAAAGACTTGGCGGGTTGGGGGTGGGGTGTTAATGTCAAAGCTATAGGGGTCTAGTCTGCCTGCATCTAGCTTGGCAGGTTTGGATAACGGGAGCGACTGCTCCGTAAACGTGTTTAATAGGTCTAAGTCGCGCATTTTCAATTATCGAGAGAAAAAAGTATAGAGAAAGCCAACCATTACACCAATTATACCAATACAAAAACTAAAGGAATAAAAATGTGGAACTATAGATACTTGTCCGCAACACTAGACATACTAGACCGTAAGCTAGTGGTTAAACATGCGTCCGCGCAAATAATCAATGAAGAGATGATAAAGTTTGATGTTGTTAAACTAGAAGACAATACTAAACAAACTTTGATCGTCCCAATTGTTGAAGTAGCGGAGCTGGTCAAATTTGAGTGGGGTGGTCTAGAATGCCGAGTTAATCTGCACCGACGTTTAGTTGAAAAAGAAGGTTTTACTAATTTAGAGGACTGCTTAGCTTACATGTATTTATATGAGTGTGTAAAGGGTTTAGTTAATAGTGCCAAGACGATAGAACAAGGCGTCGCCTATGTTTACGGCGGAAAGCTAGATCACGTGTTAATTGATAAAAAACACCTGATTGAACAAAAACGTCAATGTCTAGCCGCTGAATGTATTCTTGGAGGCTATTCTATTGCTGAGTATATGGGAAAGCATCACGTCGTAAAAACCCCAACTGGGTTGGAGCATCTAGTCCTTAACGGTTCTTGTAGCTGTAATGAATACGCAGAAACAAGAGAGTGCGACCATATTTATCTTGTTGCCCAATGCCAGCTTAATCGAAAAGACTTCTTGGCTGCGGGCGTGCTTAGCCTCCTTGCTTGAGGTTCTTTTTAGTTGTCGAACCACTGCTTGCTGGTTTAGAGGCTGGTCGCGTGCCTAATGGTTTTGAGACACCTTTGGGACGACCAGCTTTAGGCTTTTTTACAACTTCGGAACCGGCGGCTGGCTCGGGTTTCTCCAAAGGCTCAATTACAACTTTATTAATAAACTCAATATCGTCATCCGTCATTTCCCGACCGGCCAAACGTACCATTTCTCTAACCATGCCCCAATCCATAGCATTAGTTGGATTCAAGTATCCTTTATCTGTAAGACCGGTGACCATCTGCATGGTTGCGACTCGGTCTTCGGGTCGGTCAGAAAAGATACGAGCAAAAGTAGGAGGAATTTTAGCCGCCGCTCGATTGAAGTTCCATGCCTGCGACGGCATTAAAACCTTCTGAACCGCAACGTTAATTAGGGCTTCACGTTGATTATAGACATCATTAAAGTAAATCTCCATCCGACGTTCCCGAGCCGACTCGTTGGAATCGGTATCCATCAACAAGAAGTAAGGGATAATATGACGAACGGATTCTTGGTCAACGTAGGCCAAGGTATTCAAAAAGGTATCGCCGAAGTTATCGGACATTTGCACCGAACCAATCTCCGGTTTGTAGTCAGGCGAGATTTGCGGGAGAATTAAGGTATCAATTGCCCCTTCGTTCAGCTCAATCTGATTACGAATTTGCTGTAACGTTGTTACCGGCCGCTCTTCACCTGTTGCAGGGTCAACAGCTAACTCTTCTGTCGGAGTATTATGCGACCGCACCCACAACAAGCGAGTTCCTAGCTTATTCATAGCGCTGATCATCATTTCGATAAGCACTTCTTTCAGGCGGAACCACTTATACGCCGGTGCAACTAAAGAATGCCCGTAGTAGTTCCCATAATCACAATCCCGCCCTAAGTAGATATGCTTCCACAGTTCTAAGTGCTGTTCAGCCGGCGCAAAGTTAATAGCGTATTGATAAATACCAGACTTATGATAACCATCCATCGTCTCTTGACCGTCAACAAGGAGGCCCTTCTTGTTGGGGTAGATCACCAACGTTGACGGATGGTAAGTCAAAATGTCTTCAACTCGTAAGGAACCAGAGTCGAACGTGTAGCACACCTCTGAAACTGAGTAACCCGCCCAGTCCGTTGTAAATTGGATATTGCGTAAACAAGACTTAAAGCTTTTACCGGTGCCGTCTTCAAGCCGCTTTAGGTTATCCCGATGAAACTCTTGAATTTCTTTATCAGGATGGATAACGTCGCCAATAGTACCAATAATAGAATCTACCCGCGTGTTAAGTGCAGAACGAATTGTCAAATCTTGACGGGCCATACGTTCGTACAGCCGTAGCTTTGACATTAAAGGGCGGCGTAGCGAGTTGTATAGGTTATAGCGACCCTGCTGCTTAGTTTGTTTTCTAACAGAACGTTTGTCAGGGTAGTTGATATCGCCGGATGTCGCCATGTTAAATGTTGGTACTGGTGTTACTCATCTATTACCTACTTTAAACTAAAATTTGGTATATCCTAGTAAGTAGTAACTTACCAAGTATTTTTTACCTTATGTCTTTACCTGAAACGATCACTATTTCCCATGAAGACCTGCCCTCCGGGAAGTACAACGTGACCATTAAGTGTCCTCGTTATGGTGATTACCGCCGTGCCAAAAAACTATATCCTACTGATGACCGCAAAGGGCCGGGCTACTCTGTAGAAGAACTTGTCTTGGCTAACCAACTGGTTGATGTTACTGATGTCAACGGCAACTCCTTTTTAAATAAAGCTATGCCTAAGGACATTATCGACCGGATTAAACCTTTTCCTATCCCTGACCGTCAAGCACTTGTGATGATTATGCTTGAAATCTTTTGGTTGGGCGTTGACCAAGCAAAGGTTGGTCAAGAGCTAGCTAACGAATACATGCTGGCCCCTTCGTTAGTCTACGCGCTTGACAAAGAGCAAATGCCCTCTGGTGAGCTAGCCGTTACCTACAACGTACCTAGCACTGGTACACAAATGGCTGCTGACCGACGTTACCAAGGCGTTCAACAACAAGGTTGCTCTTTAGAAGAGTTCCTGTTTGCTATGTGTTTGCAAACTGTAAACGGAGAACCTATCGAGTCACCCTCTGATATCGTTAGTATCATGGACGATTGGGAAATTTGCGACGTTCAGTTTGCTAACTTGGTGTTTATTAACCAATTTACGTTGGATAACAACGGGGTTGAAAAAGCCAAAGAAGTGGGGAAGCGTTATCGGGAAAGCTTTGGTCAACAAACTACCGAAGCCAAATCTCGCCAGCGTCGTACTACGACCCCAGCGCCCGAAGCAGCGGAATCGACCGCTTCTTAAGCTATACTAAGCCTATCGCAGTGGGTTCAGTTTATGACCCACTGATAGACTTGGCGGGGCGCTCTACTTCTTATCCTGATTGGTGGCCTATCTATCGTTGGGGAAACCTGACCGAGCAGGAATTCAAAAACTTGATTGCAAGTAAGTCAATCATTTTTGAGGACGCCGCCAAAATCCTCCGAACAAAGTACCAAATCGGCAGCTGGTTTGCAGTTAACCAACACGCCAAGGTACCCCTAGAAGAGTGGATTGGTTGGGGAGGTGATGACTTCTACAAAAAGTACGGCTGGCCTGAAGTTATTAAAAAAGCTGTTGCTTTGGAAGTAGAAGATATTAATCGGGAAATAGAAAAGGCCCGCAACGAACAGAAAATGAACATGAAGGAGCAAGCAAAGCCTGTCTTTGAAGCGCTTCAAGGCATCGCTAAAAATTCAGCTATTGATAAGACGTTCCGTTAGAACTATCGCCGGCTCAAAGCCGGCTTTAGTTTAAGGTGAAAGTATATAGAAACTAAGTACTGACGCAATGGCGATAACAGACGCAAACTCTCTACTACAATTTCTGATGGGCAGCGAATATGCTGACCGCATAAAAGAGTATATCGACCAGCGTGCCTTCACAATCCACAACTATGAAGGATTTATAGACACGCTTAGAGATGCGCTTAGAGAGGTTGCCGGCGAATCAGTAACTGAAGAACAGCTACGGGGAGTAGAGTTTGATACTTACAAAGAGCTATTCCCATCTATCAGCATTGGGCTGTACAACGCTTCTTTGGGAGAAGCCCCATCTGAAGAAGTCACTCGCAACAAATCTTTTTGGACCGACTTTAGCACTAACGCCACTGACCCGTTCAGAGGCATCCAAAACTATGTTGACCGCTTCAATAAGCAGTATAAGCAACTGACTGAGCGGCGGGTTAGTTCAGTATCAGATTTAGTATCAGACACTAATAGCAGACTAACGAGTCTACCTAGTTATCAAGCAGGTAATCTTAAACAAGGGCTCGAAGCCGCTACGGAACATGGAGCTAGACGGCTAATAGCCTCAATGCCTTCTATTAAAGAAAGTCTAGATAGGCAGATTAAAGATTACGCAAACCCCAGCGGCTTTGTTATGCGTCCAACAGGGTTGGACGTTTACTCAATGCTCAACAGCGAAGAAAACAAAGAACTGGGGTTTCGAGGATTTGTTTTTCAATTTCAATCCACCAATGCTATCGCTGGGGTCTTAGAACGCACCGGCCCGACTGTCGTTGGAACTCAAGGTTACACCGGTACCCTAAAAAATGACAGTCAGCCAGATGCTGCGGCAAGCATTTTAGTCGGCAACGACCTTAGCATTAAAACGGCTGAGCTGTACAAACCAGGTAGAATAAAGCCTGTTTACCAAGACGAAGGTTCTGCTCACGCTAAAATTGGTTACTTCTACGGCCAAGAAAAAGACGGAGTTGTAAAAGAAGAAGGGCCGTCAGAAATAGGACTGATTAACAAAGTAGTTATTAGCACTCAAAACTGGACTTCGACCTTAGACCGATCAACAACAGTAGAGGAAATGCTATTGCTGAATCGTAAAGACGCCCGGAGTCAGACTGCATTTGACATTTTGGCAAGACAGTCAAAAGCCGCTGTTGATGCTCTACTAGAACTAACCAATAATAAGTTAAGCTCTAGCACCACACAAAAAGATTTTAAAGGGCAGTACGAAAGTAAACTGGGGGTCTTCAAAGACGAGCCAGCAAAAATTCTATTTGTCAATGACGAAATCCATAAACAGATTGCCGGAAAGTTAAAAGACGCTTATGAAAATCAAGACCGCGCCGCGCTTTCTATTCAGTACATTGAAAACGTTTTAAACCCTGAAAAAGGTGCCAACCAAGAGTTAATGCCTTTTGGTATGCAGCGCAAAGACGGTAAATTAGTAGTTGGAGCCGGATTTGAAGCCTTAGAAAACCTTGCATCTGAAGGTAGATTGAGTATTGCTATAACTGCGACAAGCCACGGTCAAGACCAAGGATTGTTTAAGCTGCTAGACGCTTATAAACGAATCGAAGAAAAAGATATAAGCCTAAGAACAGAAGTCGAGCAGCGCAAGTACAGTCTGATCAAAACGATGCTGGAAAAAGGTGCATTCACGATGATGCCGTCGCAGTTTATGCACAGCAAGTCTTTTGCAATCCTAGGACAGAATAATCAGCTAAAAGCTTACGGTGCTGGATCTGCTAACCTGTCTACCTATGCGCATGAAAAGAACATAGAAGTCATGGCTATCTTTGATAGCGTGGTGCGTGGTACAGAGGATGACCAATTTAGAACTTTGGACGCACTCGATAAACAAACCGAAGATGATATCCAACAGGCTTATCTTTACGGGTATAGTCGGTTCCATTTAGAAGACCGCACTCAATATCAAGGACTACTGATTGAACAAAGAGGTAAAGACAAAGAAAAAATAGCAAAACTTGGCTATGATTACTTAGCTGCTATGGGGGGAGTAGAAGCATCGTCTTGGGATGACCCGGCGGCTAAAGGTAAGAAGTTTATCTACAGTAAGCGGTATTTAGTAGGTAAAGGAGACGCTAGCGCGGTCGGAGCTACTATTCAAATTGCAAGTCCGATAGCCGGCCAAGCAGGGTACTCTTTTGCTGTAACCTTCGGTGGCGAGCAAGTCATGCACGGCAAAGGCCCTGATGGAATGCAGCCTGTAGTCTATTTAAATAAATCCCAACGCTTGATTGCTGGTATGGTCTATAAAAATGCCAGCGGTAGTAGTAAAGTCTATAACGTCTTTGACCTCCAAGGAGAAACTGGTCAGCTTCAACAAAGAGCCTTAGAGCATGGAGATTCGTACCAAGCTAATGCTTTTGACGTTCTTGGTGGTTTAATCGAAACTACCTACTACGCAATGCGCTATGAGCACCAAGTCAGAGGGCTTTATGCTGCCTATGGTATGGCTGAAAAAGACACCTTCGAGGGAAGTCTGCGTAGATACGTCGGTGTTTTGATGGGTAAGTCTTTAGAGGGGTCAGGCCTTAATCTTAAAAGTCTTAAAGGAACTAACGACTTGTATGCAGTCGCGTCAGACTTTGTAGAAAGCATTAACGGAGAACCCAAACGTAAAGTTAACCAGCTGTTTAACACATTGCAACAGCAACTGACTAAACACTTGGGTACTAGTGTTGAGCAGTACAATACTTTTCGTCCCGTAATGGCTAAAACCGCCGCTATGGATGACCAGCGTATGACTTTCATGAATGAGCAGGTACATAGACTGCTAGAAGGCTTAAAGACGATTCAGCAAAGCGGACAAATAACACCTGACGCGGTAAAGGCTCAAGTAGACGCATTTACCAAAGCTGTCACAGCAGAAGTTAACCGAAGCTTAAATTTTGGTAACTTCGCGCCGGGTCAAAATCATTTCACTGGTCTGTACAATGACTTAGTGATGCAGGCTATCGACCTAACTCCGTCACTAAAGGATATTTACCGAAGTGAAATAGAGCTGGGTAAACGGGAAGCCTTCAGCAATATGGTTGACATCTTTTCCCAACCCCATGAAACAGGGTTTTCCTTTGGTCAAGGGTTCCATCGACTACCAGTTTACGGTGAAGACCAATACATTAACAATGCGTATAGCATTCTCCGAAGTGGGGACGCCAGCGCCTTCATTATGAGTCCTTATGCGTTAATGCACGGAGAAGCTTTGGGTCAATACTCAGGAGAGTATCTACGTGCAGTAGCATCATCCGGAAGACTTAAGTTCCAAGACCCTTACACCCGTTATGGGGGGCTACTCAAACTTGAGGGAGGGGCTCCGGTCGTGCATGAATTGGAAAGTCTCATGAAGTCTATGCCTGGACTAGACGTTGTAAGGAAAGAAGAATATATTACCGAGATTGAATCTTTTCTGAAAAAAGATATAGAAGTCGATGGTGAAACCACAGCTGGGTTAAGTAAGAAAGAAGCGAACAAAATAGCCACTCAGTTAGCAGAAGAAACCTTTAGTCGTTACCGAGACCAACGACTTGAAGCTAAGCGGCTGGGTGAAGATTATAACGAAGATGATGAAACGCTTTACTTTTTCCCGTTTGCGAAGTCTGAGCAAATTAGCCAACGGATGAAAAACCTGACCTCGACCCGTCCTATCTTTAACGCCTCGGCTGAGTTCGTTAAATACGCTATGAGCTTAGGGGCGGTTAAAGGTTACGACTCTAGCAACTCCAAGTTATCTTTGGGGGGCAATGTATTAGCAACTCTAACTGCTCAGCAATATAAAGCTTTAACGCAAGAATACCTACGTCGCTATAGAAAAACACACCCTACCGATAATAGTGCTGACAAGGAGCTATTAGATAAGGTAGACACTGCGTTACTACGGGAGATTGCTCAAGAGTTAACAGTAGACCAAAAACAGTTAACCAAAGGCTTCCTTGGTGGATACGCGCCCCGCCGGATTGTAATTGTGGACGGCGCTTCTCAGCTCAGCGACTCCGGTTTACTTAACGCCGGGCTGAAAGACAATGGAAATACAATTAAATATGTTCAACCTCATGTTGTACAAGCAACATCTACCTTAGACAGCTTTATTGCTAGCCCCGCAAAGCTTAACCAGGTGGTGCAGAAGCAATTGCGTCCGGGTACTATTTTCTTAGCCCGCGACCTAAAAATCGAAGAGAACGATATTGTAACTCAGTTAAATAAAAAGCTTAACGCTAACGTACAGACGGCACTAGAAGCAGCCGGTAGTGTAGTTACCCAAATGCCAGAATCAACAAAAGGTACTTTCAACTTGACTGCCTATATAGATACTGTTAGTTCCCTAAGCGGGCTAGACGCACCAATCGCAAAACAGTTGGTGTTGAATGCGTTAAAAGACTTGAAGAAAGAGTTCAAAAATATTAAGATTGAGTACGGCCGTGACCGGGAGAATATTGAGTTTTACTATGCTAAAGGGGTTTACAGTCCAGCTGATAGTAAAACCTTAGATGATGGTGACAGCGGCAAAATTCAATATATTGAAGGGTTAAGTAAAATTGGGGAAATTGTCGGCAGTGAAATTGGTCAGGGACTGAGTGTTACTATTAACGACCTCTTCCAATACAGTAGTGTCACTGGTGACGGACGCGCAAGGCCAATTACCTTTAGTATCCCAGCCGTATCTGCGTTGGAGCTAGGCCCAGCAATTAGTGTCTTAAGCGAAGCTTTATTTACTGTAAGCGGCGGAAACACGGTTATTCTTGACTTAGACCTACAAACCTTAAAAGACTTTAAGGAAGGAATGCGGGGTGGTTTAGACACAGCAAAAGGCCCGATGAGGACTGCTGAAGAGGACTTTTGGACAACGGTTAAAACCTTTACAGAGAGTACCCAAAAGTTGCTTCCTAAACGGGTTGCTGCACAGGAAGTGTTTGCAATGCTGTCTAGTAGCCAAATCAAAGGTTTTAACTTTGGTATGGGCTTAGGGTTATTAGAAGAAAAAGAACAAAGCGGTATCTATCAACTAATTAAGCAATCAGACTCTAAAGATAAAGCTGGCGGGGGCCGGGCTGTTGCTGAAGCATTAGCAATGTTTTTACTGACTCGCTCCGATTTAGAAGACGTCAGCGGACTAAGGGGCGTGCTAGCGACTAGCTTAGAGACGTTTACTTATAAAGATGGGCGGAGTAGAACTCAATACGCAGAAGCCTTACAAATTAGAAACAGGGCCAAGCCCGACGAAAAAGGAAAACAATTGAAAGGTATTGATAAGGATTTATCATCTTCCTTAGACTACTTTGGGCAGTTGGCCGCCTTGGTAGACCCAAGTCGTATGCTCGGTAAAACACTACAAGAAGCCTTGAGTGAACAAGTAACGTTAGCTTTGCAAGGAGATGATAGAGCGCTTAAGCAACTACAGACGGGGACACTAAAACTATTTGGTCGTGCGTTTGAGGACTCTTTCAAGTCCGGCGACGGTGTTCATACGTTACTTGATGATTTTAGTAGCCGTCCTGCTGGACTACTAGCCTTCTTGATTAAAGCGTCACAAGACGTCTTCCAAAACGTTGATGTCAAAGAGCGCTTGAGTAAAGCCGGTTTGGCAGAAGTATCTTTAGACAAACAAAGTGTGTTTACACAGGATTACAGCACGGACGCCACCGCTGACGGTTATTTAAGAAAGCTAAGCAGCGTTGTGTCCCCAGGGACTAGCTACGCTGGCAAGATTAAATCCACTTTAATCAAACATGAAATAACGGAACTCATTAGAAACATCAGCGAGCTGAATAGCGGTGATATCACTCGTTATCGAGCTAACGATCAAAGCCTGTCTATAGACAACGTCGGAGCTTACCTAGCCAAGCTCGCTGAAGTTAAAGGCGCGACCGGAACCGAAAGATTACGACTTCAAAAAGAGGCTAATGTTTTAGGTGCTAAGCTAGGCACGACCGGGTTCAATATGGATTCATTAGAGTCCATGTTAAAGCTTGGCTATCACCCAATTGTTGAGGCTTACAAGGAAAGCACCGGACGAGCTGACTTTGAAAACTTTATAAAACTAGAGCCAAATGTTGCAGCGGCAGAACTCAAAGCGTTTATTGCTGTAGGTAACGCTGCGAAAGTAGAAGGCAAACTTAGACAAAACCGCTTGCCTGAGTTCACTGCTACCCAAAGCAACATCAAAGAAATTCAAAAACTAACTGGCAACAAGCTATCGTTAGAAACAGTCTATGAGCTGATTGAGCTATACGGCAAAGACGGTGAAAGTCGGTTGTTAAATACAGCAAAAGATAGTAACTTAGCAACTTACACCGCGCTGGAGCTTTACGGACGCTTTGGTGAGCTAGGTAGAAAATTAGGAACTGGGATTGAAGAGATCGCCAGTCGATTCGGTTACAGCCTACCTGATAGCGACGAAATCAAACGCATTTTACAAAAGCTAAAAGACAATAATACAATTACAGCTGAAGAAGAGTTAAAGCTCAAAGAAGTTGAAGCGGTTTATGAAGCCGTCCGCACGTACCTACAAACCCAACGGATGATAGAACTACCGGGTGAATACACCCCTGGTAAGTTAACTGTCCCCACCGGGATGAAAAACATAACCGCGTTGGAAGGCCACTATGCTCAGGGCCTGACCAAGAAGCAGTTGGAAATGTATACCTACAACCCTAAAAACGAACATGACGTCGGCACTATCCAGCAGGCATTGGTTAGCTTAGCTATGATTTACGAAGGGGCAGTCCCATCCCAACGGCGGGTTCAAGCTAAGTACGGACTGCAAATGCACAACGTAACGGATAGCGCTATTGTCCAGCATTTAATGCAGAAAGAAGAACCAACACTCGCATCAGTAGGCTACCAAAAAGATACTACTTCAATGCTTATACAGTATAAAGACCAAAGACTATTGGGAACTCAAGAACAAACTGAAAAAGGACTAGCGTTTAAGGAATTAACCAATCAAGCTGTCGCAGACGAGTTTGTAGCAACCTTCTTAACCCACTATACCGGTTTTGCTAAGCACAACCTACCCGGCAGTATCAATAGGTTAGGTGAATTAGAAACTCGCTCTATTGGAGAAAGAGCCGTTCATCAGTTTATTGATATAGGTAGTCAGTACTCAAACGAAAAAGACCTGCTTCCTGACATAGAAGCTATGGTTAAGTACGCTCACTTCACCCGGCATAACCTAGGGGATAGCCTTAGCTACGAAGATAATATCAACCGCCGCGTTGACTTAATCGTCCAAGAAGCTGAAACTGGATTAACTGAGAAGCTTAAACAAGGGTACACCATTAACGTAGTCAACGCCATTATCAAGCGCGCCAACGAAGAGAGAGTCACCCTTGGCGATGACTTTGATATGCAACAATTCTTGGACACTATCTACAAGAGTAATGAAAGCATTGCAATTGACAACAACCAAGTTGTTAAGTTAAGAGACCTCAGCTTAGAAGAAAAGCAACTGCAGCGGTCGATTATTAACGCTAAGGTAGAAGCACCTACTGAAAGTACTCAGAATGTACTTAGAACAGGAATCAAAAACTACGCTGAGACTCTAAGACCAACTATTCAACAGCGTGTCATAAATACCTTTCGCACAGACACCGGTGCTGAGTATTTAGAGGGGATGGAGTTACTTTATAAGTCTGCTTTACAGCAGGCTGACTACTACAGCAAAGTGCTCGGTGATACTGAATTAAGCAAATACGATAGAGATTTAGCTAATAACCAGCTAGGACGCGCAGAAGCACTACAGCGGTCACTTAAAACCAGCCGTTTTGTTAGTCTTCCCAGTCTTGTTGTTATTGACCAACACTCCGTTAACGAGCAAGGTGAGTTCACAGGTAAGAACGTAGTCACTATTGGCGCTGAGCGCTCAGCACAGACCGGGGTGATTCTTGGTTTGGACATCCTACAGAAGATGAGTCTTCTATTTAATGCTGAAAGCCACCCAGCGTTAGAAGCTCAGTTTAGCCTGGTTGCTAAATTACAAAAAACTCAGCACTTAATCAACCGCATTCAGTTTAACGCATTAAACAATAAGAACACTGACATCAGTGACGAGGAACTCAAAGACCTCCAAGAGCTACCATTGTTAATGCACCATACGAAACAGACAACGATTGACCTTATTCATAATAAAAATAATATCCGTCAAGCGACTGCCAACCGGCTGGGCATGAGCGGTACTTCTTATATTGCAGTCAACAGTTTCTTAGTCGGCATGGATGAAGTTGGTTTGGGAGATAGAATCAACCGTGCTGCTGGAACTGACAGTGGAAACGGTATGAGCCGCTTGGCCTCGTCTATTGATAAAGACCTTCGTAAGCAAGCAGAACTATTTAAAATAGTGTCTGCTAGCGGGCATAGAGGATACATTCAATATGAAATGACCGTCAGCAATGAAAAAGACAAATTGGCAGAGTTCTTAACTAACATCAACCCGAATAATGGCTTGGCCCCTGAAGCTCAGTCTTTACTTAAATCCTTAAACGCTATTAACGATGTAGATGACATAGAAACCATCCAGAAAGTTTTGTTAAAGGTTAAGTCTTTTATAGTTAAGTATGGAGACTCAATTAATACACAATTAACTTTACTAAACGGCGCAGAACAAGGAACTGTTAAGTCAACATTACAGATCAAGTTGATGGAAGAGCGTAAAGCTCTGAGTCAACGTATCAAAAACATTGATAGCAGTATCAGTTACCTTAATGGCGACAAACTTATTGGAAGTTATACTCCCTATTTAAAATTTGGGGTATCTTCAGATAGTCTTGCTTACCACCAATCTAAATTAGAAAGAGCAGAAAAAACCAAGGACTTCTTTACAACTAAGCTGGAAAAAACAAAAGAAGCCTTAGCTAGACAAACAAAAGCTGTTAATAGCCTACCTATAGAAATAACCTTAAAAGATACGTTCTTAAAAGAACAAGAAGGGTATCTTAGCAGTAACATAGAACGCTTACAAAAAAGAGTTGAGGTTATTTACAGTGCAGATGAACATAGCTTGATGAAAGATTTAGTTCAGATTGACTCTGAACTAAGACCAGCATTGGAAGCATTTAAAGCGCTGCCTGAAAACCAAAAATCCAGTAGCAGCCTTCTTAGCATGTTAGGTTTTGAGCTAAGAAACGAAGGGGAGATAGGAAAAGTAGCTGGTGGTTTAGCTGCATACACCCCGGAGGACTATAGAAAGTTTGTGTTTAATGTTGAAGAAAGTTCTATAGCGTCTTCTTTCCTCAAAGATATTAAAACAGACAAAAATGACTTGTTGGAAGTTACTAAGCTCCAACTAAAAACTTTGAAGGAAACCTTTAGAAGTATTCAGTCTGAAATAACTGGTACTTCACGTAAGGAATTAAAAGAAACAGGCCGGTATTTATCTTTGGAGCAGATATTTACTGAAAATAGTACGTTGGCTAAGTTAATGCGAGCTGAGTACTTTAAACAACTCGACCCTGTTAAAATCGAAAAAAATGACGCGTTATACCTGGCTAAACATAGGTTGCAACAACAGCTGCAGCGCTTACCTATAGAAAAAGAAGTATTTTCGCTGAAAGTAGAATACTTAGAAGAAAGAAAAAGAGACTTAGACAACCAAATAACTAAAGCTCAACAAAAGAGCATATTTCTGTATGGGGCACTAAACGAAGACATCCCTAAAACTCCTGAAGCATTGGAGTATAAAGATAAGTACGACACTACAAGGTCAGAAATAAACAGTCTTTTTGAGCAACTGGAGTCAACAGAGGGAAAACTTAGAAGTACAAAAATTAGTGATAACTTAGAGGAGTCACAGCATAAACTAACAGAACTACAAACGGAAGTAAACCAATTAACTAATCGGTTAATGTCGGCAGAAGTTGAAAACAAAGACTTCTTGAAAATCAAAGATGACTATATGTTAAAAGCACCGTCAACAGACGGCGCCGCAGAAACATTATCTTTAGCAAACCTGTTAGATAATTTAAAAGGTCAAGTTAGAAAGTTAAAAAAATCTGTCATATTTGAAAATATAAAACCAGTAGAAGAGCAACTACAAAGCCTAAAAGCAAGACTTTTAATGGCCACAGAAGCTAAGTCCAACCTAGAAATACAGTTGAATACTACCTGGGTTAATAGTAACGGGGAAGCTCAACAGGAGGGTTTGATATCCCTTCAAGCAAAAGCTGCCGACCTGGTGCAAACTAGAAAGGCAGAGTTAACTGCTAAACAGGAAGCTTATGCTCAAGTTAGCGACCAACATAGAGAATACCAAGACTTTATGTTGGAGCGGCAACAGTATTATGCAGCTCAGATCAAACAACTCGTCGCAGCAGGTAACAGTAACGCATCTGCAGAAATAAATGATGCGATTGAGGAGTATACCAAAAAGTTAGACGCTATCAAAGAAATAACAGAAGGTAAAACGCGGGATATATCAGCTATAACACGACAGTTAGATAGCTTTGGCGCTGAACTAAGCGGAAATGACGAAGCATTATCAAAATTAGAATCAGTAAAACAATATGTTTCTGGTCAAACTAACAAGTATTCAGCTCCCGAGTACTTTAAAGTCAACGTTGATTTCGGTTTAAGCCAAGAAGGAGCAAAACAAAAAGCGGAGTTTGTAAGTGAGTTAGTAAGTTACCAAAAGCTTAAGCAAACAGGTACTTACGTTGTCAATGAACGCTACGAAACAGAAATACAAAGTAGATTAGACGTTGCTGGTATAACAGGAAACCTAGTTGACCCTACTGGTACAGTTATAGCCACTAAAGATCAACTAACCGAGCGAGTACTTAACCAGGAGTTGGATATTTATGATAACTATCCTGACATTGCTAAGTTTACCAAACAGCTTAGCGGCTGGGCTAACTTGCTCAAAGACTATGCTCACAAGTTCAACAACCCCAACGCCCAACTTATTACTGAGCAAGACTTGTTTGCCCGCTTAATGCGAAATGAGAGTCTTGATTATATTGTGGTCGCCAGCGTTACCGGACGTGAGTGGGACAAAAACGAGCTGCAGAAAGGTATTGAGCAGGTTGAGAGTATCATTGGGATTGGCGCAGTTATGACTGGTCGTCAGGGGGCTCCATTTGGAACAAGCTCACCACCCAGCGGTCATGCGCTAAATGCGATGGCTAAACAAGGTATCTACATCACAGAAGTGAACCGCCGCGCCCGTGAGTTAAACTCCTACCTTGTATCTGATGAGAGTTCTGCTTCTACTTTGATGCTCATCAGTGCTTTTGGCTTCGAGTTCACTGGATTAGGGGACTATGACGGGGACTCTTTCCAAGCCGCGCTAACTAAGATCAATGAAGCAACCGGCACGATTTCCGAAGCCACAGTTAAAATCAAACGACTGGAGCGACAACTTGAAAGCGTCAAACGTGAAATCGACCGCTACGGTACTGATACTTACCAAACTGGTGAGCTAAAACGCCAAGAAGCCGCCATTGAGTCAGAACTCAATAACACAAAACAAGCTAAAACCAAAGCTGAGCAGTTAGTTCAGCACAATAAAGATGAAATTGCTCGCCACCAAGAAGGCAGAACTACCCACGCCTACGAAGGTCTAAGAAGTTATATTGGTAGTTATGTAGCCTTACCAGAACAAGTCGTTGGTGATAGACAGATTAGCGAGCTGACCGTCTTTAGAGATGAAGCACTGCGAGGAACTGTTAAGCAGTACCGCGACACTTTGGGCGGTTTCAATTGGGATACTGGACTGCAACGCGGTGAGATTGGAAACTATGTTTATGCCACTGCCCTAAAGTTTGACAACGATAACAAACTCAAGAACGTTACCTTCAGTAAGTATATAGAAGACTTAGGCGAACGCCGTTCAGGTAAGATTGCTGAAGACTTTAAGTTCTGGTCTTCGCAGTTTGAGCAATCCAGCCGTTACACAGCCTTCTTAGCAGAACACGGTAACAAATTAGAAGCAAAAGACCGTGAAGACTATATCCAAGAAGTGAGCGCTTACCAAGCCGAAATGGAATCCACGGTGATGTCCATGTTCACTATGAAGAAGATTCTTGGTAACGTTACCGGCACGACGATTGACCCGTCCAACTTAGGCTCTATGCAGGCCATCATGGGTACCACCGGGGGCTCTTTACTTGGTAAGGTGTACAACACTGTCGTACCAATTAGCGCTGGGCTGGCGGCTAATACTTCATTCAATCGGATGTTACTAGACCCGGATTTGGTTGGACGCTTTAATCAATCTGTAGAGGCTGGGTTTGAAAACGTAATAGGCGACAACACTAATCTAGAAGTTGCCGCAGCTCTAACATCAGTCAAGGAAATGTTGACTCAAACTGCTGTGAGTGGTCAAACCACCGAAATCATTCCTTGGCGAATAGCTCAACGACAAACGGAAGAGTCCAGCGGCGTGATGTATCGCTTCTTACTAACTGCTCAACAATACCTCCGGGATAGCGCTCTGAAACCCAAGCAAGCCGGCGGCTTAGTTGGTCGTATTCGGGAGTATACCGTTACGGAAGCCGCGATTGAGCAGTTAAAGGCAGCCGGCATCAACGAAGAAGAATCGCTCAAAGACCTTACCGGATACGACGAAATCATTCGTAGAGAACGGCAGTTTACTAACAATGAACAAAAAGCTAAATATATCCAAATCATCAGCCAAGACTTTTTAGGTACCGTAGCTAATGAGGCCCTGCATTATAACTATGGCTCTGCGGTTAGGGGTGAAAGCGTCGCTGAAACAGAAGGGTTAACTGCTTTTGCCGCCCTACGCTTACTAACAGACTACATTGGCGGAACCGGCAACAGCGCAGCCAACTTGATGGAAAGCAGTACCTATAGCAAAACGCTTCAAGGTATCAAAGCTCGCTACGAAAACGAGCTAAAAGAAAAGACTCTAAGCGAAGACCTACAGCGCCGGTTGGTATCAGCGGGCAAAATAGACGACAGTAAGTTGGTTAACTATGTATTAACTGACATGCTTAACAAATTCCAGTCCCAGTTTATTATTAAAGCCAACCTGGAAAATACAGACTTTATCAAAATCCAAGAAACCGAAGCGGCGCTAAAACTATACGGTTTGGACGATAAAGGAGATATCAAAGATAGCGGCGCGCTACAATTCGCCGCCATGGAGGATTACGTTAAAGACGTTCAGTCTTACCTGGATATTAATACAGGAGTTGATAGCGGAGACAGCAAGTTATTTAGCGCAGAAGCCTACGCGATTCTAAACGGTATACAAAACCCGGATGCGAGCCGTGAGGAAAGAATGGCCCTTGTTGAAGAAAAAGCCAAAGATAGACTAAATGCTAAATACAACGATGCACAAACAGAGGCGCAGATCGAAGGTCGCTTGAAAGAACGGCAAGCCCAGGTTGAAGCTGACATGAAAGCGCAACGGACGGCTATCCAAGCAGCAATCAAAGAAGAAACAGCTCGTAACGAAGGTAACACGCTGAGCGACGGTCAACTTACCAAGGCTGTGTTTACTGGTTTGATAGAGAACCGAATTAGCTCCCAAACGGAAGCCTTAATGCCAGCGCTAGAAAACCTACGAGCGTTCAACCAAGCAGTTAACGAAGTCGCAAGTAGTGGTAAAACATCTAAGCTTAGTAAGGCCCTGCTTGACCAACAAAGTACTTACAGCGCCTTAGCAATGGAGTTCCAAGCCCAGCAGTATGCTTTAGATTCCGGTAAGCTTGTTGGGGAATCCTTACCAAAAGCTTTTAGCCAAACGGTGCTTAACATTGTAGATGCTATTCAAGAACGTGAAGGTACGCCGAATGCCAGCGGCAAGTTGGTAATGACTGACAGCGAAATGAAAGCAGTAATGGCAGCCATGGCCTTGGGCGGCGCCCTTCCTCAAAACGTTTTACCTATGGTTGAAGCAGCAACTCAGGGATTAAGTCAAGAGAATAAGAACGAGTTTCAACTTAAACTGATTAGAGCATTAACCACACAAGGCGGTGCGTTAGAACAGGTTGCTAACGCCAACGCTTACCAAACAGCTCAACTCGGTATGTCAGGCTTGAAAAACACCCTAACTGATATGCTAACGGAAGAGACTAAAAAGCTAGAATCTATGGAAGCTGGCACAGCCGAAGCTGAAATTCAAATCAAGAAGATTGAAGAACTAACTAAAGCTAATCAGATTACACAAAAAGAGTTCAACCAAAACTACGACGAATACATCACTCAGCAAGAAGAAAGGAAAAGTCAGCAAGAAGGCTTTATTTCTCCTAAGACTAATATTGAACGTATGCTCGATACTATTGCTGAGCAAAGCGCTCGAAGCAACGAATTAGTAAGAGCAACGACTCAGCGGGCTGAGTTACACCAACAACTGCGGCAAACCCATACACTCGCGGAAGGAATAAGTATCTTAGCGGTTCCTCTACTATTTTCAGCAATGCAAGGCGATATTATGACGTCTAAAGAGCAACTGACCAGCCTAGGTGCAGACATTCTCCAATCTGCAGTTATGTCTAACTCCTATGAAGAGTCTGCTCTGCGTAACTTTATCTCGCCAACGACTGATTCAGCGGCGCTGAAACGTATGGCTAACATCGGCGATAAGTTCCAGTTTGGGCGGATGCAACAGTTCCTAATGAACTACGAAAGCCCCACCGAAGGATTAGCGCGGGCTGCCCTAAGCGAGTTAGTTTACAGTGGTGCCGCCATGACCGGGTCTCTACTTGGTCAAGCGATCGACACCCGCCGGGAAGGATTAGCTGGTATGCCTGGAGTCTCTGGACAAACTGGGACGGGGCGCGTAATCACAGAAGTTGCAGGCGGTGTGATCGGGATGGCTGTTGGGGGTATGGTATCCCAACGTCCGTTACCTGAAACTACAGTTACCCAAGATGAATTTATGGCAGACGTCGTTAAAGGAATGGTTCAGAGCTACCAAAATATCCAAAACTACTTATCTCAGAATCTATTGGGTAACGAAGATGACGACATGGAAGTAATGGACCCAGATAGTAATGAGCCGATTGCTTTAGGATTAAGCCAGGGTGACATTCGGCCAACTGCTACTGGCACTAATGTAGCCGCGTTATCTGTTCAAGAGTACCTTCAGGTTATTTCGGAAGACACTGATTCCCCAACTACCGCCCAGCTCTTAGGTTTGGCTTAGGTTAAAGATAGAAAGGTTTTATTTTTGCTACAGATTAAACAGAATGAAGTCCATTATCGTTCAGCAAGCTCAAGCCCTGCGGGTACAAGAAATTGTTAACCATACAAAACTCCTAGTAGGTTTTGGGCGGACTTCCCCTTGGATAGCAGATTTAAACCCCGACCCACCTAACAAATACACACGGTTGCAGGAAGAGTGCTTTGGGTTTATTCGAGTTACTGCTCGCCCTGTGTTAGTTGTCCGGCAAGTCGAAGACGCTGACTTAATCATTAATGGCTACAACATCGCATATACCGAAAACGAATTAGAAAGCCTAACTAAAAACCGCTGCCGCTTTGTGCTGATTGAAGGAACCTTAATCCATAACGATGTTATCGATGGTATCCCACGCTCCTATAGAAGTCTCGGTATTTACAAAAATGCAGTTTTTACATACGGAACAGATACCAGCTCGTTTATTCCTTTTAACCAAGTAGAATCTGCCAATTTATTCTACCTCCGGCACAATACTCCTATCGAAATTACAACGAATGCCATTGAGAACATCAAAGAAATCGTAGAGGTGTAGCTAAAATGGCAGATCTTAGTAGTCTAAACATTGACGACAATTACCCCTTGTACGACCGCGCGGAAGAAGAGATGCGGTTATTTGAAGAGCTGTGGCGCCGCCTTGGATTAAGCAAAGAAACGCTATTCTCTATTGGTCGAACCCGTGAGGATCTTTTTAATAAACAATTAACTCTTAATGAGCTAAAGCAATTAGGCTTCACAAAGCAAGATTATTTAAGGGTTTTCAACAAAACTGAACTAATAGAGATCGGCTTTAACAAAGATGAGTTTATTAACTATGGTTTTAACAAAGCCGACTGGGTAGATTTAGACTTCAAGAAAGATGATTGGCTAGCCTTAGGCTTCACTACAGAGGAGCTACTCCAGATCGGCTTTACAAGGGAGCAGTGGGAAGACCGCGGCTTCAGTAAAAACGATTGGGTGCAACGTGGTTTATCCGAAGAAGAGTGGTTAGATTTAGGATTGACCGAAGCTGGTAGGCGCGAACGTCGGTTGTTCTACGAGTTGTGGGAAAGGCTTGGTGCACTACCCTATTGGGTTGATCGCGCCTTAGATATTAATAACCGGGCTAAACCGCTGTGGCCAGGGCCTAACTATAACCCAGCAGAGGAAAGACGGCAGTTTGAAATCCTGTGGAAACGTTTAGGATTAAGAACAAACAACAACTTTTGGCGGGGCGCTTATTCCTTATGGGCGGCACCTGATGCAGTGTGGAAGGTTGCACCAAAGGTTGAAGTTGCTTTAGATGGTAAAGACGACTTTAATCTTGAAATCGGTGAAGACACTATTCCTCTTTGGCAAGACAAGGTAGTCGTTGTAGAAACAGTACTAGATATTCAACCTCCTGCACCACCTATTGGAAAAAAGGACGATATAAACCCGCCCGCGCCGCCCATAGGTAAAAAAACAGAACAGTTAGCCCTTGAAAAGATAGACCCAAGAGTTGACGCAGTTCAAGTTATTGAAGATGTCTCTATGCTGTACCTGGGCCAAGCAGCCGCTGAAGAAGCAAATAAGCGTATTGACCCAAATAAAGGTTTTAACATCCCTACCAACGATAAGTTTCGCACAAACCTTCAAGATAAGTTCTTCATCAAATACAAAGACCGAAAAGATGGCTCAGCAAAAACCTTTTGGTTTGACTTGCTGCCAGCAATGGAGAACCGGGGCGGCAGTAAGTTTGGTAACATCGAAGTTCCCGAAGTTAAACCGGGGATTCTCCAACGAATCGATACTAAACACAAAAACATTGTCGTTCCAGGCTGCACCCCAGTCGTCCAAACCATCGGCATTAACAATGCCATGCTGAACCTGGTTGGCGCTATGACCGGAGAAGAAATTATTGGTGCAAGCGCCAACAGCGCACAATCTAAGAGTGCAAACGATGTCTTGCTGGGTAGCTACCAAGAACCTTTTGATAAGGAAACCAGTGCTAATAAAAAAGCCAAGCAGTTTATGGATGAAGTGGTATTACCCGGTACTGAGGTAGACGTATTTATTACAGCCTCTAATACCGGCGCCTCCGGTACCGTACAAGAATCCCCTGAATTGATTAAATACACCGGCGTTATCATTAGCTATAAATTCTACGGTATCCGTAAAAATAAAGCTTTCTTCACGATTGACCTGCTCGTCACCAAGTATATTAACGTTCCTTAATAAAAAAGATGACTACTACCGCACTTAACATTTTCAAACCAAAGATCGACCGCGTTTTCCAGCGCTTCGGTGGTCTGGACTTCGTTAAGTACCTTCTTCCTGAGGAACAGATACTAGACATCACTAACTTCAACGGTTACACTTTTACAGCTTCTCCCTTTGAGTTCATTCCCTTTGGTAAAAAAGAGCCATTGCCTTATTACCTATTCGACATGAAAACCATCGGCTACCAAAAGAATACTACTTATAGCGTTCTTGATAACGAATGGCGCTTGGTTTACCAAGGTAAGTGTACAGAAAGCGAATACGAAAACGAACGCTCTTTCTACTGGGGCGTAACACCACAAGAGAAGTTTTTGGTTCAATCAGCTAAACACGGCGACCGCTTCTTCGTTAGTTTCAACAGCCCGCGGGGGCCTATTCTTGCTCAACTCTTGGTCTGCCAAACCATGGGCTTAGAATACAACGAACGATTCTTAACTAGCCTAGAAAGCCAAGTCGCCGTTGAAAAAGTTAACGAAAGCAGTGAAGTCTTTATCTACTTCCCCCGTAATATGGAGGGAACAATTCGAGTTTATTCCGTATCAAGTCCTTTTACAGCCGTCGCCTCTCTACAAGACATTGTAGAAAATAGTGAATCCTTAGTTGCAAACTACACAGCGGACGATATCGCCGCATTCCTGAAGCCCAACGAAAATACTTGGTTGTGTATGCAACAAATACTCCCCGACGGTCGAGCTCTACCGATTGGCATTCAGTCTGTTCAGGGTCTTGATTCCTGGCAGCACAAAGTTATTGTTGACAACCGCGGCAACCAAATTATGTTCATCAACGCCGGCCCTGCAAACCGCGTTGCTCCAATGAGTCGACTCCTCGGCGGCCTAGGAAAACCCATTAAGACAAACTTCCTCAGCACAGAAAAACTGAAAGTTAATGTTTTCACTGAACCAGCTAAAACAACAAACCTACTTATGAACCTCAGTAGCCACAGCACGCACCTTCTACGGGGTTTCTAGCAACCTACCTACCTACCGAATACCCAAGCGGTTTGCGATAGAGTCCACAATCGTTCTCAGCACACTAAAATGAGCAATCTGCTGAAGGTTAAAGCCATAGTTCGCTGCTTTAGTTAAACGAGAAGGCAAATCATCTAAATGTTGCATGTCGTAAAACTCCTGCAGGTAAGCAATGTAATCCCCAGTCCGGCCCGCAAACCGCTCGCGGGCCCCCTTTTTTATTCTTTCTTCTATCTCACTACTAACCCGCACGGCTAATGTCGTTTTCTTAGTCATCGGAACCTTGTTCTGTACCACTGTCAACTACACCGTTTTCCATAGCACAAGATGGATATCGATGATGAGCCAAATCAGGCATAGTATTTAAACGGTACACCGGTAAAAATCTAATCCTACGGTTGTACCTCTTTTTCATACCAGAGTCTTCAGTCGCGGTGTGCAAAAACTCCTCAATATCGTCAATAGTCTTAATGATCACCGACATCTGCTCACTAAGATGATTCACATCATGAGATAGTGAAGCCGAATTTTTGTCCTGTAGATCAATCCGCTGCTCATGCTTTTCCAACTGCGCGGTTAGCTTATTAAGCACACTTAAAGACTGCTCTGTTAGAACAGTCTGCCGGGTTATATAATTCTCTAAACTGTTTAACTTACTAAATAACCACGCCGCCCCACCAACCACAGCAACAATCAAAGACAAGTAAACAGTAATATCTCCTATATGAACTGAATTAGTATCCACGTCCAGTTGTCGCTGCTGACCTTGCTGCTGTTCGTAGGCATAACCGGGCGGGTTCGTATTATGCGCGTTAACCCTACTGGCCACTACATAGTTAGCGTACAACGCAGCAGTATCCGGCTCCTTTCTAAAGTCAATTAACACACTACGCTGCTCCTTTAGCAACAGTATATATTATTACCCTAGCCAAATCAGTACTAATGAATAACTATACCCCGCCTTGGAAGGTGGAAGCTCCATTCCGGGGGTAGGGGCGGAGCTCCACGAAAAATACTGCAATTTTCTAAATGACATTGTTTATGTGATTTCCCCCTATACCCCGCCTTGGAGTTGAGCTCCATTCCGGTAATAACCAGTAGGGGTAGGGCGGAGCTAGGGACTTTTTTTATTAGCTTTCTAAATGACTCTATTTATGTGATTTCCCCCTATACCCCGCCTTGGAGTTGAGAAATTCCGGGCTTGGTAACGGTTAAATCATAAGCTAGACCGGGCTTATCAGAACTAACGGCTTCGTGGGAACTACGTGAGTGCCTGGAGTCACAATGACTCGTTTAGTAGTTTTAGTAGTATTTTTCGGTATCATCTTGGCCGCCTTCGGCCAAGCGGCTCCGAAAGTGCAACAAAACCTCAACCCGGCCACCCGGGTGGACACAATTTGCAAACAGCTTGGAGGTGGGTGCTGAACCCCCTCCTAATCTGTTTGCTCGTCCCCAGGTGCAGGGGGACGTTAATAATACCTGCACAAAGTAGTACGGCGTATTTAGCGATTTTGTAAGTCAAATATCGACATTTGACCCATCAAACTCTCTCATACGCCGTTTTACTTCAAAATGCTCAAGTACTACTCGGGTATTAGTAACTACTGTAAAGGATGAAGTGGAAAAAGTATAGTGAAGAGATAAACCCACGGGGACTCTTTTTTATTGACCTCAACAGCCGGTACACCGTTACCCCGGCGACGGTCAGGAGTCTCCGTGTCTACGCGGAGCGACGAAGCAGAAATGCTTATTATGAAAGGGTTCAGCCAAGTGAACCCCGAGTATAAAGACTTGGCTCCCTCTATTCGCAAGGGGGAAATCATCGATTCCTTCAAGACGCGTGCGAACTGGCGTCTTGAAGACGTAATCAAAGCCCGCAGAGCTAACGGGTTACGTACCAACTGGGAGCTGATGACTCCTAAGAAGGTCGTAGACCTAGTCTGCGGGCTTGATATCATTCTCTGCCCCGGGGGTGATAAGGAGTTACTACTAGGGTTTGACGTGACCCTAGACGGGGCGAAGGTGGAGGACAAGGTCAAAACCAAGACCCAAATCCTCCTTGATGACGCTTACACCCCCCTTAAAATCCGTAAGGTGGGTGTAATTCACTTGGCTTCCCTTTATGGAATCGAGCTAAGTGAACAAGACTTGGACTGGGACTTACGCTCAACGTCAGAGCGTGAAGCCTTAGTCATCGCTGTTGAAAACTTCATGTACGACGTATATGAAGCCAAGGGCGGCGAGGTCTTGGCGACCACCATCAACTTCTAACCATAAGGGCAGTATAACCTGTTTTCCACGGTTATAGTCTGCCCCTTTTTTACTACAGGTCTTCCAGCAATGGGAGACCTTTTTTATTGCCCTAGACAACCGCTTCGCTGCGGGCATGTGTGGGATGAAAAGTAAGCAAGACCTTGCTGTATGAAAAGGGATGAGTCGACCTAGCTCATCGAATGAATAGAGACGTGTAGACACAACACGTAGAACATTTGTGGAGAGTTCCCAGTACTGTACCTGAACTGGCGTTTCGATCGGTCTATTGCATCACAGAGACCTTAAAGCTGTACGGTGCTGTCTTTTGCCACCTGTAAGACGTTAAAGAAGGTGGTATACACAATTAGGCGGGAACTGCCATTAAGTGCCAGGATACATTATGTCTATTTCTAAATTCTTCGGCATCTTTGGTGGTCGTTCTGCAGCTGCTGCGTGCGGTTGCCAGCCCTGCCGGTTGGGCTATACAGCCAAATGTAAAACAAAAGCAGCCGCTGCCAAGGCTGTCGAGGAGAATGTGTCTTTAGAAGTTTCTGCTCTCCAAGAGCAGGAACGGCTGATGAAGGCAAAAGAAGAAAAGGCGATTGCCGACGAAAAGGCGATTGCCGACGAAAAGGCGCGAATGAAAGCGCTGGCAACTTCCATCAAACAGTCTGCTATTTCGCTCCGTAACAAGGAGCAAAAGATAGCGGAATTGAAAAAACGTATGGAGGCGCCAAAGGCGGCTGTCCGTAAGATGATGCTCGGGGAGGGCGAGTCTATCGATAACAAGGTAGACGATTGGATTAACTTTGACTTGGCCGTCTTTGATGGCTCAAGTCAAACCCCAACGTCAGCCCCAACGTCAGCCCCTGCTGCTCCTGCTCCTACCCCTGCTCCCAAGCAGGAAGTGGTTGCCAAACCACCTATTCCTACCAAGGAGTTAAAAGCGGAGCTGAAAGCCGCCGGGTTGAAAGATAAGGAGATGGACAAGGCCCTCGTGGCCAATGCCACTACTTGTTTGGGCTACGGGGTCGCCGTGCGAGATGCCATGGTAAAACATGGCTGGCGGACGGAGGTGTGGAGCAAGTGGCAACCACCAACCCCAACCCCAACCCCAACCCCAACCCCAA
>JACCDR011131365.1_pt1 | contig 33782 bp, 24 predicted proteins | sample 7446431 | NCBI WGS metagenome assembly JACCDR01 (sample SAMN15323443, study PRJNA562643) | freshwater metagenome | isolation source: river surface water | place: USA:Blue River Watershed | collected 2017-08-17
ATCCATCAATCGAGATAGAGGCGGTAATTTGTAGCATGAGATCCTTCCAAGAAAGCGCAGATACTCGCGCATATCTAGATGCAAGTCCGTAGCAACTTGCTTAACAGGTGGTTTTGGTAAATACCACAAATATCACCCAGCCGCGTGGAGGTAACTTTGGTTTAACGTCGATCCGTTTGACAATAGCACAAACAAGAACCCCCGCACTTGCGCGGGGTTTCGGTAGACTTTGTCGGTCTTGAATCTGGCGGAGAGAGAGTCTCTCACATTAACAACTTAAGATATTGATTTTAATAAAAATAAAATATCGTAAATTGTCATTACACCCCCAACAAGACCCCCAGATCACCTAAAAACACTAGTTTTTCCTTTCAGCAGATTTTGCGACACAAAAACGGTTTGCAACCGGGTTGTGCATGAAATCCTTTTTGCGGAATGACCTGATAGCTGAGAATTTACCATATTTGCCATACGGTTGCATCCGCAAAAGGATTTTGGCGGAAAACACAACTTAGATTCTTAATAAGAAAATGCACGACTCCACAGCAATAACAGGCACCTTGGACAGGCAAAAACTAGACACACGCCAATTCACGTTGGGAAATTAAGAAGTGCATCCTATTTGGATGTTGAAGGCGGCATATACAATATTTCTGTTTGGGATAAGCAAATGTTCTTATTCGCCCCTCCTTGACGACATATGCAGCGTCGATCTCGCTGTTGCCTGTTACCATAGTCCCAACCCCTGGTAGCGTTCCCGCTTAGCTTCCAATTCCACCGAGTTATGGATTACCCGCAAAGCGTGCTTTAAGTATCCCACAGCGGCAGAATAATCACGCATCTGCTCGCAAACTTGAATCAGGCGAATTAGAACTTGCGGTTTGCTTGGAGACTTTCTATTGATCGCCTCAAGTGCTGTGCGAGCCTCGGCAAAATTGGCCTCCAAGCCAAACAAAGTCGCTCGCAAGAAATCCAGCTCTAACGATTCGCCATCTTGATTTTCAGCATCTTGAATAAGGTTTTTTGCAGGATTGATTTTGCGCAGCGTCAGGAATGCCTTAATACCAAGCAGCCGGATCAACTGTTGATCATTTCCCTGCGCGTCACTCTTGTATTCTCGGAGGAATACTTCTTCGAACTCGAAAAGTCTGTTGGCCCGATAGAGCGCATTCAGCTGTTGCAACAGCGCGGCGTAATCCTGGGTGCGGGCGAACTCATCCTCCGCTAGCCTTGCCGCTTTTAAGTAGTCTTTTGTCTCCAGAGCCTCGACGACTGATGTCGACCAATCAACCGAAACCTGCCCGCCCAAAGACGTGATGGAATACTGCGGGGCATTTAGTTGATGTTGCCATGCCTGTTCAAAAGCGCTGCGCAGAGATGCAATATCGTGATATCGATTGGAAGGGACTCTTTCCATGCACCGAAGGATCAGCGCATCAACCGTGGGCACAATATTGGCGTTGATTTCGCTGGGGCGCTTAAATGGCGCATGGCGACGTACTTGAGAAGGGGTATCGTGAGGGAGCTGCCCTGTTAGCAGTTGATACAAAAGAACGCCGAGACTGTAGATATCGCCTCTCAGCAAGTCATCAAAAGTCCCTTTGCGCGAAACACTGTCAGAAAACTCTGGCGCAGCATACAAAACGGTACCGCCGTTTTCTCTGGTACGGACATAAATTTCCTCCGGCAGAGCGGAGCTCCCAAAATCTGTCAACTTCACCAAATCTCCCGCACCCACAAGAATGTTGTGCGGTTTAATATCCCCATGTGAGATCGGTGTTGGCAAAGTTGCCAAAAAACCTACTGCGTCGAGAACCTGCGCATAGATGTTGAAGAGTCGCTCAAACGTATTGCCGAAATTCTGGCTTCTTTGCTCCAGTTTTTGGGCAAGGCTTTGACTAGGAAAGTACTCCATTTCAATGAAGAACCATTCATTCTCCGGTGGAATTCTCCCCATATCGCAAATCCGAACAATATTGGGATGTGGATCTATTGTAAGAAGCTCTTTCCCTTCGGCAAGCAGGCGATCATCTTTTGTAAGGTCTTTTGGGATCTTCACTGCGACGATAGTGCTGTCCGATAGCTTCTCCGCCCGCCATACCCAACCATGACTGCCGTCGCCAAGGCATTCGAGCAATAGATACCGATCCCCTAAACGCTTATTGGTTCCCGGTAGAAAGTGTGCAGACTTAATATTCACATCAACCTCTCGCAACGGATCTGTTTGAGAAGCAGAGTTCCACTGCGCTCAATTTCAAAAATAAACCGGCTAAACAGCACCGTTGTATTTCTCAGTGGCGGCACCTGTGCACCAACCGACGATTTAAAGCCTTGTCGGCATCGCTGTACAAACACATCTTTATTTGGCGCAGAGACAACCCCTTTGTTCCATGCAGAAAGAATCAGCACAGAAGGGACATCTCCCCACCTCATGGATGCTTCAAGTAAGTTACAAAGCTTCTCATCGAGCTTTTTCTGGCCCCGATCTGTTCCATCAAAGCGTTCGAACTCAATCAAGACTTCAGGCGTACGTTGAATTTGACTAAACCAGGTTGAGTCGGACCGAATGTCTGCACCGTGCGTCATCGGCACCGGACATTCCGCCACAGCCATAAAGCCAAGCTCAGTCCCAAGCGCATTCCAGGCACTGCAACCCAAGCTGTGGATTAAGACATCCTCGTCACGTACACCCCAGTTAGACAGCATGGGGTAACTGCGCCCAACAAATTCCAATGATGACATTTCAGTGCAAATGCGCTCTGTGAGGTTAGTCACCAAAACTCCCCCAAACTCGCAGTACCTCAGGCGATTCACCACCGTGTATCAATGCCTTACCCCCAACCTTGACCAATAATGGCGCAGGAATTGATCGCCCACATACCAAAGCTTCACCCGTCGATAAGTTCGGCAACTCGTCCAAGTCCGCTTTGCTGACCATATCAGATGCTTTTGCAATAAATCGCTGGTCGTCCGGATTTTTCAAACGCATGGTAATCAAGGTGTTGCATTGCGATGTCACGTCCGCGTCCAGCTTTGACGGACGCTGGCTAACGATGGCAAAGCCCACACCGAATTTACGACCTTCGCCAGCAATTTTCTTGATGATTCGGTGGCTGACTGCATTTCCGCCTGCAGGTGCGAAATTATGACCTTCCTCGTAAACCAGGAAACAAGGGCGAAGCGGATCTGTCTTGCTGGACGCTGCGCGTAAAATCTCACTCGAAAGCAGCGCGCAGATCACCTGTTTAGCTGTATCACTAAGCCCTTGCAGATCAATCACAACGAGCCGCCCTTGTTTATTTGAAGGACGCCCAACCATCTTATAAATGTCTGTAGGAGCTGACATGGCAGCAGAGTAGAAGCTTTGTGCTTCGTTCAGTACCCGCGACAGCTTCATTGATGTCACCGCAGCACTCCGACCATTCAATGCTTTGCCTTCCGCTTCAGAAAGGTCGTCCCACTCGCGGAGCTCTTCGATACCATCACCTAAAAGATGTCGGAGACGATTGATATCCCGTGGTTCGGTCTTGTCTGCCGTCCGCCAGTAGCGCAAAGCAACATCAAGCACACGTTGCTGTGGCTCGGTAAGCCCGGGCAGAATCTCTGCAACATCATCCATTTCAAAGTGATCGAATTGCAAAGCAAGCTGGGTGTTTTTGCCTGCGTACTTGTGTTTGAACGATTCATTTTGTGGCGTGTAAACATGGATGCCAGCACCGGCTTCTTGCAATCGCTCCAAAGTTTCGCGAATTTTGGGAAGCGCCGTACGATCGCGGCCGTCTTCACTCTCTGACAGGCCTCCTGAGAAATTGAGTTGCCCCTTCGCCAGTGCCTTTCCATACTCGCCATGTGGATCGAAAACAACAACAGTTCCGTTGTTTAGCGCCACCAAGCGTTCAATGATACGACCGACAGTGTAAGACTTCCCCGATCCCGTCATAGCCAATACAGCCATGTGCTCAGTGACCAGTTTGTTTACGTCCAAAAAAACTGGAACTGTGTTTTCGCCACGCTCATAGCCAACAAGATTTCCAAGGTGCAAACTCGTGTGTTCGTTGAACTCGTAGAAATCACTTAAAAATTGAAAATCGACCGTTTCAACAGCAGCTCCAGGGTCTAGTGGGCGACGCGGAATTTTTATTTGTCGAGACACCGGATCGCGGTAGCCGACCAGTTCAACATTCGCATAGAGATTTTCCCCTGTGACACTAGCGCCGGGCAGCAACTCCAGTTCAGTCACACCATCACCAAATCCAGCATTGAACAGCATATTGGTTCGGGTAATTCTGGTGACTCTGCCAAGCACCGGCACCACGCTTTCATCCGCCCGCTCCTGATGCATGATGCGGACAAACTCTCCTCGACGGACGGAAAAGGAATCCTGAACCACCATTGTTAACTGTGCTGCGTCACCCGTGTTACCAACCAGCTTTCCTAGTACTTTGTGTTTCATCCTTCAAATCCTTCATCGAGACCGGACAACCACGTGCTTTCCACGTCGTTACTCCGCAATGCTTCATTTAACCCCTGCTGGTAGTAGGCAGAGAATTTTTCGAGAATATTGAGTTGCTGCCGACTAAGCAGCTGCGGCAGTGGCATGGCTTTCTTTTGGCTCTGCATGTCCAAAATCATCAATCGAGATGCAACGGTATCCAGCAAAGCCGAATTCCAGTCAGACTCTTCGCCGGCCAACTGAGCCATTTTAATTTGACTTGCGCGAGCGCTGCGAAAGTGAAAGCCGATAACGCCTTGGGTTACCTCACTAGCAGGCTCCATTCGAGAGCGGTTCTCGGTCATCCGAAAAGCGATAGTGCGGGTGAAGTTACCCAGTATTCCATTGATAAAACGCGTGTCACCAATACCGCTTAGTCGGTCTTCCAGACCTTCGAGCTTAGCTGCCGACGCCGGTGCAAAACCATCGGCGGTCAAAAGATGCTTGCGGCCTTCTTCAGTTCGCAAATCTTGACGAGCGATACTGACAATCGCAGAGAAGCGCTCAGCCAGGATACTAACCAGCACAGGACCTTCGGGATTCCATGGAAACAAAGCTTTCCGGTTGTTCTGCCAAAACTGTTCAATAACATCTCGGGTCTTTTCAAACTCAGCCCAGTGTCGAACATTGCGCTTCAAAGGTATCATTTCCCGGTCAATGAACAGTGGTGTATCGATCAGAATTAGGTTGGCAGCCCCCCCCTGTTGTAACAGCCGTTCGACAAGGGCATAGCAGTGTCTCATCTCCACCAAGTCGAGGCGTTTTCTTTGCGCTTCGAAATCGATGTCATCCAACTCGGATACTGAATCAGATCCAGCTGTACTGACCTTGTTGTCCTGAATCGTTAAATCTGTCCGCACAGCAGCCGATGCGTAGATAAAGCCACCCAGAGCACGATGAATACATGAGTGGCTCGCAATACCGGAAACCGTAAGATTGACGACAGATGGCCGCTTGACCGCCTTTATTAAACCAGCATCCCGAAATATGGGGGCTACTTGCTCAATATCCCGGATCTGTTTCAGTAAGCGCCCGGCACTACCTGGCAATCGAAGCTGACTATCAATAGCCAATGCCTGTGCAAGATTTGTTGTTTTCATTGGCTAAACCTCATTTCTTAAGCTCTCGGCAAATGCCCAGTAATTGCTCCCCATCAAATGGGCCAATCCCTTTTCGGTCAAACCATTGTAATCAATTAGTCCGGAGTTTCTGAGGCGAACCATACTTGCCGGCAGATCAAAAATGGCCAGATTCAATAGTGGCACGGCATATGTTTTCAACTTGCTCAGCAAACCTTCGGCTGTCGCGACATTAAATCCGTAACTACACACCAACACGGTGACATCCTGCGGACGTATTGCATCAACTTCTTGTGTCTTTGTTTCTTTGTTGCTAACAGAGGGCAGACCACAATGCGTTTCTATACTAGCCAGAAAGTCATGAACCAGCGCAGCCTGATCCAACAGACTAATGGACCAAAGCGGTAGCGTTGTGGCTGCAAGCAGGCCGCTATTGGAATGTGCCTTCCAATAGCGTGTATGGCAAGTAAGCCCTCCCTGCGCCAAATCCTCGGTACAAGCACCATCAATTCCGCGCAGGTTATATGTCATTTCGCTAGTCAGTAGGCTCGCAAGCGGTGCTTGGTTGGCCGCGGCCGAACTTGACAGCTCCAACTCAATCTCCCAGTCCAGGAAATGGATAATAGCCCCTTTCTGGTATGGCGGAAGTAGCAATAACGAGCAACCTGGCTGACGTACCCATGCGGCACATTCCTCTTGAGCCTCTCGCGATGCTTGCAAAGCTTCACCTGTCATCAAGACAAAACCGGTCTTCGGTAAGCCAAGCTCTGGTGTCTGAGAGATGCCAAGCAAACTAGCCAAGAAACGTCCCCTGCGTTGCGCCTGTAACTCGGGAGTCAAATAAAGCTTCACGCATCGCCCCCAAAATAGAGTTTCATTTTCAGGATGCCCTTAGCGACCAAGGCCTCTTGGGCGGGCTGTGACAGTTCAGGGCTTTTGCCCTCGGCTATTGCCCTCGCCAAATTTTGCCAACCGGCGAAGTCAAGACCTGTCCCGCTTAACAATTGTGTCGCCTTAGCTTCCCACTGCGCCTGCTGCACGTCGACCGTTACATGCAGGTCATGCAAGGAAAGCGCAGATACGTTACTCAGGCTAATTGATGTTGGCGCTGCTTCGTTGCAAGCACCGAACAGCGGCTGTAGCACCGGAAGGTAGCGGTCATTGAGCTGACTGACCACAGTCTCACGATGCGACAGGATCGTGTTTTCAATCTTGCTGATGGCTCCGCCAACGCTGTGTAACTGAGAGTGAATAGGGTTGAGCAATCGATCAGGGATGTCGCGGATGGCGCTGAATTGGCCCTTGCGTGCTTGCTCTCGGAATTTCTCACGTTCGCTCTTCGCCGTGTCAGCCAAGTCTTCAAACGCATCGCCAATCAACACCAATTTTTGTGCGAGTGCTGCTAACTCTTGTGCGTGTTCCGGTGTTGCGTAATCGGCAGGCATAGGCTCCAGAACTCGCTCAGCTTCCGCACATCGTCCTTGCAACTGTGCAAGGTACTCGGTGATCTCAACAAATTTTTTCTTGCCTGCTCTATAGCTACTAGCAATACAGCCAAGGTTCTCAGCCAGGCCCAATGCTGTTCCATTGTCGATATTGACGCCCGCCTCTTCAGCGAGCAGGCGCAGACGTTCCGCCGCTTTGTCCAGTTGAAGTGAGCGCAGGTAATGCAACAAGGTGTCTGAGCTCGCCGTACCCTCTGCAGCTGCGGTAGCACTGGCATTGTGTTGCTGCAAAGCCCCGTCAAGAATGTTCGTCACCGTCTGCAGCGATAAGGTGAATAAGCTACGCGGGAACAAAACCAGATGCTTTGCGTCAGCCTCAATGTCGGTGATCAGATGATCAATGCCTTGTTTGATTTGGGATGCGGCCTTCTCAACATAATCCGCAAACAGCCTGGCTTGTTCTATGCGTTGATAAAGCGATTGGTTCTTATCGTCGAGGCGTAGGGTATTGATATTGCCTAAAGTGATCTCAGGCACGTGCTCAGGTTTGACACCTGCAACGCGTTGCAGCACTTCAAAGCGTCCGGCAAGCAGCATGGGCATTTTGTCAGCAATAGCAGACAAACCGTCGGTATCTTGCAAGGCCAGCGTTTCTTCACCGACCTTCAGAGCTTCAAAGGCGGAGCGGGCCGCTTTCAGCAATTCATGCGCTTCTACCGTTTCAGTGCCAGTGGGTGACTTGCCCAAGGGTGCGAAAAGTCCGGGGATGCGGTCATAGCCGAACACACGTTCCAACTTGGTAACCACAGCCTTGTAACCGTCAGCACCGTTGCCGTTAAACCAGTTTTGCGCCTCATTGATGGCATTATCAAGTTTGGCCCTTGGCAGGCTTTGCCATTTGGCGGTTGCTGCCGTGGCATCTTGTAGCTGCAACAAATGCAACTCCCCGCACCACCACATCCAGTCGTCAAATACGTTCTTGGCCGTTACGCCAGCATGTTGCAAGAAGCCCCAGTACCAGTCGCGTTTGGCCTTCTCAAGCGTCCATTCCTGCGTGCTGGCTGGGTTTGCTATACGCGCCAAAAAGAATGGGAACTTTGCTTGTGCTTGCTGTGGGTCGGCCAAGTCGGCAAACAAGCCGGCATGATCTTCCTTCGCAAAACCGAGACTAAGCAGCTTGCTTGGCAGAGCTAAGCGTTGCATCAGCGATGCGACTTCTTCGGCATCAATACCATGCTTGGTTTCCAGGTCATTTAGACCAGAAAGAGTTGGTTCCTTGAACACAAACAAGGTCCAAGCTTTCAAAAGCAAATCACGGTCTTGCGCATTGATCTTACCGGTAGGTTTTAGCGGCCAGGCAATCAAGCCGCGTTCATTCAAACGGGCGCGCCATTGGTGGATCGCTTGATAGGCAAAGTCGCGCAGGGCGCTGAGTTTGTTCTTGAACTTGCTGGTCAGTCGTGACTCATCCAGTACCAAGCCCTTGCACTGCTCGTGTGAGAGGCCGATGCGTTCCAACTGGTCCACTTCGCTGGGGTTCAGGTAATAGAGCAGCAAATCGTCTTTGAGCTTTTCGCTGACATCACCCCGGTTGTACTGCTCCATTAAGTGAGTAGAAGCCGTGAATGCCATCACTGGAAAGCGTCCTTCATCAGCATGGCGCGTTGCCGCCAACTGATGCAGCCGGTCCAGCTCCTCACGGTTGTTCACCCAGGCAAACCACGCCAGATTGTCCGGATGCAGCTTCAACCCCTCGCAATACAGCAAGCCGCCACGCTGACCTGCCCCTTGCCCACGCGAACTGGTTTGAATGTGCAAATTCTCTTTGTTGGCGAGGCTGGTCTGTGCGTATTGCCAGTTCTTGTCTAACAAACGCATTAAGCCCATCAGGCGTGCCGTCCAGCGTAAGCCTGGGTTGTGGCTACTGGCCTGCAAGAAGGTTTTTATCGCCGCTTCGTGCACATCGGCATCCGCTGGGTCGCGGAAGATCATCGAGTTGTGTTGCTGGTTGCGATAGCGCAAATCCAGACGCAACAACATGGCCACGCTGGGACCAATATGGGTGGCTTCATCATTCGGAATGAAGGGGTCGCCGCCTATCAGCTTTTGCCAAAGGGCATCGGCGGCAAACTCCACAGCCGGATGATCGTAGAGCAAACTCAATAGATGCTTGAACTCCCCGCGTGACAGCGGCATCAGCAGCACGTCTTTATCCGTCTCGTTGATTGCAAAAGTGCGCAAGTTTTGCAACAAAGCAGTGAGACTGAGTGCCTGCTCAACAGCGGGGTACAGCCATTCGTCCTTTTCGCGCTTGAATTTGGCTTCTTCCAACGCCTGGCGGCATTGGAGCGCGTCAAATGGCATCTTGCGATACAGGCTGGCGACCGGTTCTCCATCTTCATTGGTCAGCGTCAACAGCTCTTTGCAGCGCGAATGGGCTGCATCCAGTGCAACAGGCAATTGGCCGTACAGCAACGACTGTGCAACGGCACGCAAATCGTGATCACCAGTCTTGATGCCCTCGATGGCATGTTTGTCCAGCACATGATCGGCGACTCGGCCAGAGCTCTCAACGACCGCATCGAATAGCACGCCCATGTCGGTCACATGCTTGCCCGCAGCAACGAACTGTGCCAGCACTGCATCCACATTGGCCATAATCACGTTAAACCAACCAAAGTTGGCACCACTCATGGCGTAGGCGGCTTCCACCAACCCAGTCGGGTAGTCGTGGGCCAATTTGCGTTCGGCTTTAAGTTGGGCCACATAGTCAGAAACATCGGCAAAGGCATTGTGTTCCAGCTCGACCAGCTCAAAGCGACGCGCGACGGATTGGATCTCGCGCAACTGCTGGCCCAGCAAAGGCGAGCACAAGGCCACATAACGCAGCCAAGGTAGCTTGCGACGCGGGTCTTCTTCCTTGATCGCTTTGCCAATCAGTCGGATGGCTTGGCCGTCCAGACGCTTGGCATCGTCTTGCTCTAAGCCAAAGGTGGCCGCCTCCGCCACGGTTTCCAGCTCGTCCAACACCACCAGCACATAGCCGATGCCAAATTTCTGCAGATAGCTGTAGGCAGCTTGCACCAGGCGTACCACCAAGCCTTCTTCTTCATAAAGCGACTCTTCTGAGTGGGCTTGATCCAACTCCAGGCACTGCGCCAGCTGCTGAGAGTCGAAACCGGCTGGATTCAACCGATGTAGCGCCTGCTCGGCAATCTTGCTCTGAATCGAACCATCAAACTTACCTGTCGCCAGCGGCAACAGCGCTCGGTAAAGGCCAAAGCCAAACCAGTTATCTGAGTTTTGGTAGTCGGAGGCCACTTGCGAATAGCGGATATACAGCGCCAGATACTTGTCTTGCGTGGCCTGGTCAAATAGCTTTTTATCTTCCAGCTGGCCGCCATCTTCGCGCACAAACCAGCCTTTCGAGTAACCATTGATTTGGGCGATCAACTCATGGCCGAGGCGGGATTTACCGCGCCCCCATTCCGCCTCCACCGCAAACACATGGGCAAAGTTGTCCGCATCCTGATCCACTGTGTGAATAAAGGTGCGGTAGCGTTTAAAAAAACGACTCTGTCCAACCAACGGATCTCGCGGCGGGTAGTCGGAAACACCAGTCGCCGCCCAACTGTGGCGACGGGCTAAACCTGCAATATCGGCAGCAGTGAATTGATCGTTTTTATTCATGCAATTGGTTCCTCCTGAACCACGTACTCTGCCTCAGGCTCACGGACAGAACGACGGTGATAGACTTTTTTATGTTCTTCGTACAACGCCTCGGCAGCAAGGCGCGCAGACTGCCATAGCAACTTGCCCGTGCGATTAAACACGCGACTTGCGGGCAGACTGTAACACTGATCAGAAAACTGCGGATGGATCTGGTACTGGCCCAGCTGGCTGCTGGCTCCGTCCTGGTAACGCCAGACAGAATGCTTGAGCAACAAACCCACCAGCGGTGACAGTTGCGCATTCAACACCTCTGCCGAGGGCTGATAAGGGAAACAGCCAACGCCCAGTCTTGCCAGCATACCCAGCAGTAGATCGGCCAGCGTGCCGCAGCGAACCTCGTCGCCCTCAACGCCTACAACGGTCACGACTACTTCAGCGGGTGCAAAGGCGTTTTGGCCTGCGGGTAGTTCCAGTTGCAAACCGCCCCGGTTTTCCGCCCGCCAGGCATCCTGTGCAAAGGTAAGCATCGCTAGCAGCAGCGCCCATGGTTGGGCCAACACCCAAGTCATTACGGTCTGGTCATCGCTGATAACCTGCACAATGTCCCCCGACAAGATCACTCGCGCATCGATGTTCGGCTTGAGATTCACTAGCCTTTGCTCGGCAAGGTCCTGTACATCGGGGAATGCCAACAGTCGCCCCTTCACCCAGTTCTGCTGCGCCTGGATGCCGCTATCGTCTACCTTGGGTAAAGACGGCAGCGGATCAGTGAATGCGGCCAACTGGGCGGCGACGGCCAAAATGCGCACCAGTGCAGGTGTGGCAGCTGCCTGTTCAAAGCTAACGCCCAACAACTCCCGCTCCAGTACAGCGTAGGGGCTGGCCGCGAGTTGCGCAATTTCCAAAGCGGCTTCCACCCAAGCAGCGGCTGGCCCCAAGCCAGATACCAACTCGACCAGCGTGGTCGAGTTGTTTGTCTGAGCCGCCATCTGCCCCGCCTCTTTACAACGTGCAGCCGCCATTGCTAGCCATCCAAGACGAACCTCGGATTGCTGCGCCAAGAGTGCACAGAGCAGTTCGGCATCGCTGGCTAAGCTGGGGCGCACCGCCAATAAACGCTGACTGATGATCCAGCCCGCGTTGTTGATGGCCCCCTTGCCGTCGCCGCGCTCGCCAGCGTCTTCCGCTTCAAGCGGGTGGGCCAGGTAAGGCAACAGCGCCACGCCGTCGCTCTCATTGGCGACAGCGGCCGTAAAGCCCCTGGCCAGCAAGTTGCGCAAATGCGGTACCAAGGCGACTGTTTTTGTCAGGGTTGAGGCATGAGGGCTCGCCATCAATCCCCCTCGGCTTGCGTCAACAAGTGGTAAAGCTCGTCCAGATCACCAAACAGCACAGATCCTTGGCCATCAACGCCATCGGTTTTCAGGCGATTCAGGATACGGCGATCGAGCTGGTCGTTACCGGTTTGCAAGGCTTGTTCGGCGGCGATCAGCTCGGCTTCAGTAAGCTGGCCTTCGATTAGGGCTTCGACTAGGAGTTTTGCGGTATGGGTCAACTGGGTTGCAACTTCGCAAGCTTTGCCCGCTAGAGCGAGTTTCTCGTCGCAAGCAAACCACTCTTCTTTGTCTTTATCAGCGACGTCTGGGACATAGATATCCAGTAGCGCCATGTCATCTGGATAAGAGTGCGCCGTAATACCACGAATAGTCGACTGAATCTGCACATAACCCAGCTTGGTTAGCAGATAAGCCCGAACGTAAGAAGACGGAACCTGATTGCGATCGACACGGATTGTCATCACTTCCGTAGAAGGCAAAATCGGCACTTCTGAATGCACAAAAGTTAAGTCTTTGCCGATGTAAGTCTTGTTATGCGCAGCGTTGCACATCAAGATGTCATAGGCTTTGAGGAACTTCTCCTGTTTGCCGGGCGCTTCAACATCTCTTGGAATGCCACCCAAGAACGAAGATGAAAGATTAGTTACGGTGATTTGTTTGCATGAATTTGACGAGTCTGTCTCAGGCTGCGTTTGACCGTTGTAGATGTTTACACATAGCTTTCCGAGTTGCTTGAACTTGCCTTGATGCAAGCGCAAATACTCATCCACGACGCCTGGATAAAAATGAGCATCCAAGCGCTCGCTCATACGTGCAATCGAAACAACTCGCACTCTCTTCGCAAAATTAAGGCCTGTTTGCTGTGGGACAAGCTTATGGTGGTACTGATTGACTTGAGTCTCAGCCAACTTCGCCCAAGCCCGCAGCCGCTCAGCTTGGCGGACTTTGTCGCCGATGTATTTTTGGGCAAGCTCAGCTGGCGTGAACAGCGTGATGCTTTTGATGTGTTCATTCGACAGATTTAGCTGCCCGGTCGAACCAGAAATCCCAGCCTCAAGAAGGCGGTGGCCCCAATATGTGTTGAGGAACGCGCAGGTGTAATGGCTATCAGCCGTATCAGTCCGGACAATGAATAAATGGTCGTTGGTGTAAACCTCTTTATCAGACAGAAAAATGGAAGCGCGACCGATAGTTCCGGAGCCCGATCTGGTAATCACAATGTCGCCTTTTTGCAATCGCTGCCCGGCGACTTCATCTTTGCTCGCAGGTTGGATGTAGCTCAGCTCCTCCAATGAAACAATCATCTCATTGGTGTTCTTCGGTTTAATACAAAGCAACCCGGCATCGTCCGCGTAGGATGGCGATTTGCCTTGGCGAATTGGTCTTTTGCAAACACTTTGCAGGAAGACCCAGGGCAACGATTTTATTTTCTCCTTGGCCTTCGTGATTTCTGGTCGATATGTTTGCGCCGTCAGGAAGTCCTGTATCTTGTCTGGTGTGACTCGATTGATATGAAAGGTTTCACGCAAGGTATCAACAGACATCACTCACCCCGCTTATAAGCGCCAACAATCTTGTCGAGGTCATTCGGCACGCCAGCCGAGTAGTCCTCGATATTGTTTTGCACCACATAGCCCGGCGTTTCTGCCACGGCCATGAACACAGCGCCTTGCGGCTCGGGCAGGAATTGCTCGGGGTGTTCTTTGCTGGCATGGCGTTTTTGCAGGTATAGCACCGAGGTCTTGGCCCCCGTGCCGGAGAGCTTGAAGGTGTCCGCCGGGAGTGACAGCACCGCCTTGACGATGGCCTTGCCGCCCACAAACTGGCCAGTTTTTTCGTCCTTGCTTCCCATGATGTACTCGCGCACATACCGCTCACCTGAGTTACAAAGCACACCATCAGGCAACACAATCAACAAACGGCCGCCGGGGCGCAATAGTTGGAGGCAGCGGTCGATAAATAGTACCGCCGGATCGATGGACCCTCCTTTAACAGGGGTCCATTCGCCTTTATTATTTGGCGAACTACCTAAGGCCAATCCACTGACACTGGGGAACAGTGAAAACTTCTCTGTTTTCCCTGTTGAGACATTTCTAAGGTCAGTTCGGTAGTCCTCCAAAATTTTGTCCATGTTTTTAGAGTAAATTGCCTTTGAGTCTTGGCCCTTTTTGTCGCTACTGAACTTGGGCGTACCAAACGGCGGGTTGGTGCAGATCAGGTCGAAGCTGTTCGGCTTGAAAGCCTTGGTGGTGAGCGAGTTGTCGGTGTAGAAAATCTTGGCCTTGGGCGCGCCTTGCAAGGCCATGTTAACGCGCGCCAGCATCACCATGCGCGGTGCCGCATCCGCACCGGTAAAGGCGCTGTCGCGCAGGGTTTGTTTGAGCGCTTTCTTCTGGGCGTCACTCATGCCGCCCAGGTGATCGACCACGCTTTCGATGTGGCTGAGCGCTACCGAACCAAAGCCGAACGAACCGCAGGTGGGGTCGCAAAAGCGGAAGGCTCCCGCTGTCAGGCGTTCCATGGCTGCGTTGTCCTGTTGGATATCATGCATGGCAATTTCTAACATGGCTTGCTTGACCGGGTTGGGCGTGAGGTAGACCCCAAGGCCACCTTTGGATTCAAAGTTGGCACGAAGGAACACGTCGAACACCCGCCCCAGCAAATCGCCCGCCACATCGGCCAGGGTACCGACTTCTTTGCCGGCGATCATGCGGCCTTGGTTGTCAGTGACCGGCCCTAGGTCTTGCATTGCTTCCAACAAGGTGCGGTAGTTTTCTGGCTGCGTCAGGCGAAGATGGGAATCGTTCGGGAAGATGGCATTGCGGGCACCGTCGTCGCTGACCACCACATAATCTTCGTGCGCTTTGAAGGCTTCAAAGGCTGCTTTGATTTGCTCCACAGCCTTGGCGCCGTGCTTGGCCACGTAGTGATGGTCAAACACTTCGCGAAATCGCTGAGTTTTGCCTTCATGGTCGGTAAAACTGAGTTCGTCGCCGTGATGGACGCGGAAGGTTTCAAGGAACAGCAACTTAGCCACTTCCTCGATGATGTCGTTCTTGTCGTTGACGCGATCTTTGACAGTCTGGAAGACTTGCTCGTGAAAGGCGTCAAAGCGGTGCATCAGGCGGGTGTAGATGCGCATCGACCAGCGGAAAGTCGGGTCTTTTTCCAGCTTTTCGTAGTTGCGGATCAATTCGATGGACGGCACCTCGTCCACCGAGTGGGTGCCATCACTGCCATCGACGCTAAACAGGCTGTAGCAGCGGGTGTTTTTGTCGTCTTGCAGATGGGCGAACACCGGCCAGTCTCCGCTGACACTGGCCAGCAATTCGTAAGCAAGTTGATCCAGTTTGTCTTCGCGGGAATAATCCCAGTGCCCCGGTTCCAGAGCGATCAACAACACCGAGGGAGTCTGGTTGCCTTGGTCTTCCCCCCAGATCAGCCCAGCTTTTACGAAATCGTGATCGCTGTTCAGAGGGGTGTGCTCAGTGTAGTCGCGGTATTTGGCGCGGATGGCTTGGTAGCGTTGTTCTAGTGTTTTTTCGGTTTCCATAACTTCTTTTATCCTGTATATCCGCTTAAATATTTCAATTGACCAGCTTAAGTAGCGGGCCTTTTAATTCCAGACGTGCATCGTGTTGCGCTGCACTGCGCAGCATAGGCTCGGTGACCACCAAGCCCGCCGGTAATTTGCTGATAAGCTGGGCCAAGGGCATAGGGCGACCCGCCTTTTGCAGTAGCGCTACCATTTCATCAGCCAGGCTGGGCGCTAATTGGCCTTGTCCAGCTTTGAGAGACCATGCCACTTCACCGCTTTGCGGTTCACAGCGTTGTAAGGACGGCATGCAAGCCAGCCATAGGCTCAGCTGCGCGCGGTTCCATCCCAAGTGATGCCATTGCGTGCCGTGGTCTGCCCATAACTGGTCCAGTGTTGCGGGCCCGGCTTTCATACTCCGCCGAACGACGTCTAACAAATCAAGGTTACTCATGCAGCCCTCCGCCAGTGGGGTGAGGTGACGGGGCCCGATAACCTGGAGCAAGCGTTGCATTCGCAACGCCGTAAAGCGCCAGATGGTCTTTCAGCCAGAGCCGGTACTCATGCCCGCGTAAGCTATGGTCTGGCGAACAGTCAACGTTCCATCCGCGCAAGATGTATCCGGCTGTGGCAGCACGTAGTTTCATGTGCAGCACCCCACCCTCCATGCTGTAATCCAGCTCGGTGATCTCCGGCCGCGGCTGGTCGGGGTGTGGCACTAACTCAAGTTCGACGATTCGAGTCCACTGGATGTCTTGAGCGCTCTTCTCGTGAGTCGCTACCGGCTGGCACTTGAGAATTGCCGGACACTTGATACGGGTAATGACGAAATCGCGGAACTCCTGGGACTTCCGGTCGAAGGCGCGGACATGCCAGCGCAAGCCATTGTCAATTAGAGCAAACGGGACGATCTCCCGCTTGGTGTGGCCACTGGAGATGGAGTGGTATTCGATACTAATTGGACATTCCAGATGGATCGCCCGGGTTATGCTCGCAAGCACATCCAGGTCCGGATGCGTGAGCCGTGACGGGCTCTCACTGGCTACCCATGCCTTGATATGCATCGGCTCACCATCGCCGAAACCTTGGGTCAGCCAGGCCAGCACACGCTCTGCCGGGAAGTCAAAAACAGGCCGGAAGTCAGCGCCCAAGACGTATGCCTTACCCTTAGTATCGTAATCGATGTTGCCGGGGGCGATCTCTTTATACAGGGCTAAGTCCCGCGTAGCCGCAGCAGACTGGATGCCAAACCGAGACACCAAGTCCTGACGGCGGATCTCCCCGATGAAGCGCACGCGCAACTCTACAAACGCGAGTCGGTCGCGTTGCGGCTGGGTCAAGACGGCAAGTTGTTCTATCGACATCGTGATTCGCCCATTCAGTTCAACAATGGTAGGTTCGGTCTATTGCATCCAGTATATAAGCGGCTCTAGAATGAGTACAACACATCTTTGTAGTGTTTGTATGAGACGCATTATGATGACCACCTGCAGGAGTTGATGGTGGCGATTATTTCCATTGCCAGTAACAGGCGCCGCAACGACATGTGCTGAGGCACCAGAAACAGGGATTAGACAGGGATAAAAATGGATCAACGGACCCAACTGCGTAGCAGCGGCTCTTACACCGCGAACTTGCTTGGAAACATCAAAAGCCACTTGGCGGGACTTCAAGGCTATGACGTCATGGCCCTTGAGCTCATTCAGAACGCGGACGATGCAAAAGCGGAGTCTGTGGTTTTTGACGTCACAGACCAAGGCCTTCTGGTTTCTAATAGCGGGAAGTTCGCTTACTGCGGCGATCTGGATAAGGAGTGCGCGTTTCTTGCCGAAGGTAATTACAAGTGCGACTACCACCGAATCACGGATGTTGGCAGCGGCGGAAAACTCAATCGAAGTGAGAACATCGGTCGCTTTGGTATAGGCTTCGTCTCGACCTATCAGGTTACAGATCACCCAGAGATCCGATCCGCTGGCATCAAATTGCAACTGCATCCGGAAAAAGGACAATGGTTCGTCGAGTCATTCGAGCAACCTGAGGGCACCACATTCTTCTTGCCTTGGGCAGACGATCCAAATACTCAGGCGCGCTTGGCACTCGGAGTATCGCATGTCAGCACTGCACATATTGATCAGCTTGTCACTGATTTTGAAAAGGTCCTGCGTAAGAGCTTGTTGTTCTTGAGGCATGTCCGCACTGCAGAGTTGCGCAGAAATGGGAAGCTGTTGCTAGCCTGCGATTTAGATCGCACGGATGGGTCGGAGCTAACCGCTAGGTTTCGCCCGAGTGGTGAAGTAGAGCATTGGCATATCTTGCGGTCTGATGCGGCTGATTCTGCAGCACGGCTTTATGCCACACACCCTCAACTTAAGTACCTTGGTCGAGGTACCAAAATCAGCATTGGCATGAGGATCAATCCTGAGCCGCTTGCAGAGGGTCTGCTCTACGCGTTCCTGCCAACTGAGCAATCGACTGGCCTGCCTCTGCATATCAATGCAGACTTCTTCCCAGAGTCCGATCGAAAGGCCTTGATTTTTGCTGGACACCAGCATGAACAGGCCTGGAATGAGATGCTCATTGATGTCGCAGCAACAGCGCTGGCCAGAGACCCTGAGGGTCTTCTCAAGATGCTCGGCGTCGTTCAGTTTTGGCAGATCATGGCGCGAGCTTTTGATTTGACGAGACCGTCAAATCACCCGGCTTGCTTCAAGCTATTTTGGGCGCGAATGCTGACCACAGCCTCTCGAGCGCGCATTGCTCCTGCACAAGGTGGGAGTGTTCATATTCCCAGTGACGTTTTCTTCCCTGATAAAGCACTGAACTCTACTCAAGTCAGTGCATTGAAAGAGGTTGGCGGACAAGTCATCACCGAGGATTTGCGGCCATTCAGAACAGCAGTCAATCAAATGGGCGCGCCACTTCTGACGTTTGAACGCCTTGTTGGGCTGCTGGAGCAAGCTATGCCACCGCAGACGGCGGGTACACTGCAGGTGGAAGAAGATCGGCTTGAAAAGTTCTATCGTCCGCTATGGGGAATGATCAACGAGCTGTTCCCCGAGGCAATAACTCCCCCTCCCGCCACGAAGGCTGCCATTCAGCGGTTGCTGGCGATTCCTTTTGTGGTCACTGAAGACCTGTATGCCGTTACGATCAGCCAGTCTTTTGTCGCGCCCGCAGCGTTGGAAGCTGGGCGGGTGGCGTCACTATTGCCAAGGCTGGCTATTGCATCGCGCCACGTCCTTGGATTCGCCAAGATCGCACGACAAATTCGCCAACTAGAGCTTGGCGCAGTCGTCAGCCACCTCAGTTCGATGTGCGCTACCGATGCCATCGAAAATGTCATCGGCGTTGAGCAAGAAGATTTGCGTGGCCTGTATGAGATGTTTGCTGATCTGGACTACAACGGCAATTGCGACGCAGCGGTGTATCAATCGCTTCGAAATCTGCCAATTTGGCTCTCAGGCCGAGGTCTGATCAAAGCGTCACAAGCGCTATTACCGGGAAATTTCACCGACCCTACTGGACAGGCCGATCTTTTAGAAATCTCTGTTCTCTCTGCGTCCGCCAGAGAGTTCGTGTCGAGCAAACTCGGCGTTCAAACGCAGACCATTGAAGCGTTCGTGCAAAACGTCTTACCGAGATTCTTCAATCAAGAAGGACCTCTGGATGCATCTAAATATGCCCGCCTTATTGGTGAAATAGCCAACTATCCGGCGCTCTTGAATGATGAAAACATCCGTAGGATATTGGGGACACTGCCGATCATCCCCACACAGGACGGGAAGTGGTCGCTCCCCACGAAAACTTACAGACGCACCGATGATTTGGTGAGGGTTCTTGGCGATGCTACGAGCCTTTGGCTCGATACCAGTCGTGTGCCAAACACGCGATCGGTTCACTCTTTCATTGACAGCATTGGACTTCGTCGCTCCCCCATGGCAGAGCATCTGGTTCAGCGGATGCTTTTTATAGCAGAAAAATACCTTCCGACCGATGATGCAAAAAGAGCTAGTGCCGAGGCCTTTTATATCCTGTGCGACCGCTTCGATGAATGCAAGGAACAGCCGTTCTTTATGGACGCCATGAACAACCTCAAGAGATCGCGATGCTTTCCCGCGATTGATGACGAAGAGGAATGGTATTCCGCAAACTCTCTTTATGCGCCTTACCGCGCTGAAGCCTTCTTGTCGCAAGCATCAGTGCTCGATTTTCGGAACATGGCTAGGCTCAACCGTGACTTGCTGAAAAAGTTGAACGTTGCGCTGGAGCCAGAAACTTCGCTGGTCATTAATCACCTTCGGCATTGCGTATCGAAAAAATCACCGGCACCATTCACCACGTATCAGATACTAAACGAGAGATCGAAAGAAGAAGGCTCTTCCATTTCAACGCTGTCTGGGGAACCGTTCATCTACATTGAAAGCCAGAGGAGCTATGTGCGCTCCAACCAGCTGTTCTGGATGCCCCAGCAGCTTGGCAACTATGCGTTCACCATTCCAGGCAACCTTGAAGCGTTCAAGCCCTTGTTTAATGCAATTGGCGTGAAGAACGTCCCTGAAGCCCGAGACTACGTCGACATCCTGTTAGATATCGTTGGTGAATACTTCGAGCAATCCAAAGCACTGACAGGCTTAGACCGAGCGGTCTATGACGTCTGCCTGACTAAAATTGCAGCCGCCCACGAACATGAGGAGCTGACACAATCAGATATGCAGCGACTGCGGGAGGCTCCAACCATTTTGAACGTATGGGACCAGCTCACTCATCCGGACGAAGTTCTGCTTCAGGATAGCGAGTGGCATGCAGGATTCTTTTGCGGGGAACTCGACCAAGCCTTGTGCAAACCAGCTCCTGAGCTTTGGTCATTCGTAGAAGAAGTCGGTGTCAAACGGTTGAGTGAGAGCGCGCAGGTTGCCCTTGAATTCGTTGATGGCCCGCAAGCCGACGAAACCCAACTTGCCGAAAGGTTGATGGACAGGCTAGACATCCTCGCCCGTTTGCTTCATGACAAACCAACAACTGTTAGGAAGAAGATTCAAAGCGCTCTTTCAACGTTGACGGCGGTTAGCCACGACATTGTCCGCATCCAAGCATCGGTCCATGTTGCAGGGGATCAGGCATTCGCTTCACCAACGCCGACACAAGCGTTCTACGACATCGAGAATGGGCGCTTGATTCTCGCCCGCCCAGTGAACGATAGGAGTTGGGCGCACGTCCTCAATGCGTTGTTCCACCAATTGATGCCAGAAGAATCAGGCAGCGAAATCTCAAAGCTGACACTAAGCGTTCGTCCCCTTATGGGGATGACGATAGAGGAAGCACATCGCGAATTGAGTGATGCTGGTATTCCCTTTCTAGATGCAGAGATTGGGAAGGAAAACACGGAAGATCTGACGTCGCCGGAACTCGATGAGATGGGTGGAACAACGGAACAAAATAACCACGAGGAAACTGAAGCTACACCTACATCGGTTGGCGAATCTGGAGGACAGGCCGACCAAGTTCATGGGAGCCACCACAAAAATCAGCAACACAGTAAGTCAGCGTCTTCACCGGGAGGAGGTTCCAGAGAACAACCTTCTAGTGAAGCAGGAGCTGGCAGCCCAGGCCGCAGCGCCCCTGAAAGCAATGCCTCAGCAACTGACGTTGGTGGCAAACAACGTCCTGGTGACGGCGAGCGGATCGCGAAGAAACCCCGCCCCCAACACAAAGAACAATGGGATAGACGTCTACTTTCCTATGTTCGGCAACGGCAAGAGGCATCTGCGAACACAGATGGTCTGGAAGGCCCCTCCGAGCACAACTTGGCAGTCGAGGTGGTGGCTCGTGAGGCCGTATGTGCCTATGAAAAGGAGCGCGGTCGCATGCCAGAGCAAATGGCACAAACGCATCCTGGATACGACATTATCAGCATCAACCCCGTTACTGGCGAAGACCGGTTTATCGAAGTGAAAGGCGTCAACGGAGAGTGGAACCAAACAGGTGTCGGGCTATCACGTCTCCAGTTCAGCAATGCACTAGATTATGGGGATCGTTACTGGCTGTATGTGGTCGAATTTGTTTCTGACCCCGAGCACATACGTGTGCACCCAATTCAAAGCCCTGCAACCCAAATCACGGCCTTTATGTTCGATGGCAATTGGCGGGACGCGGTAACCGCGGAGCGAGCAGATCCATCAGCACTGTTTATTCCTGGCGCACGGATACAGCATCAGGACATGGGGTGTGGAGAAATTCAAGATGTAGTCACTCGCGGCAACACCAAGCTACTTACGATCCTGTTTGATGGCAGGTCGCAGGCGACCCCCCATGTGATTTTGAATTTGCATCGCATGCGCATATTGGGAGACTAAGATGACGAAAATGATTCCTGAACTTTCAGAAGTGCAGCTCAATGAGCTGCCATCACAGGCCGAGGCGAAGGTGTATCGGGCTCTTAGGGACAAACTTCCGAACGATTACGTGGTTTTTTTTCAAGTTGGGTGGATACTGCGACTACAGGAAGAACAAGCGAAGGATGGGGAAACCGACTTCTTGGTTTGCCATCCGGACCATGGATATCTGTGCATTGAGGTCAAAGGCGGTGGCGTAGGTTTTGACGGGGTCAGCGGCGAGTGGTTTTCAGTGGACCGCCACCATCAGAAGCATACTATCAATAACCCTATCGGCCAGGCCCTTAAGGCCAAGTATTCGATCCTTTCGAAACTGAATGAGCACCAACGATGGCAAGATCTATCCCTTGGGAATGTACTTCGTGGCCACGCGGTGTTCTTTCCCGACGTGGGTGACACCCATGTATTGAGTCGACCAGACATGCCTGAAGCTTTGATTGGTTCTGCTAAGACGCTCCAAGACCCTAAGTCGTGGATCGATCGAGTCTTTGCCTACTGGGGCAACGATGTCGAAAGTTTTACGCCGATTGGTCGCCGTGGAATCGAGGTAGTCCGCGATGTATTTGCGAGATCCTTTGTCGTCACTCCGCTAGTCGCGTCGCGGCTTGCCGAGCAGGAGGCACGCAGACTGGTGCTCACGAAAGACCAGATGCGAGTTCTTGACTTCCTTCGTTCACATCGAAGAGCAGCAATCAGCGGTGGCGCGGGTACAGGCAAAACCGTCTTGGCGCTTGAAAAGGCGCGTCGCCTTGCTTCCGAGGGTTTCAGAACGCTACTGACTTGTTATAACCGGCAGCTGGCAGATCACCTATCAAGCCTTTGCTATGGCACCCAAAACCTCGATGTGATGAGTTTCCATCAGCTTTGTCACCGTCAAGTCGAGAGAGCCAACAGAGCCTCTGGGCGAGACCTTGTTTCTGAGGCAAAAGTCACCTATCCGGGCAAGGACCTCTACGAGGTACAACTGCCAAATGCGCTCGGATACTCTCTCGAAATCCTTCCTGATCGATACGATGCCATCGTCTGCGATGAAGGTCAGGACTTCCGTGAGGAGTTCTGGGTTCCGCTTGAACTGCTGCTGACCGACTACGACAGCAGCCCCTTTTACGTGTTCTTCGATGACAACCAAAACCTGTATGCCCGTGCAGGGACTTTTCCCATTCGCGAGGAAGCGTTCTCACTGACTGCGAATTGCCGCAACACAGCACCGATTCACGCGGCCGCATACAAGCACTACAAGGGGATTCCGGTGAGCCCACCTGATATCCAGGGTGACGATGTTCAATTTGATGAGTCGCCAAACCGAGACTCACAGGCGGCCAAAATCAATACCCGGATCGTAGACCTGATCGCGAGGCAAGGCGTAGCGCCAGGTGACATAACGGTATTAGTGGCTGACGCCTTGCACAAAGCCGAGTACTACGCAGCATTGAAGAGACTACCGTTGCCGAAACCTGCAACTTGGCTTGAAGAGGGCGTCAGAGGCAAGAACACGGTTCTAATCGACACCATTCAACGGTTCAAAGGACTGGAATCACCGATCGTTATCTTGTGGGGATTGGACACCATCGATTTGTCACAACGGCAAGAGCTGCTGTACGTGGGGATGAGTCGGGCAAAGTCACTGCTAGTGATCGTGGGGAGAGCGGCAACGTGCGCAGTGTTCAAAGAAGTAACAGCCTGATTTGCGGGCGCCGTTTCAATTCGTGAATGGGAATCGAACTGGCTGTCGGAACTGGTAGTAATTGCTGGCATTACAGGGCCAGTGAACAATTTTGTGCTTGTTTTAACTGCCATGATCTCGCTATTCACAGGCTTCTGGGCTGATGATATGATAATTATTTATACAATTTAGAGGCTTGGATGGCGCTGCAATTTCATCCTGAACCAGGCACACTGCTCATGTGTGATTTTAGTTCGGGATTTTTAGAACCAGAGATGGTAAAAAAACGACCAGTCATTGTCGTTTCACCCAAGATGAAAAGATGCTCTGGTCTCGCTACAGTTGTGCCGTTAAGTACGGTAGAACCAACTTATATTGAAGCGTTCCACGTAAACTTAGATAACATCTATTTGCCTCAAACTCCCTATTTCCAAGAGCGAAGCTCGTGGATTAAATGTGACATGATTTATAGAGTTGGTTTTCACCGCTTAAATTTGATTCAAACGGGGAAAAATCCGCAGGGTAAAAGATTGTATTTTAAAGATAGGTTGCCGGCAGAAGTGCTTCGCCAAGTTAATGAAGGCATTCTTCACTCCCTCAATTTGGGTCAATTAGCGCAGCATTTGCGTTAGGTTATTTCCTTTTATTTTTGTTGACTACCTAAAGTTAAATGCTAAGATCACCTCGTTCCTGCTCTGACTTGTTCATCAGGCTTTTGAGACTACAATTTATTGTAGCTAGCTACGAGATTAGGCGATGACAAGCCCTTTGTAGCTACGATGGGCCCCTCTTGAAGGGGCCTTTGTCATTTTAGGATGATTGATCGCTTCCCCATAAAGCCAGATTTCATTAGACAGTACAAATTTTGTAAACTGTCGATCGACTAACACCAAGCTCCTTTGATCTTGCAGTAGCAGATTATCCTTCAGCCCTCATCTGCAAAACCTGTCCTGTATTTTCTATTGGCTTGCTTACTACTAAACTTAGCTCGCCACAGCAGCCCAGCTTGCTGGACAGACCTTATGGGTCCGCTGCAAATACAGTCCCGGCCCCTTATGCTTGGAGTACAAACTGACGGAATAGTGACAAACGTTTCGATTACTTTGAAAATCATGCCTTCAATGAAAGAAAACTGCCTGCAATACTGTGTCGAATTACTTGGCGAGATTTACCCAACGGTATTAGCTATTTTTAACAGCATGAAACTTATCCAGTTTATTGCCTGAATTTTTTTCCGTGTTCCCATGGTTCGGTTCAACAACCGAAGGAGCACTCGCTAATGAGCAACCCACTTTTTAACCACATCGACTTTGACGATGAATTTCCACGTACTTTTTGCCACCACGAGGAAATGAAGAATTTCTCGACTTATTTGTATTTAAAACTTCAGGGCCTACTGACAGGCAAAATTAGTGTCACGGATCCCTGCGAGGACAACATCATTGCTATCAGCCCAAAGGTGTTTTGTTTGTTAATGTTAGCGAACCACGACCTATTGTTTTGTCCGGTCAGTATCGATGAGGACATTGGTATCGTGCTGCAGTGGCAGTGCACTTTTGGCAGAGTTTGTGCTTACAGCAAGGATGGGAAATCCTGGGCTGATCCGTGGTCAGGCTCTGGGCATATCGCGCTGAACTTTTTGTTTGAGCACATTAACGCGAGCGCAGTAGATCAAATCCGAGCAAAATTTCCTGATCTACAGTGGGTCATTGAGCCAGAATCAGGTGCGGTTAACGTGAAAATGGACTGTCAGCTGAGTGATGGCAGCTGTTTGGAGGACCTAAGCGGCCTTATCGACCGCTGGTTGAATCGATTGTTTGCGGTTCAGAAGTTGGTGAGCAGTCAAAACGACCAGCATTAATTTCCACAGAGATACAACAGAAACCGCCTTCAAGGTGCCCCTCTACTGGCGGTTTTTTAGCGTGGATATTAGCGGAAATTTGACGATGTTCTGATGTCGTGCAAGTCGTGATGTCTTAAATGCTATCAACGACTTCACGACTTTCACGACTTGCTTCTATGTCTTGTTTGCTCAAATGCCATAAAACATGGCTGCCAATTTTACCGAGTGATCGGCATTGGACACCGTATTGACGCAGTGCTGGCGCATGACGTCGTAACATATCTCCCAACGCTTTTGGTGAGCGCGGCCAATTATCTGCGGAGTGTTCAGGTCTTTTCAGCCGATTAAGTACTGCCGAAAGTGGTGCTTCAATGACTTTTTCAGTCGATAGCAATTCGATAAGTGCTGCGCAAATAGGGCTAGTGTCGATAGTTCGGCTGACTAGCTCACGGCGGTCACAATTAAATTGTTCAAGAAATTTATTTGCATCGTGATACAGGTGCTTAGTTATAGCCATCCCCAGCTGGCAATATTCCAATAACCGAGGACGATTTTCTTCAGGCAACTCAATGGTTGGCAGCAACCGTTCGGCATTACATGCGATGTCCAGCAATGCCCCCATTAGTTCAGGCAATTTTTGCGCGAGATGTTGTTGCTGTTCTCGTTCCGCAACACGTGTGGCTATCAGCTGGCAGTCAATACTTATGACTCGGTCCACCAGATCTTGCTGAGTAACGCATGCGGAAATACCGTTAATCAGCCATGGTCGTTTTACACTAATTACGTGTTCATCAGCATCGGTAAACAGTCGACGTTTTGCAAAACCGCCGCCAGTTGAGATTACACACAATGTGTCCTGGATAGCTGGTGTGAGCCATGACAGATTTTCGTAAACCAGAAGGTGATTAGCCCCAGCTGCGACAAAAACGTCCTCGGCAGTTTTAGGTGCACCGCGTAGATTGCATGAGTTCGGATCCACCAGTTTGCGAATGATGTCAGATGTGGTGCTTTTGCCACAGCCCTGCTCACCGACTAACTCAAGACCCGGATAAACAGTATCTGGTCGCCATGCATCAATGAGCCAGGCGATCAAAAAAATGCGCATAGGACCGGGGACATTACAAAACTTCCACAGCAGTTCAATATCACCGTTTGTCTCAGGTACAGGTAGCGGTTGCATTGCATCCGTGCGGACAAAATCTACTGGTGGCTTGTCAACAATGGACCAACCATCGCGATGCCAGCAAATGGCGCGCGTGCTGTCTTCCTCGCATAGATCCAGGTAGTAGCTATCGTCCAATTTTGCGACGCGATAAAAAACGGTACGGCATTCGTTTTTATAACGAGCAAACGCGCATAACTGTGTTACACACTCAGTCAGTATTCCCGATCTCAAGGCTCGCTTTTGGTTTTCGTAATATGAAACCGACAGGTAATCACGAAACGAGGTGCCGTCCAAACGCCATATCAGGCCTGATTTTTTGTTTTTTGCATAACAGTTTTTATTGTTGTCATGGAACAATTCGAATTCTGAAAATGCGAATTCGAGCGCTAGATCCAGTTGTGATTTAGACTCGTCTTTAGACGACTCCATATCCTGGTGAAGTTGCGGTTGTGAATTATCAGGCGTCATGGGATTTCGACTCCATCAGTTCCAACCACGGTTGCATCGTTCCTCGACCAACATTTGTGCAGGTACTATTTCCAAATATGGCGGTGGGGTATTTGTAAACCCGGAAACATAAGCGTTTGTTATACATTTACTCTGCCTTCGTTCATGCTGGAACGTTCAAAGATCCATTGGTCCAAATCGCTTTCAATCCATCCGACACTCCGCCCACCCAAAGAAATTGGTTTTGGAAATGAGCCTTCGGCAATACGGTTGTAAATGCTCGCCTTGCATAAGCCGATCTTTTTCTGAACCTCTGGCATCCTGATGATCCGCAGATTTTTAGAATTCTGATTGGTCATACATCTGCCTCCGACTCAGTAAGGTATTGTTTTTGAATAATGTTCATTAGAATTCCTCACTGATCATATCTACGGTTCATTTTCCGATATGCCGCGCGAACCCGGATTTCAGCGTCATGCAAGCCGTTCAACGCAATGCGCAGAGCCCCGAGTCTCAGCTCGGCGTCACAAAACCTTTCGTATTCCCAGGTACAATATTTGCCGACAATAGCGATTGTTTTATCTGGATTGGCTACGCGGATTGGTTTGCTAGCGCGAGGATTCACGCGGCGATAATTGCTGTTATCAAACAGTTTCCAGGCTAGGTAGTATTTTTCGGCGTAGCTATCCAGAGGCGAATTTGCAGAAGACTGTGTGATCCTTTTTTTCTGCCCAGAGGATTTTTTTTCTAAAACGGGGGCGACATAAGCCTGAGATAGTGAACTGAGCCCGGCGGCCCGCTGGTGGTAGATAGCGTTGTTTTGCTCAGCAAACCAATCCCAGTAATCAGACATAATCACCGAAGCCTGATTCAGCAGGTCATTACGCTGTGTTGAAATTTCGGACAAAACCCGGTCCAATTGCCTAATTTTCATTTGGTGTCCTCCAAATTCGAGTGTTTCGAAGCATTTAGAGTCATTTAACATCAAATTTTTCAGGCCAAAAAAGTTGGGACTCACTGTTTTAAGCCCCCTGGCATCCACCAGAAGTACGTATCAACGCCTCACTCGGCATCTTCAGAACAAAATCATTTATTATCAGACACTTAAGATTCTATTTGTTAGATGCAACGAGAGGGTAATTGGGGCGATGACTTTTTAAACAAGTAATTCGGTTAACCTGCAAGGAACTCCTTTCTTTGTATAAATATTAACTGTATGCGTGATTATTTTTACGAATACATAGCCGTCTAATCAGTTCGTTGCAGTTGACCAACCACCTTGAAAAATCAAATTAAGCACATGATTTATATATTTTTTATATCAGAGAGATCAATTTATACGTATACATTTACCTGTGTTTTCCGAACGCTGAAAAAAGCATTTTTTCCGTTCTCGTAACAAAAAAATTATCGCGTTGAGTCCGCCAGACTAATCTGCTTAGCGGCTTGGAACTCAGGGTGCGTAAAATACCGTGGTCTAACACTGAAACAGCGGCTGAAATATAGTAAGGCAGAAGCCACCGGGGCTTACTTAGTCGCAGAATCTAACGTCATAGATTCACCGCTGCTGGAATGTTGCGATATTTAACGATTTGTTTACTATGGATAAAGACTACTGCTAAGGAAGCGAAAAAATGAAAAAAATCGGAACAATCTCACTATCGTTGGTCATTGCGGCATCTATTACCGGTTGCGCAAGTACATCTGACAGCTCATCAAACAAAGGCGCTGTTTACCCGGAACTGCAGGTTATGTCTGACAAAACCTATGTTTGGGATGACTCTATCTCCGAAGCCTTGAACGTAGCCCGGATGGCGCAGCCGGCGGGCGTTGGCGTTGGTATGCAGGATTTTGCTGATGGCACTAAAGCTAACACCGGCAGGGTTGGCACCGGTGAACAAATATTCGACTCTGCGTTAGGCATGGCAGGTATGGGGGCTTTTGGTGTGCTTTCTATGGGTACACTGAATAGCGACGTCAACGAGATGTTGGATTGGAATCCTAGCTTTGTATTTATTGTTCCAACTGAGGACATAATTGAATCAGGAAAATTTGACCTGAAGAAAACCCAGAAGTATGTGGGCAACTTAATTCAAGATACTTTGAAGACCAAGTACAGTGACCTCACTTGGTATGGCGCTTTTCATGCGGTTGGAGATATTTCAAATACGACTTATGCGTTTAAAACTAGCGAGTGCAAAACAGCGCTGTCAGCACACTATTACGACCTGTCAAAGTCAACCGGATACATGAATAACAGCGGCAAGATTTTTTCTGAAAAGACTGATTTCGTTGATTACTGCGGAATTTATGTAAATCTTGAGGTTTCAGGTTTTTTCATTAAAGACGGAAAAAAACATGCCGTAGTGGTAGGAGAGGTAAATTTTGGTCACTACTTCCTGAACGCCCTGACTGCACTAGACCATTACATTATTTTCCCTGATACATTCAAAATAGTGACGTTTGATAGCCGTGCTGGCAAACGCCTGAATTACCGCCGCGCCTTCGTATCTAAAAATGGCACTGAATTAATATTCCAAACTCCGTAGTTGCTTAAGGCTCTGAACATTATAGGTTTTTTGTTTTACCAGAACTGCGAACAACTTACGTTGTTCGCTTCTTTCAAACTTTACCTACCCTTTTTTGTTTTGTGGGAATCGGCGAAGATATTTTCTCTGTTCTGTAATCAATGTAATTTCAGTGTTATGGATAGAGTCAAGGAGATGGCGAAGTGGCGCTAACTTTTTCTCAGTCTCGACAAATTGTGCGTAGTCCCAAGTGCACTTTTTACCAACGACCTTAATAATATTTTCTGGTTTGGCCACTCTAATGTAAGTGCTAGCGTGCGGATTTATGCTTCGGTACGCGCTATTGTCGAATTGTTTCCAAAGCACGTAATGCTTGACAATAGCCGGTACATCCATCGAATCACCATTGTTGTTTCTGTTCCGCTTTTCTAATACAGGAGCAATCGTTGACTGTGCTTTACTGGATAGACCTGCTTTGCGCTTCTCGAGAATCCTTTTGTTCTCCAGCTTAAACCGTGACCAATAAACTGCAATAATGGCGGATATTTGGTCGATAACAAACTGCTTTTCCTCAGCTAAGAGGTTTAAAGTATCTTTGAAATACGATTCTTCCATACGATTTATGTCCTAATTAAAGTGATTTCACAACCAGAACATTAAATCGTATTTTTTTGGTAGGTTTGAAATTGGACGATGGTTTTTTAAGGGCTCTAACTTTTCGCAAATGATATTTTGCGTGCTTTCCCTAGTTGAGATCTTATTTATTCCACCAGAAAGATAGGATAATACTGCGATGAAAAGACTGAGAGAGCCCGAAGTCTGCCAACACCAGGCTTTTACCGCTCTCTTAAACATACTTCCAAACGTAATTGGGAGCTCCGTCGGTTATTTTTACCACTCCAAATGTGATTTTGATTAACTCTTTCTCGAATCTACTCGAATATCAGACCAAAAGTGTAGCGACACACTGGACTTGACATTCCGAGGCACTACTTGTCAAACACAAGTCATTTTGAGTTATCAGTTACCCGGCGTTTTTCTTCCGCCTGTTTATCCTTATGCTCAGCGACTTTGTAAGCCAAATACAGGATAAAACCGATCAATAAAAACCCAACCACCAAAATTAGTAGTGAGTATTGCTGCATGCTCATAGTCAAAACCTCAGTTTGTAAAGATAAGTTCCAGTCACAAGCAGATCTTACTAAAATCTATTTCGTTCGCCACAAACCGGAAAACTAGCTGTGAGAAGCTTTTAACTCGTTCAGGTAGTCAGCCCAACGTTGCATCATCTCAAAACGCTGTGCTAAGTGCTTAGTGCGGTTATAAGCCCGGCCATTGGCATCTTTAACGGTATGCGCCAACTGCTGCTCAATCCATTCAATTCGATAATTCAGCACTTCATCCAATAACGTTCTGGCCATAGCCCGAAAACCATGTGCAGTCATATCATCATTGCCATACCCCATGGTACGTAAAGCCACCCGGATGGTATTTTCCGACATAGGACGACTAAAACCTCGACTGGATGGGAAAATATACCGCCCCTGCCCTGTTATCATCTGCAGTGATTTCAACAGTTCAAGACTTTGAGTTGAGAGTGGGATTATATGCTGCTGAAACGTTTTTTCTGTTGTAAGTTCCAGCCGTTTTTCCTGCCAATTGACATTCGCCCATTCCAACGAACGGAGCTCACCTGGCCGGCAAAACCAAAGAGCCGAGCACTTGAGTGCGGCCTGCACAATAAACGAACCGTGATAACTTTCTATAGCCACCATTAACAGCCCTACCTTCTTTGGCTCAGTAATAGCGGCAAAATGCTTCTTCTTTGGTACCTGAAGCGCACCTTTTAAATCTGCAGCCGGATCATGTTGTGCTCTGCCCGTGATCACCGCATACCGAAAAACCTGACTCGCAACTTGCTTGGCCCGTCTTGCCGTTTCGACGATCCCTTTAGCTTCAATTTTCCTCAGCACTTCCAGCAACATCGGAGCTGTGATTTCCTTAACAGCTTTACCGCCGACATAGGGTAGCAAGTAAGAATTCAATATACTGAGCGTTCTGGCTTTGTGTGTTTCGCTCATGTCTTTCATTCTGGTCGCAAACCACTCTTTAGCCAGATGTTCAAAGCTATCGGCGTTAGATTGGGCGCTGCTGGCTTTCTTGGCCTTTTTGTCTGCAGATGGGTCAATTCCATTAGCTAACTGATTACGCGCCTTGTCACGCAATTCGCGGGCTTCTTTGAGGCTTAGATCTGGATAGGAGCCAATACACAGCACTTTTTCTCTACCATCGATGCGGTACTTCAGTCGCCAAAGCTTTCCACCCGCTTTTGTGACGAGTAAATACATGCCGCGCTCATCACTGAGCTTGTAGTCTTTTTCAGCTGCCTTCGCTTTTTCAACCTGAAGTACTGTCAGCGGCATTCATCCCTCCTGAAAATCCTTAATTCCCTTAGCTTACAGGCGATTTGGGGGTATGCAACAAAGTGGATCTGGCCAATACCCCGAATATACCCCCATCAAATGGTGGTATTTGTTGGTTTAACATAGACCAGTTTAGACATAGCGGAAACAAAAAACCCCGCAATTACGCGGGGTTCCAGACCATTTTAGACTTGGTTAGTCATGAATTTGGCGGAGAGAGAGGGATTCGAACCCTCGTTAGGGGTTAACCTAAACACACTTTCCAGGCGTGCGCCTTCAGCCACTCAGCCATCTCTCCAGGCTTGCGTTGCAAGCGGGGCTATACTAGGAAAAATATAGCGTCGGTGCAACCTTTTCTTGCAACCTTGGGTTCTTTCGCTGGAATTTTCAGCGATTTATGCCTGGTTGGTGTTTAACCTTTGCAGCTTAAGCAACAATCTGCACGCCGACAAGGCCACAGTTTTAACGCTGCGGCCATAGATGCTTCGCACCAAGTGTGATTTAGGCATTGCCTTTGACGTCGCGACGTAAATCGCGGGCAAAATTAAGCATGCGGTTTAGTGGTATCAAGGCTTTGTCGCGCAATGCTGGATCCACGGTAATCACATGTGGATTTTGCGCCTGTGGCATATCAATCGATAATAACGCCTCTTCAATCGCCTTTAAACCATTCATCGCCATCCACGGGCAATGGGCGCAGCTGCGGCACGTTGCGCCGTTACCGCCGGTTGGGGCTTCGATAAAGGTTTTATTCGGCATCGCCTGCTGCATCTTATAAAAGATACCTTTGTCGGTGGCGACAATAAAGGTATCGTTCGGCAGGGTTTGGCTGGCTTTAATGAGTTGGCTGGTTGACCCAACCGCATCCGCCATATCCACCACGTTGGCAGGGGACTCTGGATGCACCAATACCGCCGCGTGCGGATACTGCTGTTTGAGTGCCGCTAAAGCATTGGCTTTAAACTCATCGTGCACAATACAAGCGCCCTGCCACAGTAGCATGTCGGCGCCCGTTTGTTTTTGCACATAAGCGCCAAGATGGCGATCGGGACCCCAAATTATTTTGTGGCCTAAACTGTCCAAGTGCTCAACCACATCCAGCGCAATGGAGGATGTCACCACCCAATCCGCACGCGCTTTAACAGCCGCCGAGGTATTGGCATACACCACTACAATCCGATCCGGATGGGCATCACAGAAGGCGCTAAATTCATCGGCAGGGCATCCCAGATCCAAAGAACAAGTCGCTTCCAGCGTTGGCATCAGCACGTTTTTTTCTGGGGTTAAGATCTTGGCGGTTTCGCCCATAAATTTAACACCGGCCACCACCAAGGTTTTGGCAGGATGCTGGTTACCAAAGCGCGCCATCTCAAGCGAGTCGGAGACGCAGCCGCCGGTTTCTTCGGCCAAGGCTTGGATTTCTGGATCGGTATAATAGTGCGCTACCAGAACGGCGTCACGTTCAACTAAAAGTTGTTTAATGCGTGCTTTATAACTAGCGCTATCGCTGGCTGATAAAGGCAGTGGCTTTTTAGGGAACACAAAATCAAGTTCGTTAAACTGCATTGCTTGAGTCATGCTGACCGAGTCCTGCTGCAAAAGGTGCGGCATTATACACAGCTTTTAGAATTAGAAAAACGCTGAATGTTAGAGTGAAGGCAGAAGATAAATCAGTGAGAAAATATGGTGGGTCATGATGGATTCGAACCATCGACCAACGGATTAAAAGTCCGCTGCTCTACCAGCTGAGCTAATGACCCA
>JACCDR010138441.1_pt1 | contig 33760 bp, 49 predicted proteins | sample 7446431 | NCBI WGS metagenome assembly JACCDR01 (sample SAMN15323443, study PRJNA562643) | freshwater metagenome | isolation source: river surface water | place: USA:Blue River Watershed | collected 2017-08-17
AGTGCTACTATTAAAGAGAATGAAAGATGAAACTGCTTTTAATGAAGAAGTTGACAATTTGGCTAAATACTTCAATGCTAAAAAAATACGCGGGTAGGTTTTTGTTTTTAATTTAAACCGACTTAACCGATGAACTTTCCTACGAAGCGCATAACTAAGGCCATTGTTTATAGCTGGTGTTATGTTTAGCGTGAGCGTTTGCAAGTGTGTCGGCAGCGTAGTGCCCCGCGAAGGGTTTGCAAACGAGCGAACAGCTTCCATGCCGCGAAGTTTATGCGGGGGCGGGGCAATTAAACATAATGGTTCGATGCTATAACCATGTGGCGGCCTTGATGTACTTAATGAGCCACACGGTTTTGCGCAGCTTAACGGTGTGAGCGGATTGATAAAAGCCTCTAATTTAGGTCTAAACCCAATGTTAAAAAATAAATTAAAAATAATTTCTTGAATACTTGTAACTGATATTCAAAGTGCATACCTTTGATTCATCAATTAAACGAAACGCCATGACAACTATCGCAGAATTAAAAGCCTCAAAAATCTCTAAAGTAGTAGATAATTTCACCGCTGTAATTGTGAAAAGCTATTACTCAGCAAGAAAATTTAACTACGGAATACAATACTGGAAAAGTGAATGGATTGAGCAAGGTGTAAGAATTAACAGTGACGGAACGAAATCACAACTGGTAGAGCTTTTCTAAGCTCTACTTTTAAAATATAAAACTAAGAGGACGGGCGTCAAAAGTAAGCAAAAGAGATAACGCCTTAAATCTACAAATCTGAATGAGAAAACATTTAGGAAAACGCGAGCGGAAGGCCAGAAGATTGAGGAGGAATCATGCGAAGCCAGGAAGGTGGAACTATGCTACCTCTAACAATGGCGGAAGTATAACGCTAAAAATCGGTCGTAAAAAGTTTTCGGAAGCGATTGGTAAACCAATTGACCATTTGAAAAAGAGATTTAAGGGCTGCGTGGTCGATGCTGAAAGATAGCCAAAGCGTGCGCTAGGGATTACTCGTAGGTCTTTGAAAGCCGCCTCTTAGTTTTTAATTATTATGGAAAAAATTAATTTTACTCCTGAAAAATGGAGATTATTTATGCTTACTCATGGCGGTAAACGCCCAAACGCTGGACGTCCCAAACTCAAAAAGTCACAGAAGAAAGAATCTACAAAAGTTGTCCGTGTACCATTGTCCAAACTGTCCGCAGTGCTAAAATTGATTGGTAAGGGATGAACCCTATATACTCGGCACGGATAGCTACACTTTGGTCGAGCGTAGATATGTGCGGTGTGGCTATTGGTGCAGCCTATTGGCCGCCATTGGTTATAGCGAATATTATAAGAAGTAAACCGTGCGCGGTGGCAAAAAGCCAGACAAGCTCCCGCGCGGCTTTTTATCAAAGAAGGTTTATTTCTTATAATGGACACTATGTATAAAATCGTAGGGCAACTAACCTACACACTTGATTTGAAAAACTGAACTGAACAATAAATTTTAAAAACCAAAAAAGCGATGGCATTTATGAAACACTTATTCTACTTCATGACAATTGCACCTATCATTTGGGAGGCAATGAATTTAACAAACGTCAAAAGGACTCACGCATTTAGCATGGGATTACGTGCGATGAAAGGTAAAAAATACGATGACTACTCACCTTCACAACGGGCTTATGCTATCTGTGAGATGGGATATATTGCCTGGAACTTTGTAGGATTTTTTACCTTTCAATGGCCTTTATTCGTGGCGTTCTTTTTGTTTGGGTTAATACCAAAAACAAACATTTACTTTCGATGGATTGATAGTTTTATCAACCTTATTGTGCTATTCTTTTTACTTCTAAATGCCTACCACTTGCATATTGATTTAGTACCAATTGCGCGGGGGCTTTTTGGTTTTTAAAATTTATTGTTCTTCTCACGAAACTACCTATGAAATGCACACTTAGCCGCCTTTGTTTTGCATATAGCTGGTATTGGCAGAACGAAGCGATGGCATGTGTAATGGGGTGGCTGTTGGCATTGGTGCGGCTGGGTGTGGCAAATGTGCGGTGGGCGTGGGCTACATGGCATAAACATGGGTGTTTGTGACCGTGAAGCTCCGGCAGGGGTGCTTTTGCTCAGAGGGCAAGCAATGGCACATAATGGATGCCGAATATATGCCTGTTGAAAGCGCGAACACGAACTATATAAATAAACACACACTAAAATTTTAAATACCCGTGCGCGGGAAAAATTATGATAACACAAATTGATTCACAAAACACAACTGTTGAATTTGGTAAAAATGGAATTGGTAGTGTCGGACTTCTTGGAGGTCGTGGAGTACTAACAATACAAGAACTTGTAAACGAATGTCAAATAGGCAAACCATTTGATAAGGAAAAAGATATATCAGAACTGCCAAAAGTAATTTTACAATTTAATGAAGTATCAAGTGTTGAATCCCTTATTAAGGTGCTTGAAAAAGTAAAAGAGAAAATGATTGAGCCTGAATTTCCAGCTTACTGCTACGCTTGTTAGTAGCGTGTCGGAAGCGTATTTAAAATTTTCTTTCACTGAATGATATTAATAGCACACACTTAAACGCGCTTTCAATGGCATATATTGGCTATTATAAGCAGTGCTTGCAGGGTTGGGTCAAAAGCGTGGCGCGCTGGCATTGCGCCCGTCCGCGTGCAGCTTTTGGTCTTGCGGCTTGCATTGCTTATAATGTTTTAGCGTGTATAATTTCGTGAAGGCACAAAACAGAAAAACTAAATAGATACAGATATGACAATAGAAGAATTTAACAACACAAGGTTTGGAAACGGGATGAAAGTAATTTACAAGGGTGTAGAAAATGACATTGTATCCGTTGACTTCGAAGAATCTCTTATAGGTCTCGGTGATGTCGAAGAAGGAGAAATATATTGGGTCAGATGCGAAAACGTCACCCTTGTAGATACGCACACACTTTCAGTGCCTTCATGAATTATACACGTATGTTAGCGGCATGTATGCCGTTACGTTGGGTAATGAGCCGATTAAGCTCCTGCGCGGCTCATTTTCGAGAAAGCATATTGCCGCTAATGGATGGCGGGTTTGAAATCGTTGGCGCAATTAGACCAAACTTAATTAATATAACTAAACTAAAATTTTTAACATTAACCAATAAGCGCGGGCTTTTAAAAAACCGGAATTTATGTTTGATGGATTTAAAGAAGAAATTAGAAAGGCATTATCTCCTGAAATGTCAGGTGAATATGAAAATAAAGCCTTTAGATTAAAAAAAGATTTAGCTCACTGCGGTGGTAGGACCGCTGCACCAATATCAATAATGGCAGCAGGCACATTGTTTATAAAAAAGAAAGATGAAGGATATTACTCAGATGGCTTTCATTTAATAGCTGAACATGTCGCAGAGTGTTGGCCTGAATATTTTGAGCCAGTTAATGTTAGTAATTGATTTTATTGTGCGGTGGGTGGTTAATGTTAAAAATTTGCTCACTGAATGACACTACGAAGAACTAAACTATCCCGCGCTTTCAATGGCATATACACGTTGTTATGTGCTGTACTTTGCAGTGCGGCTGGCACAAAGGGATGCCTTTGGCCTCCGGCCTCCCTTTGTGTTCGGGGGGCAAAGTATTGCACATAATGTATCTGGTGTTGTAGCTGTGGAACAAAAAGAAAAAAATAAACAAAACAAAAAACACGATTTATGAAGACTAAAGTTGTTATTGAAAACGGGGGAACAATTATTGTGTTAAGCCCAGAGAATGAATTTGAAAAAGATGTTATTGAAAAGGTGTATAAAAAAAATGAAGCGTACAGTATTAACGCAATAGTTGAGGCTCGCTATAATTATGGTTCATACGATAACCATAAAATTGAAATGTCAATCAAAGAACTGCACTAAGTGTTTTTGACCTTATTTTTGTGCCATTGATACAACACGGTATTATCGGTTCGGTTTGCGTGAGGGTATGCAAACGAGGGATTAGCGTCCTCGCCCCGAAGTTTATTAAGAAGCAAACTGACCGATAATGAACAAAGCTATATTCTCGTTTTGGCGCATCACGCACGAACTGAAGATTGAAAGACTGAACTGAAATTTTTAACATTAACCAAGAAGCGCGGGCTTTTGAAACACCGAATTAAAATGTTACCACAAGATTTAAAATTTAGAGTATGGGACGGCTTTACAATGTGCTACAATGTAACTGTCGGAAAGTTTGGAGTATTCTATGTAAACCCCGGAGATAACGGAGACGGATTGATGTCTGGAGATTCTGCAAGTCTAACTCAATTCACAACTAAATACTCCGATAGTGTTCCTGTAATGCAGTGGACTGGACTAAAAGACATTAATGGAAATGAAATTTATGAAGGTGATATTGTCAACCTACAACCAGACCAAGATGATAAAATCTGGCATCGAATTATTGAATTTGATACAGCAGCGTTTCATTGTAGAGCCATTCACACAAACGCAAATCATCCGCTTCACTTTCATAAATTTTCACCAGACAGAAAATGGATTGTGATTGGTAACATTTGGGCAAATCCTGAATTAACTCGTGCGGTGGGTGGTTAATGTTAAAAATTTCTCGTCACGCAATGAGCTACGAAGCACACACTTCCTGCGCCAAAATGGAATATAGCGGTTGTTGGCAGAACGAAGGGTCGGCATGTGAAATGGGGTGGCTGTTGGCATTGGTGCGGCTGGGTGTGGCAAATGTGCGGTGGGCTTGCGCTGCTCCGCAGCTTGCCACACATCGTAAGCAAATGCCAATTGCTGCCAATGAACGAATGTTTATGAGGGTTGCGATTAAAGAAAACTAAACTGTCAAACGATATGAAAACTTTTAAAGAATGTATACTCGAAGCAGCCGACAGAATGAATGCTACCGGAACCTATAATTCATATCAAGCAATACTTGATTTTGTAGCACCAATATTGCAAACGGCTGCGGATATTTACTCTGAACAAAGCAACTCGCATAAACATAGTATTGTGCGGGGCGGGGATTTTGAACCAGTATCTGTCCAACAGATAGAAGATTATTTTAAATGGCTAAAAAGTAATGCAAAACCAAACACCCCGACCGAACCGTTGCCAGCAGAAGGGCACGAGCAAAACGGGAGCGGTGGGAAAGTGGTAAAATTTGAAGACCCACTAAAGAAAAAATTACTTGACCAAATTATAAATAACACAAAGTCATTTTAGTGGGGCGGCTCCGCCAAAGGAGTTTTGCTTCGCAGGGCTGGCAATGGCGCACAATGAGTTTATATAAGCAACTATCCGTTTGTAAACTCTTTTTTACTTACAACGGGCTAACCTTAACCTACTTATTTCATCCCGTAAATGGATTGTAATGTCATCAACCATTTTTTTAGTATAAAGGCTGTCACCATTAGCGGTAATGTGGTAATGTTGGTCAATCTTTAAAGTACCTCTGAAGTTCTTAACTTTCTCAAAGTCAATGTAATTACCTTCTGGACATTTAAACTCAGGGCAAACTGGTTGAGGGCAATTAGATTGCACGGTTATTTGTGGCTTTGTTGCTTTGGTTATTTGCATTGTGCCATAACTGCCAACGGCAGTAAAAAATACAGCTACAAAGGCATAAGGGAGTAATTTTGCGTATATCATTTTGTGAAAATATCTATGTATCCGTCATTATCTTGGTCTGTCATCCATATTGAAATTAATCCACCGATGAAAGTCATTGCCCCTGCAAGTATCATCCAATGGTCAGCGGCCCCAAACTCATGAAGACCTAATACTGTACCACCGCCAAACGTGGCAAATGAACGCTTTACGTTCTCCCAAAAAATAGTTTTTTTGTAAAAGCTCATATTATTTTATATTTGTATTCTCAAGTTACAATCAAAACAGTACCCGTATAGCTTCCCATAAGAACAGCTTGCGGGTCTTTTTTTATACATACTCTTTATATTCAGGGATACAGTCGAAGCAAGGACATTGCTTAACCCATTCTTTAGGTTCAACAATTCCATCACCATCTAAATCAGGACTTAAATCTCTATGACCTACTATTGATTTTATCTGTCCGTATTGCTTTGCTTCCATGATGCACATAAGGATAGATGCTTTCTGCGCTTCTGTCCTTGTGTCTTTTGGTTTACCATTTGAATCTAATCCACCCTCGTAACATATGCCTATTGAGTTAGCGTTAAATCCTTGTACGTGTGCGCCTGTTTTATCTAGGTGACGGCCTATATGAATCTTGCCATCCTTAGTAATAAAACGATGGTAACCGCAGGGATTAAAACCTCTTGCCTTATGGTCACGTATGCATTGTTCAAAAGTATAATTCACGTTTTCTTTTGTAGCAGAACAGTGAATAACTATCATATCAACCTTTCTTTTCATAACTCTATTTCATTATTCCCAAATTTAGCGATAACCTTTGTTCCTCGTCTTATTATTATTCCTTCTTCGTCTATTGGCGGTTGTGTTGATACTCCATGACTTAAAAACCATGCAGATAAATCAGCAGTAGAATAAACCATGCCGTCAATACCATGACCTTCACCTGAATAGGTAATTAGTATATCTAAACCGCTTCCGGTTTTGTACCAATTGCATGCTTGTACTCCTGCTGAATATTTAACGGAAGCATCTGAATCACCATGATACGCCCTACCTGGTAGTTTAAGTTTTCCTAAAGCAACTGTTTCTTGATAATTAGTTGAATCACCTGCACTTACTACAAAGGCTGTAATTTTATCTTTCATTATGTAGGCCACCTCCCATGTTCCTCTTCCTCCCATAGAGTGCCCTGTTACATATACACGTCCATCGTGTGAATAATTAGTGGTAGCCCACTCTATAAACTCTACCGCATCATGTGTGGTGTTTGGTTGACCTTGCCAACCCCAAAAGTTTGTGGTTTGCTGTGGTGCAAGAATGGTAAACAAATCTTTATTTGCAGGAACGAAAAGTTTTGCAAATGGTACGTTATCGATAATTGCGGGATTAGTACCGCGTTCACCTGCGCCATGTAAGTAAATCAATAAAGGCTTATCCGTGTAATTTGAATACTCGCGATAGTTTCTTCCGTATGGTGTTACTTTGCTTATCATATTTCTACAAAGAAAGGGTCTCCATAAGTTGTCTGATTCCTGATAGCTACCAATAGCTTATGGTCTGCAAACATTAAATTTTTTGCAGGGTACATTCGCCAATGTTTTTTTGTAGCGTCACCGGAAATGACAGAATCAAAAGTGCAATTTACACCTCCATCGGTAGTGGTGAATTTTACTATCTCCCAATTACCTGAGTTGGTTCGATGGACGAAAATATCAAATGCATCTGTACCGGTTTTAACTGCAAAGGGCAAATTGTCCCCATCACTTGCAAGCCATGTACTTACAATAGAGTGAACCCCGAAGTTTAACGCCTGACTTGTAAACGAGCCACCACTTGAACCGCGTACTAAATTTAATCCGGTATCATTTCCGTCACCCTGAATGCAAAATACTTCACCGCCTGAATCCTGAAATGCATGACCTATTTTCACGTTTCCGGCCAGTGCAGTCGCATCCACACCCACACGCGCATTGGCAAGTGCATTTGTTCTGTTTATTGGATTGTTTGCTGTTATGGTTTGACTAAATGAACCTGATAAATTAGTCCACGTTAAACCGTCTGAGCTTTCGAAGTATGTTTGGTGTCTGTACCTTCCTGCTGCCGCTATCCATCCTACAAAAATTCTGAGTTTGTTTTCAGAATAAAGTAATTGTGGATATACAAATTCAGAAGCACCGGCAGAATCAATTACACGGTATTTGTCAAACGATTTGCCGCCATCTGTGCTAATGAGTATTGATACCCATTGCGCATAACTTCCATTAAACTCCTGATAGATTATATATAGCGTATTACCAATTTTAAGCATCTGGTGATATTGAGCTGAGTCTGCAATCAATACAGGTAACCCCTTACCAATATTTATCTGTGTAAATGGAAGGCTTAAATCAAAGTTCTGCCAGCTCTTTTTAAAGATTAGTTTTTGAGTCTCGCCTTGGTCGTAATGCTTATTACTTTCGAAATGAAGCAGTGCATTATTGTAATTTATTATTGAACCATTGTTATGAACATCGGTATTATTTTCAGGCACACCTAAATCTACCGGGGTGCTTATCTTGCCTGTGGCATGGTCAAATACATAAAGCCTGTCTTCTAAGTAATAGGTAGTGTTATTTATCTTGTGAAGCAACACAAATGATTTGTCGCGCAATGTTAATACTCTTGTCCTATAACTTCCACTTGTGCCTGCTGCGTTAATTGTATTGTCACTCAGATAACCGCTTGATAAATCCGAAAATGTTTGCTTTGTATCAATAGACGCTATTAAAGACGAATCAGTTAAATCTGATGACTTATCAAAATTAAATACCTCACCAAGTTCGGTGCTGTTTAGTTCTTTTGCAGCAATTACAATACGTTTAAAAGTTCCATTCATTACCAATCCGTTTGATGTATCGGCAGCAAATGCAGTATCTAAAGTAAATGCAGTATTAACAGCACTGACAGCAGAACTAAAATTAGCACCACCATCTGAGCTAACAAAAAGATTTGTTCCTACTCTTTTAATAACTAAATCAAACCAATTATTAACAGTTGGAGCAGTTGGTAAAGTGCATGAATAAGGCCCGGATGAAATTCTTATTTGAACAGTTGAAATATTAGAAAATCTAATCCAAAAAAACGCGCTTGAGGTATAAGAGAATAAATAGTGATTAACCGGTGCTGTTGAATTAAATTTCATTCTTGCAGCGATAGTAAAATCACCGCTTAACGTCATTAATGAGGATAACTGATAGTGATAATTTGAATTGGTAAATCCGCTATATGCATTGCCATTATCATTAAATACCGCGCCCCCTTTGTTTACATTAAAGTTTAAATCAATGCCAGATTCATTTACTATTGAATAGATATTATCAACGTTACTTAAAGTAGTTTTTCCGTATGCATTTGTAATACCATAATCCATACCAGTCATTTCCCACCAAGCCACAGGGCTAAATGAGATAGTCTTTGCACTTGTAGTACCGGGTGCGCTATCAGTGCCGCTTACGGTAGCCGTAACACGGTAGTAATAAGTCGTTCCGGTGCTTAGTCCGGTGTCTTGATATTCATCAAGTGAGCCGGTGTAAATAGTTGTTAATCCGGTTGTAAATCCTGAATCTGTGGCACGTTCTACCACGTATGAATCCGCACCACTACTCCACTGCAAATCCATTTTATCGGTGTAGATGTTGTTTGCAAATATTTCAGGGGTGCTTATTGAAACACCACCAGAACCGTCACCTAACCACCACCAATTTATTTTTTTAATATTCATATTTTATTAACTTACACATCCCCAAAATGAAGTCGTTACCGTTGCAGGTGCGTTTGCCGTTGCAGGTAAAACCGTTGTCAATCCGGTGTTTGAAGTTCCACCCATTGAAGGCGCACCCGCGTTTAACTGTCCGCCTACCTTTGCTGTGTTGCCTTTAAGCGTTGGAACGGTTGTCGCTGCGACCATTATCCCCAAATAGTGAATACCTGAATAAGTAGTTGTAAATGTACTTGTTAAACTTAGTGTCTTTCTTGAGTTTGCTGCCCATGCGGTGGTCGTATCGTTATTACTTGAACGAAGTAAATTCAGGTTTATATCGTACAATCCGAATAGTTGGTTTGTGGGGGTTCCGGCTGCTGTTGTGGCACTCCAAAAAGAGATACTTGTAATCGTTACACCTGCCGGAAGATAGATTGCCTGTAATGACAAACGACCTGAAGATAACACGGCTGTGTTTACTTCGTCACATAAATTGCGGTCAAAAGTTTCGTATAATGCACCTGTTAGAACAAACTTATTGTTTAGATAAGGAGTGTATGTTACTGGTTTTCTCCATCCGTCACCTTCCTGATAGGTAAGTGTTTCACCTACTCCTAAAATGCCTTTATAGTAAATATATTCCGTACCGTTTGCATCCAACTTAACCGTTACCGTTTGGGCTGCTGTGTCGTTATTATAAATGCTTATCAGGTCAATTAATCTCTGTGTTGAGCTAGCGGGAGCCGCTGCTATTGTTACATCGGTTGTATTATTCGTATTTGTTACCGTCCTGCCAGCTACAAAAGTTGTAGAGGTTCTATCCCTCCAACTTGTAAGGCATTGCAACTGATTGGTAGTTACAGAACCACCTAAAACCACTTGTAAGTTATCCGTTGTTTCGCTTAATACTATCATATAAGTCCTTCTACTTGTTGCTGTGTTAATCCAGAACCGCTAACAACTAAATCACCACTACCCAAAACACTTGACCCGTTAATGGTTTTAATATTTGTTGCACTTATTAAAGTTGCCTGTTTAGCATTTAAAGCCGTTTGTAAATCTGTTTGGTCTGATAAAGTTCCAGAAATGCTTCCCCAAGATCCGCCACTTCCTCCACCCGTACCCCATTCAATATCAAAATCAGTATTGCTACCTTTTTTTAATACTTGTCCGGTGGTTCCTCCATTTGGTATACCTATCTTTCTAATTCTTGTCACAGTAATTTATTTGCAACGTAACCAAGTATAGCACCTAAAACGCCCCCTCCAATAGTAGCGGCCTTACTCCATGCCTTCCAGCTTCCTTCTGTCTCTGCCTTATATATTTTTAAATCTTCCATCTCATCCTCAAGGTTTGTTACGCGGCCATTTGTTTTTTCTTGCAACTTAATAACGGTATCTAATTTTGAGTTTATATTCTCAAATTTAGCGTCTAATAGTTGTTCAAAATATTCACGCTCCATGCCCGAAAACATATTACCAGTTAATTGCTACAACCCCAGTTCCTTTAACTCTTATTTCTTCCGCTGTCGGATCAAAAGTCATAGGCATTTTATCACCCGCTGTTGACCAAGTGGTATGAGTTACACCTACATTTATAATTGGTGTAAATACTGATGTTTGCTCAGTTACACCCAATTGAACAGACCCACTAACTAAAGTTAAAAGAAGCGTAACTGGTTCGGTTGATTTATAGCTTCCCTTTATTGTGAATCCCGTTTCTGTTGTTGTACTTGTGATTGATGAACCACAAGGATATGCCGTTGGTTGTGCCATGTTATTCGTTGGTTATAATTGCCTTATTTACGTTTAAAAGTGCGTCCGATGTTTTGTCGATTGCAGTGATACCAAAAGAATATTCAGTCTTGCAACTATCTTCCCATAGCGGGAACTTAGTTGAATCATTAGCCTGTGTTTCTTTTAGGTAGTTTATTAAGTCGTCCTTATATCTTTTAGCCATGTTCTTTACATTTTTTTCAAAAGAGTAAAGTTTAACATCCTCTAAGATTGTTGAATTGTCGTCATTAAAAGAACGTATGCCGGTTGGTGTAGCTTCTGCTTGACTAAAGCCTATGTAATACACGTAAGTAGTCCAAGCCAAGTAATCTTTTATATAATCGTCATATAGGGACAAATTGTCCCCTGTGTAGTTTGGATATTGCGTTTCAATCTGCTCGTAAAACTCAGCCCCTAAAACGCTTTTAAGGTCTTTCTGTGCCATCTTTAGACACATATTATACTTCTTATCGTCTGTATTCAGAGACAAGAAACACGCCTCGTTTAAGTATGTTAAATCAAGTATTAGCGTCATCTTCTTCAGGGGTTACTAACCATGCATTTAATTCATCCTCACTAAACCCAAAAGCCGAAAGAAGTTGCTTTGCTTGCTCATAAGTTATGCCTTTAGGATTAGTAGGGTCTGTTTTATATAAGTTATACCGGCTAACTATCTTTTGAATCTTATTTAAGTTAGCGATATTCAGATTTTTAAGAGCCTCGTTACCACTTTGAGCCGGTTGTGGTGGTATAATCGGCTCACTTAATTGACCTGTACTTGGGTCAATTTGAGGTGCAGTTTGACCTGAACTCAAGGCAGGCTGACGGTAAAGTTTAATGTTATTAAAGTTCTGCTTTACAAAGTCTATCTTTTCTTGTTCATTCATGAACTCCCAAACCTTATCGTTTATTTCTACCGGCATTGAAGCAGGTTGATAGTTTAATATTTCAACCTTTGTTTCAATAGGTGTTTGAAGATTAGGTAAAAGCACTTGGTTGTAATAGTTTTCAAGTTGTTTCCTTTGCCATTGGGTACGCATTTGCATCATTTCCACAGCCTTTTGAAAACTTGCGCCATCAGAACCTAAAGAATTTTCGGATTGAGGAAGGTTGGCAAGAATAGCCGGTGTTTTAGTACCTATGGTTATACCTCTAATAATGTTTGTAAACGTGCCACCTAATAAATCTGAATTTGTATTAGTCGGGAATGCCTGAATTTTAGCAGATGAATCCTGATTTGATGACCACATAACCATAGCGGTTCCGGCTTTCTTTGCTCCGCTAAAAGTTTCTGACATCATTTCATTAAACTCCTCCCCTACGGTCTTAGTGCTTTCGCGTCTGATAGTTCTGTCACTTCCAGTGACTTCACGCTGATATTTTGGATTAGAAGAAGGGGCGGAAGGGTTACCAATTACATTTATAAGCGTAGATTGAAAGAATCCATTTTCTAAGTTCTCATCATGGAACATCTGAAGTTTGCCGTCTGCCTTTATCCACCTTTCACACGCCCAATACTTAGGACGCGGGTAAAATCTGTAAAGTGGTGAGGTAACTCCAAAGTAATAGATAGTACCCATAAACTCCTTACCCATCTCAGACATATAATCTTCAATGTAATCAGGGTTATAAAGTGGGTATGTGGTGGTAAACTTTTTCTGATATTCAACCGTTCCCCAAAATGGATTGTGTTTAACAAACTTCATGTCCGGGTCGCGGTCATCTTCCGGCTTTACAAAGCGAAGCTCATCAAAAGGAATATAGTAAGCGTTTGTAATCGCGGCATCTCTGTTATGCCGGTGAAGGACTGAAAAGCCCTCAAGTTTTACGATTATATCTGAAAGTTGACAATGTAATTCCCAAAGTGTTTGACCATTCTTGTTAACTACAAGATTCTCAAGTTCTTTATTTTTAAATCCAGACCCTTTTACGAAGTCTGTATGTAAATCAAGGCAGGTAGTGGCTACCGGTGAATCGTTTACCGCTTTAAGAATCTCTAAAGGTAAAGAGTCATTCTGTCCCCAGATAATAGTATCCTCATCAAATCTTTTTGATGAATTAGTAGAGGGTGAACGTTGTAACGCTTGAGGTTCAATGCGGCCTTTCCCAATCTGGAAGGCTGCTATACTTGGATTGGTGCGATTTTTAGGCTTTCTCACACCCAAAATTCGCTATATCAATTAGATAGGCTTGTAAGTTGTAAAGTAAAGTTTTACCACTTATTTAACGGACATTCTTCTTCTTTAATTCGACTCTTTGCGGCTAAGACGCATCCGCACTCACCACAAACAAACCACTTTCTCGATGGGCATTTTTTACAGATTGCACGTCTTTCTTTTGCCCACCAACTATCCCAAAATATTAAAGTGAGGAACCATCCGGTGAGTATATGAAGGACTTTTTTTGATATTCTTTCCATTCTGATATTCGTTTGTTGTCGTCATACATATAATGACTACCTAAACCAAGTTGTTTATTAAGATAGCCCATTCTGTTTCTATATTGCCTGTGACGCTTTACTAATCTTTCAGGGCCACCTATAGCCCGATAGTGAAACAGGGTCAAATAATCCTCCGACCATGTTAAATCACCTTTAGGGTTAGCAGTGTGGCATCCATAGGAGTAGTTTATTTCGCTTATAGCCAAAGGATTGAAACACGCTAACTTAGAGTAGTTGTCGTCATAAACTCCCGTCCTAATCTCGTTAAAATCGTTTTTAGGCATATCGTAACTGTAAACATTAAAGCCCCTTGTTTTGTATATTGTGCAGGTGTTATCGGTAGGTTCTTCTAAAATCTCATCAGCATCTACAATTATTACAAAATCAGCCTTTGATTTCTTCCAGCAGTGGTTTTTAATCTTTAGATATTCAGCATCATTAAGTTCGCCCTTACGCCCAAACTTCACCACTTTTGCGCCTATTTCTTCCGCTATCTTATCAGTCCCATCATCGGAAAAGTTATCGAATAAGGTAACTTTTGAAAAAGCTAAATAATGTTTTAGAGTGAATCGGATAATGTCGATTTCGTTCCACGCTAGTATAAATGTCTCAATGTTCATCAAATCCAATTATCAGTTACAATCCATTCACTAGGTACAAATAATTCAATTGGGTATGTTACATATATTTGTTCCTGATAATATTTTTCAAGCCAAACCGTATAAGTATCTTCTGAATACAGAGTTGATTTTTTTACAGATGTTGGAATCCATGCAAACTTTACTAATCTTCTTGTATCTCCTGTTTTTGGAATTGGTTTATTTTTCCATCTCATATATGTTTCAATATTAAGTTTTTGCATCCTTCGTAGGTAAATAACTCCCTGTAAATTTCCGGTAACATTTCCTGCTTTCGCTTAATCTCTGCCGGTGGTATAGCCTTTAAAATCTGGTCAATGTATGGTATCTCATTTTGTGATATCAAAACCCCGTAATCAAAATCTATGTTGTGCGGTATCATGAATTTATCCGACACATAAACCGGAATAGACCCGAATTGTATAGCCTCTGCAAGCCTGAAAGATGTTACACCATACCCGCGCGGAGCCAAAGTAAACACAGACCGGGCAAGATTAGCGCAATAAAGTTTTATATCCATTGGTGAGGTTGAACATAGATAGTTAGCCCGTTTAGCAAAAGGAAGTAAATCCTTTCTTATTTGATGGGTTAAAGCGCCCATGAAATTACAGAATACATCACGCTCGAATGTAAATGAATAAGGCTGTGGCTGACTGATTAACGGTAACGGGTAATCGTAATCACCTCCGCCCATTCCAAATACTTTTATATCTAACCATTCAATGTCGTTTAATATCCCGTCATCGTACTGGACAATCGTAAAATATTTTTTAGACTTGTCTAAATTATTTATGAAGTCTTGTAGTTCTTGGAGTTTCCGCTTATCGTTTCCGTAATTGTTGTTGACGTAGTAGGAAGTCCAAAAGATTGGTAGGTATTCACGCTCTACAATATAAGTTAACTCTTTCCATTGATAATAAAACCATTCCTCAAATATCAAACGATTATTAGGCGGGTAATCTACCCTTATGTGTGGCCTGAATTGTTCCGGTACTTGTATCATTTCCCATCTGGATTAAAATTGTCGCCTATCCACACGCCAAAGAATCCTGCTAAGACTAAACAGGCTACGTACTTTCGTGTATGCGTGTGTTCTTTTTTAACTTTAGCAGCGGGTAAATCTCCACGTTTGTAGTAAGTTGGAGAGCATGAACTAAATAGAATCAGAATTAAGATTAGCTTTTTCATATTGCGTATTCCCATTTATAACCGTAAGCTGTTTTTTTATTACCCAAACAACACTGAGAAATAGATGATTGAGAAAATTTAAAATTTCTTACTACATCAGCAATGGCATCCCATGAATTTATTAAATTACCTGATAAATCATACTGCAATACTTTTTTAGAGTTCTTACATAAAATACCAGTCCTACCTAATAATGGCCTTGTGTGAATCCTGCCAAGTTCTTTGTATGAATGTTTTTGATTTTCTGAATTAGTTACCCATTGTAAATTTAGAATATTGTTATTGTTTCTAATACCATTTTTATGATTTATAAATGGTTTACTTTCTGCGTTGTTAATAAAAGTAATAGCGATAAGCCTATGAACAAAATGATGAGATTTATTATTTTGTTTGCAAAGACATACTCTGCAATAACCTCTCATTAATCTTTGCTTTAATATTCTATTTGTTTTAGTAGATTTTATCCTGCCTAATGAACTGGCCTGATATAAGCCTTCAAACTTTGGAATGTCTTTCCAGATTTCTATATTTGTCATAACTTTTTATTTGGTTATAACAAAGTTAATAAAGGCTTATTAAATATCAATGTTTAATGGCCTTTATTTTATTTAGTCCAGACGCAGTCGCCCCATTTCCACTGTTTAAATATTTTCTCCTCACGCTTTTCAAAGCCATAAGATTTTAAATATTTATCCAATTCCGGTAATAAGGCACATCCCTTGTAAACATAATCAGTGTTTACTTCAAGATATACTTTATTAAATTGCTTTATTCTGTCTCCTAATCCTTTTAAAACAAGCAATTCACTGCCTTGCACATCAGCAACCAACATATCCAAACCCTCGCCAAAGTCGATTATTTCGCTATTATCTAACAGGGTGTCTAATCTGGTTGTGGTCATTACGTGTTCTTTTATATAATGTACTTCCGGATGGGCTGTTTTATGGGTTCCAAGTTCTAAGAAAGAGGAGCTTTGACCCTCGTTATTGGATTCGTGAAAGGTTACCGTTTCGTTATCCTTATCCGAAACACACGCTTTTACCCCTATTTGATTTGGGTATTTAGAGATATTCCATAGAAGTTTCTCATAAACATCGGGTAAGGCTTCAATCCAAACGACCTTTTTAACCCCGTTTGAGTGATACGTTTCCGCTTCCTGTCCTGAATTAGCCCCTACGTGTAGTATCCCGTTAGGACGTCCGTATTTTCGGACTATTGTACTGAAATCAATTAGCATCTACTTGTGATTTAATCCAATTATAAGTTTTAACCATGCCATCCATTAACGGTTGTGTCGGTCGCCAGCCTAACTTTTGTTCTATTAAAGTATTGTCAGAATTTCTACCTCTTACTCCTTGAGGGCCGTCAATGTGTTTAATATTTATCTCTTTTCCCGCTATCGCTGCTGTCATGTAAGCTAAATCGTTAATTGAAATCATTTCATCAGAACCAATATTAACAGGGCCTTGAAAGTCTGATTCCATTAACCTACGGACTCCTTCAATACATTCATCTATGTAAAGAAATGAACGGGTTTGTTCACCATCGCCCCAAATTTCTATTTCTGTTTCCCCTTTACCTATATAAACATCTTGCGCATAATCACCATCTTCTGGTTGTGTAGACTCATATATATCAGGGTCATAAGCCTCTGCCACCTTTCTACAAATAGCGGCAGGTGCTTTTTCTTTTCCGCCTTTCCAAGTGCCTTCAGGCCCAAATATATTATGAAAGCGAGCGATTCTAACGTTTAATCCGTAGTTCCGTGCGTATGCTAAATAAAGCCTTTCAGAAAATAGTTTTTCCCATCCGTATTCAGAATCTGGATTTGCCGGGTAAGCGTCTGTTTCAGATAACCCAAAAGACGATAATGCCCCTATCATTCTTTCTTTTTGCAATTCCTGCGGATACATACAAGCACTTGAAGAATAAAACACTTTCCCGACTTTGTATTTAGTAGCCCATTCGCAAACGTTTAAATTAATAGTCGCGCTGTTATGCATTACGTCTGCATCATGTTCCCCTGTGAAGATATACCCAGCCCCGCCCATATCGGCTGCGAATTGATAGACTTCGTCAAATACAACTTTATTCTCAGTAATTAGAATATATGGTTTTGCTAAAAATGAAAATTCAAATTTATTATCTAATCTCATAACAGCCTCAACATTCCTATTATCTCTAAGGTCATAAATCAAAAACTCGTCTGCTTCTGACTTTGAAAACTCAGGATATTTCAAATCCACACCACGAACCCAATACCCCTCACTCTTTAATCTTTTAACCATGTGAGAACCTATAAACCCACCGGCGCCTAAAACCAATGCTGTTTTCATAACTCGTAGATGCTTATAATTACAATTCGTTTGCTTTCTGGCTTTAAAGAATCAATAGCCCTTTCAATAGATTCAGCCTCGACCTTTTGACCCTTCTTTTCAGTTAATACAAAACAATTAATGTATTGCCATATTTCGTAACTAATAAACCAACGTTTTAATATTGGCTTTTCTTCTTTCTTTGGTTCAAACTTTTTAGATTCTGATTTCATTGCATTTTTCTTAGTTTACTCATTAAATTATTAAACAGGTTGCCCGTGTGCTTTACGTGGGTTTGGTAGTGGCTTTTTTCTTCCCGAAAGTTGTGTTTAATTCTATGTTCATATTCCAAACCTTTAACAACTTTAAACTTTCTTCCAGAGTCTAACCACCGGTAATTTTGATAGATAGTGTCTGCTGTCCACGGTTCTATTGACCCGTCCCAAACTTTAAGATAGTTTTCTCTGTGAACAAAGTAGTTCATTGTGTTTATAAGGCAATCAAATTGCTTTTGGTCAACGTATTTTCGCACGTTGGTCTTGGTCATTACTTGGTCGCCAAAGTGCCTGTAATTGAAATTAACCACGTAATCAGGTGCTAAGATTGTATTTTCATCCCAATCCTGTTCAAAGATTTTATCGATGTATGCCTTTGTCATTATGTTATCAGAATCAAAGATTATAACGTACTCATTAGTCGCCATTTTTATAGCCTCTGCCTTATTCCGATAACACCCTAAGTTTTTTCTATTTTGAAAGAATTTAATCTTAGGATAATTTTTAACATAGTCCCTGATTTTTCTAACAATAGATTCCTGTGAACAGTCGTCAACTATAACTATCTCGCTAACCCTTTCATCATTCAATACGTTTTGAAATGACTCGAATAGCATTCTGTCACGGTTGAAATTGGTTATACAAAGGCTTAAAGTTTTCATGCAACCTTGCAATTAAAACCTCTCCACACAAACTCATCACCGGATTCAGCAATCATTTTTTTTGATGCCCACATAGGAACATAATCATAAAGTCCTTGCGCAAATTCTTTTGATAATAAAAAAGTAAAATTTTTATTATCTTGAATTTGATGTGGCAATGAATAAATCATTTTATCCATTGCCTCTACATACTCTAAAGTTTTACCCACCATACATTACCATCGTCCACATGGACTGTTTTAATATTTGAGGGGAACCACTCATCAACCGCTTGCTTAATGCCAGGATAACTTTCATGTCCGTAATCATGACCGGAAATCATGCCTCCTTCACTAATCAACTTTTCCCATAAGAAAATATCAGTATATAAATCCTCGTACCTGTGACGGGCATCTATAAACACAAAGTCTAATTTAATGTTGTGTCTAAAGAAATAACTAAAAGCCGCATGACTTGATAGCCTTAAAAACTTAGACCGTTCACCGTATTTATTTAACCTTGATTGGGCGAATCCGTTTAACTCCTCATATTCTTTTTGAGTAAAGTTAATCCCGTTCGGTAAAGTGTAGCCGTCAGTGTTGTCGTGTTCTAACGAATACGGATCTACTGAATACAGTAATTCAATGTTACTGTTTTTAAGTATTGACTCTGAGTGACCGCCATAAGCTACACCAATCTCAGCACCTACTTTGTAACCGAATTTGTTTACAAGGTTTGGGATTACATGATAGTAGGATTTTCCCCAACCATCTTCAGCCCCTTCGGACATTTTTACAATTTCCTGATATACATTCATTTTTATTCCGTTTACGTACCAATTATCACCCTTCTTGGTTATTCGTGTCAATCCATTTTCCATTTATGTTTTCCCATTTACGAAATTCAATCTGTTTCCATGATGGAGGCAGTAAGTCTACACAGTCATGCTTTACACCGTTATCCGGCCCAAACCATTGACCAACTTTATGTGATGGACTCACAACAATCTTATCAGGATTTTTATTTAACCATCCTGCCCACCAACTAAAAGAACTGTTTGCAATAATGTTATGTCCACACGAAGCCATTAAACATAAATCATCCCATTCGTTTTTACCTTCTGAAAATTCAATGTTCCCATTTAGGGAACGTTTGCACCATTCAATATCATCTGAGAATACTAAATACTTTTGATTGCTTCCAAAATGCCGCATCGCAAGATTTACATAATGTGGCGTAACAGGTGGAAAGTTAGTTGAAAGATTAACGTAATCACCCCTGCGAATATGTACGCTGCAATAATCGCGATAACCGTCCTTATAAGTAATATTAATCGCATTTCTTACTTCTTCTTCTGCGTTATCAAAATACTTATAAGATTGCCAGAATCCTACTAACTCCACGCCATTATGGAAAAATGGTATCTCATGGTAATTAAATTCAAAGCCAGTCCATTTCTCCTGCCATTCTGTATAAGGTTTAAAATAAGAATCACACGCGGGTAGATGTGGCATAAATCTGTCTACCTGTTTCACATTAAACCCTCTTTCTACATATCCCTTTTTAATACCCCACCCTACACCGTGTTTTTTAGCGTAGCCAATCGCAGCGGATAATTGAAAAAGATTATTCCCTAAACGCCCAATTAATCGCGGTTTAATTAGTTGCTTCATCAATTACTTCATTAAGAGTATTAAATTTTAATACTATCTTAAATAATTCTTTAACTTCTTCCATCGTATAACAGGCAGAACCTTCAACGTATTCCCATTGAAATAAAAAATTTCTTTTTTCAATCACATAATATGTTGGCCTTTTAACTATTCTATACTTACTCATAAGTTTATCACTTTAAGATTTTTATCATTTATCCATATACTAAACAACCGCTCTAAAACGAACGGTGCGATAGGCCAATCTTTTCTACCGGTTTTCTTTTGAAACTCAAGTACGTCTTCTGGTTTCTTTCTCGTGATATACCCCGAATCCACAAAAAAAATATCATTGGACTGCATAAAATCCATGCAAGGCATAAGGCAAGTATTAACATACTCTTTATATATGTCCGCACGAGCAATAAAATGATTCTCATATATCGCATGTTTTACTACGTTCGGTATCTTCGTAAACTTCTTGAGTTCGTTAATCGCATTATCCCACGCACTACCATGCCAATGAGAAGCCATGCCCATAACGTTATGAGTAGGACTGCGCGGAGTGAGTATAGCAATATCGAAATCAGTATTTTCAATCTTCTCTTTTGTTAGGGTCTTATCTGGTAACCTAAAACAATCACCCCTCTTTTTCTTTAGCCGCCATGAACATACGGAAATAAAATCAGCGTTAGACTTTGGTACAATTTCACTAATTGGGGTGTTCTCAAAGTACGGAGTAAGAACCTGATTAAAATAAGGTATCGCGAAATCATACATTTCCGCTTTCTGTTCATCTTTGTAATAGATTTGGTAAAGTTCTATTTCTTTAGCCATTCCTTAACCTTATTGAAACAGACTCCGCAATTAGGTTTTAGCTTTGACCCTGTGGCCTTATTATATTCTTCAAAAGCTAACTGCCATAGTTTTTCAGAACCCTTAAACCGGTTTATTAACCCTGTAATTTCTAATCTATTTCTAATTTCTTGTTTATCAAGTTGCATAAAAAAGGAAGGGGACTCGCTACCAATCCCCTGCTTTAGTTACCATGAAATTAACTTAACCGTATTATTTCTAAAACCCTCATCAATCATGAACGATGTAACGATATACAAATTTTAACGATTGAAATTTAATACGCAAGAAAAAGCACAAAAAAAATAGCCACCCTTTCGGATGGCTACTAAAACGATATGAAAAAACTAAACCTCGAAAGATTCTATGTAATTTAAAGTAGCCTGATAAGAAGATGCTACCTCAAAACGGATAGGCAATGTTTTTTCCTGTCCTGCAAATACCATCGTTACCCTTGCATCCGAATCACCAGTTTCACCGGTGTTCATCGCACCTGATTCTACTGCCAATCCATTTCCAGCACCGTAGATAAAGAAGTCGCGGTTGTTATCTTCAGCTATGATAAAAATATCCTGACCTAAAGATAAATCCTGCAATACTACATCATCTGCCGTGCTATCGCTTAACAGTTTTACACTTACAGAATGCTTATAGCTTATAGTTCCACCTGTCGCCTTTTGAACTTCAAATCCTGCACTGTGTGAGAACTTGTTACCGTCAAATCTGCGAAGGCCACCATAAGAACCAAAGTCCAACAGAGCCACGTCTGCGGTTTGGTCTAAGCTAATCTGTGTGTCCAATTCGGATAGATACCCTACCCAAAAAGTTTTGGAAAGGCCACCTACTCGGAGTAAATCCTCGCAGGTGACACCGATTCCAGATTCAGCCTTGCAACTTGCCATAATTAGTATGCAATAGTTTGAAGGTCACAATGCAAATAGTTGTAACCGAATTTCATACTTCCTTCGAAATAATACTTTCTATCCTTGCGCTCATACCATCCTTCAACCTTATTTAGGTCTGCTGAGTTTTCAACACCTAAAATGTGGTTTTGCTTAGTGGTATAAAGAACCAAGTGCTTAGATGTAGATGCCAATGGATTAGTGCTATCATCAAGCAAAGTATCCCAGTAACGTACAGGAACAACATCAATGCCCTTAAAGCGAAGTGTAGGGATTCCGTTCTGTTGGTTAGAGAATGCCTGCTCAGTTACTGCGCCAGTTCCAACAAGTGAATTGTAATAGTTATCAAAGATTGAACCAGTCACAAAGAATTTCTTTTGTGAGTTAGGAACTTGCTTTAAAAGGTTGTTAGATTGGTCATATACTCTTTCAAGTACATCCAAAGCCTCACCTGCTGATAGTGCAGCGGTTCCCAAAGAAGTACCACTTGCGCGTCTTACACAGTAGTTAGAACCACCTGAAGTATCAATCAAACGAGTCCAAAGACCGTCAATAGTATTCCAATCAGCGGAAGCAGATGCTTGGTCACCGAAAGAAACTCTGCGGAAAATGTCGCGTCTTACTGCATCTTCAATAAGTCTCGTAATGATAGATGAGATAGGTGTGCCTTCAGGGTTAAATTGTTGGTTGCCTGTCTTTAGCCACTCTTGAGCAAGGAAGTTATAAGACTCCGCTAATTGGTTAGTGAAGTCATCCTTACACCACTCAAGACCGATTTCAAACTCTTCTGTTTGAACGGTGGCGTTTGTAATATCCTGTGAGCCTGAAAATACGCGGGTGCAACCGGTATAAGGTTTCAGAATCTTTGAAAGTTGAGTAAGAAGGTTATACTGCTTCTTAAACTTGATACCCTGATCTATAGTGAAAATATCGCTAAGTGCAGGGGTGTCTTCTGTCGGTTTAAAACTTACCTCTGTGCTAAGTATGCCGGGATAAGTATAATTAAAACTGGTTTCTAATGCTGATGCCATTTTGTTTTTACTTTTTGTTTAAAATTTGATTAAGCCCGCTTAATGCAAACACTTCTTTTTTAAGGTCTGCATATTGGTCATCCTGTACGGGTGCAGGATTCTTTTCGTAGGTAGCTGCCGCTTGTGGGGCTTTGTCGCTTCCTACTGTTCTTTTTCTTTCTATTACTGTTTGTAAATTGCCAAGTGCCTGAACTGCCTGCTCTGCTTTCGCTTCGCTCATTTCAAGTTTCTTTTTCATCTCGTCAAGTTGTGCCTGAATAGTAGCCAACATTTCCTTATCGCCTTTATCCTCCATTGGCATTTCAGGTTCTGCCGGTGTTTCTGGTTCGGACGGTGCAACTGGCATGGCTTCGATAATCATTCCTGATTCATCTACCTTAATCACAGTGCCATCCATAAGTGTATATTCACCTGCTGGCAATGCGGCTGCTTTTGGTGCAGGCTGTGCCGGTGCTGCCTCAATTCCTTTTTCAGGTGTAAACTCTGCCTTTGGTGATTCTTTAAATGAATCTACAAGGCCATTAAGTCCGTTCAATAGCTTGTCGAACATAGACTCAGTATTTATTTCTTTTTCTTCCATTGTTATTTTTTTATTTCCGATTGCGACCATTTTTAAACTTTCTATTACTCTATCAGCAAAGCCATATTGAACCGCCTGTGTCGCGTTTAAGGCGGTTTCTTTTTTCATCATTTCCTTTATCTTATCAATAGGGATACGGGTCTTTTGAGCATAGATAGCCGCCATGTCATTCTCAATATTTCTCAATTCACTGGCTCCATTAAGCATCATATCCGCATCGCCTTCGATGGGTGCAAATGGGTTGTGAATCATGAAAACGGATGGGTTTCTAATCTCTACCGTGTCGCCTGCTAATGCGATAAATGTCGCGATGCTCTGAGCTTCGCCCTCTATAATCGTGCGTATCTTCTTGCCGCTTGATTTCAGTAAATGGAAAGTATTATAACCGGCATACACAGAACCACCGGGGGATTGTATATGTAATACAATTATATCCGCGTCTGCGTTAGCTTGTAGTTGACGGTTTACCTGCTTATGGTAATCCTGAGTGATAACCCCGTCAATCCAGATGTGGCCTTCTTTCATAGACCCAAATTTCGATAAGGGTCATGAATAGGCTTTTAAATAGTAAAATAACGGTTTACTACTTTTGTAAAAGAATGTTTATTACCTGCTGTCGTGAGATTGAGAATTTAATAGACAACTGATTAAGCGTTAACCCTCTATCCCTTTCTTTAAATATCTCGTAATTCCTACGGGCAAGGGCACAAGGTTGTGAAGGATTGTTTTTAATGAAGTCTTCTAAAGATGAATATTTCATGCCGTTGTAAGTTTCTCTTTAAATTTAACCTTATTTAGGATCTGAGTAGCTTCTGTCCATGAAGTGTAAATCTTCATTTCTTTTTGATTATTGGCAAAATTAAAAGCCGACCGCGCTGAAGATGTAGCGGATTGAGTTTCCACAACCCCACCGCCTGCAAGTTTAATCATGCCATCACCCACCACCGTGCGACCTCGTCCTGATATTGGTTCTACTGTTACACGCTCGCGGCCTCCTGGATTGTCACCCACTAACATTAATTGCGGGCCTTTAGTCATGAACGTCCCACCACCAGCGGCTTTAGTTATGTCAGATAAAGATTGAACGGCTTGGGCTAATATTGTGCTTATACTTATAGCAGCACTTACTGTGTTAATCCCTACAAACGGTTGACCAAATGTAAGGGGGGAAGCGGCTACTGCTTTTGCGTTTGCTATTCCGGTATTCGATATAATCTGAGAAATTGCGGATGCTCTTTCTAAAGCAACTCCAGCTAATGCCAACTCTTTAGACGAACCCGCTAATAAAACAAAACTCTGTGCAACCTGACCGAATAGGGCTAATCTTGCCTGTTCAATATCTATCTGTTTTTGTTTAGCTGCATTACTTTTATTTATTTGGTCTTGATATTCAATATCGGCCTGCGTCTTCTCTTTTATACTTTCAGCCTCTATTGAATTTAATAATTCTGCCGATATTGATAATTGATTTGACTGTTCTAATGCTTTTATTCTATCAATTATAGCTTGTGTTGCCCCTTGATATGATACTGTTAGTTCAGCATCAAGCGTCTGTGATGTTTGTAAATCTAATTCAAGTAGTTCTTGAGTTACTGTTTTTTGTTCTTTTAAAAGAGCATTAATGCCGTTTAATGCTTCTGTTCTTTTACCTTGTGAATCTTCACGTATATCTGATATTTCAAATTCAACTTGCCTTATTTCTTTTTGTAGTTCAAGATTATTTTTGTCAAAAGCTAACAATGTTTTTAATTGTGCTAACCGTTGTTCTTGAACATTTACTAATACTTTTTCTCTTACTTCTACAAATCCCAATACATCAGCAGCGGCTTTTTTCCTTTCTGCGAATGTCTTTTGGTCATTATCCCTTATCTGTCTTGCTACTTCTGACTGGTCTAATGCTGTTTTGGCAACCCTCTTAGACTCAATATCAAGTAATTCAAGTTCTTTTAAAGTATTTTGTGCATTTGCTGAAATCTGACCTCTAACCGCATTAGTTAATCCAAATACAGCAGAATTTAAAGCAAATGCCAGACGGCTTAAAATACCGTCACCCTTACCATCAGCACCTACTAATTCAGCAAAATCGTTAGCTAATGTTTTTGCAGATGTGGCTAATTGAGTTTGAGCCGATTCTAAATCCCTTGCGCCTGCTGCGCTAGAAGTATATAAGGCTCCTAATCCTGCAACAATTCCGCTCGCTGCTGTGGCTGGATTTAAAAAGGATGTTAACTTTCCGGTAAGGTCACCAACCGAAACCCCACCCACCTGAACATTAGTAGCAAAATCCTCTACTGCGCTTGAGTAGTTACCCACGTTTCTCCTAAAGTCACCACCGGCCTGCTCTGATTCTTTTATAGTGTCGTTTAGTTCTTTAATTGACTTATTCAGTTCATTGAATCTTTTAACACCTTCAGCGGTTGAACGGTCAATCTTATTCCTTTCAGATGTTAATTGAGATAGCTTTAATCTTTGAGCTTCCAAACTATTAGAAGTGGTTTGTACTATCTTATTAAGGTTATTGTATGTAGTCGTTTCTTTCTTCAAAGATTGCTCAAGTTTAACAGACTCTTTAGAATATTCCTCAATGCTTTTATCTCCATCCTTATAGGATTTATTAAGCGCGGCTTGTTCTTCCTTTAAAAGAATTATAGCCCGTTTAGTTTTCTCAAGTTCTGAGATAGCCTCGCCCTGCTCAATCTGAAAATCTAATATTATCGTTTCTTTTTGCTCTGCCATTTTAGTCAATCTTTAAAAGGTAAACTTTAACCGGAGTCACTCCATCTTTATATTGTTCTATTTTCTCAACAAAAAAGTACCCTTGCAGGTCTTTGTGTTTTAAATAAATAAACTTGTCGAACTTAAAAGATGCAAATACCTTTTCGGGTAGAATCATAGTAGCTACCACCGTAGGCCCTTTGACCATCTCTTTAATCTTTCCGTATGCCCGTTGTTCGACTGTGTTATCCATTTAGCAAGTAGTAAAAGAGTTAGGTGCGCCCGCTGTTGCTTTAATATTTATATACTTAGTAACGTTTGACGTTAGTACAAAAGCCGTATCTAAATCTTGACCGCAATGTGGTGTATAAGTCGCGGCTGGTGCATCTGTTAATCCGAATGTAGTGTTAACGTCACTGGCATTCAATACGCCTAAATAAACCGTGTCGTTTTCCTCCGCTGTGATTGTTTCGGTTAAATTGGTGTAAGATGGATAAACACTAACCGTAGTTGTTTTTAAGAGTGTCCATGCGCCTGCGTTAACCTTATAGTAAATCTTAGCCGAACTTGGCACACTTAACTCAGCCGTTAACGAAACACTGACAACAAACGTAGGGGCAGACGGTACAGCGGGAACTTGCACTTCTGCAATATCTCTTATAGGCTGTCCATAACTTAGCCCTGCCTTATACCCGTTCAAACTAAAATAACCGTTATAAAAAGGTTTATGATAGTAGGCGTAGGCCACATTCGTAATATCCCCAAAAGCATTTTGGAATAATGAGTTTGAAGATGTAAACGAACCTACGGGATAGTTAGGAATGCATACCAATACACGCGGTCCTCCATCAACTTTAGTTAAGTCCTGAAAGTAAATAGTACCCGTTGAATCAGAAATGTAATCGCTAAAACTTGTAGCCACCTGACCACCTGAACCGAATCCGCCTAAATGGTAACCTGTGTAAGTACCGTTGTCATCCTCTACCCTAAAAACGATATAACCTTGATTTAACCCTTCTTGGTCAAAGTTTATAGACGTTCCGTTAAATATCAAAAGTCCACCATCGGTAGTGACTGAGGTGTAATCTGCGCTTTCATTATCTTCTAATTTGTAGAACTGAACAAAAGGAGTAGCCCAAAGTAAAGCCGTTGACCCAACGTCATCATAAACAGGCGCAAACGGATCTTTATAAAGGTCAATAGTTGAGCCGTCATCCTTTCCGCTGTCAATGGTTAATTCGCCATACAATGAATCTGGATTGTTAAGGTTGTATTCTTTTATTTCATCTTCACCAGCGCTCTGAACCCTGATATAACTCTTATCATATTGGTCATACTTAATCTGATAACCTGTAATATATTCGCTCCAATCCTCCGCATCTTCCCTTTTAAACTTGTCTATAATGTTTAAATAAAGAGTCTTAGAAAACTCGTCAAACGTAGGAATACAGCCAAACTTAAATATTACCCATTTGATTATCTCAATGGCTTTCATGTCAGGTGCTATATCTTGAATCCTAATCATTGTATTAGAATTAGACCCGTCTGAGTTTGGAGTCATTTGCGCAACCCTGCTAATCTCACCCCACTCGTTAAATAGTTCCGGCCCTTCAGGGGTTATAATTAGCGATTGATAAAGTTTATCATTCAGTAAGGAGCCTTTAATCTTTATACCTGCCGTGTTTCCCAATTCGTCAACTAAAGTATGAATGTAAAGACATGGAAAGATATTACCCTTTAAACCATCATCCGTTCCGGGTGCTGTGATTAAATCTAAAAAGTTCTTATGGTCAAATTTATTACGACCAAACATATAGTCTATAACCGGAAAAATAATCCCTCGTGTAGATGACCAACTATTCCTTATGTTAGTACCGTTCCACCTTAACTGATACCCTGTATTCCTTATATCCTTACAAGAGAAATCAAACTCTTTAAACCAATTCGAATTACCTGAAATAAAGAAAACAGATAAATCCTTTCCGTTGTCTTCTTCGATAACTATCGACCCACGCATTAAGACGTTACCGTTCTTAACCATGTTAAACTTATTGGTCGAAACTATGGGCTTAGTTATTTGATTATAACCATAATATCCTAAAGCCTCCCGATTAGCGGAATCGTTAGGTATCTCAAAAGAAATGCTTACATCCCCCTTAATCTGAAAGTTTCTAAAAAATGCTACTTGCTTGGTGATACCAAAGTCACCGTTGTAATTTATCGCTTGGTTGTTATCGTTAATGAAACTTATCATAACGACTGATTCGGGATAGTGTCGGTGTATTTAAAGGCGAATTCAAAAGAATACAATTTATCCCCGTCCTGATAAAGTCTAAAGGAAGATGAATCAACTAAGATGTTTCTTAAAATAGGCGTGTTTTCTGTGCCTGTAACCACTTGAACTAAAGAACTTGTCTTTATATACTTTAACCCTTCAAGTGTGTCTAAATCTAAATTTTCAGCCCTTACAACTACGGTTTCACGTGAAACGCGGGAAGTTTCAAAGTCTATCGCTTCTGAGTTGTAAGAAGTCGGCCAATCAATAAGAATGTTTTTTGTGGATGTCGTTGTTTCTTCAATGTCTATTCCGTACTCCTTCTGAGCTGTGAATTTGTAATATTCATGACCACCTAAATAGTTTTTCCAAGTAATATAGATTTCCTGATTAGAACATTCAGTGTCGATGTTTAAAGTTTTTGACTCTGAGAATGAAATTGGGTCTACGTTAGAATAAGACACCGAATTAATATCGGTAGATGTTGACCCACCGCTATCGTCTATTGAAAGCTGGAAAGCCACATAAGCAATAGTAGATGAGGATGTTAGGTTAGCCGTTCCTGTAAAATTACCACTAGCTGAAACATCTATACTCTCAAGGTCTAAAACATTCAATGAAGCATCTAGTAAACCAATTGAATAAGACACTACTTGAAGGCCACCAGTTACATCAAAATTATAGTTTATTGCATAAGTTCCCGCTGGTGCGTTAAACGTTCCTGCTAATAACTTAGAGGATGCAAAGAGTGTGTTTAGTGTTATTGAAGGATTGGCTCCAGTAGTCCAGTTATTACCTGACCCTTGATTTGTCCATAATGCCAAAGCCTGTAAAGTAGGGGCAGCAGTTACAAGGTCAACAATAATAGAATCCTCCGTGCTTTCCTTTTGGATTTGAAGCCTATAAACACCTTCGTCTTTGGAATCAATCGTATCGTATAAGGTGCTTAGTAAATTCGTCCCGCTATACAGTTTACGCCTTAATTGTGTAAACGTATTAGGTGTTTCCCTCAAGAAACTTATATCATAATATGAACCTTCAAATATGGTGGGTTGACTAAACAGCGTTAAGAACTTACGGGTACTTCCTACGTAGTTAGTCATTACCCCTCCATATCCGTTTTTAAATGGTAACTTAGAATTGACGGCTATCGCATAATTAGAAGCATCAGATGTGTAAGAACTTGTGTAATCCGATAAGGTATAACCGTCAATAGAATAATCATAAGCCTCTGCATATTCTATATAAAATTCTGTGAATGATTCAATGTCGTTCGGTAGTGTTGCCCCGTCTATATTGTTGGTTAATACTTCAATATCATTTTTAAGTATCTCATTAACGTTTATTGTCGCTATGTTTGATGAATCAGGGACAGCGTTAATAGTGGTAATTAAGGCATAAGGTTTTGATGCGTTCAAAGCGTGTGCGCCCCTTAGTCCTGCGTAAACTTTAACCGAAACGTAGTAATTAGAATAATAGTATTGACAGTTTCCAAACGTGGTTCCACCATCATACTCTAAATCAATCGTTATCTGTGAATCGCTGAACACTTGGTAAATTTGATAAATTCCAGAAGTACCATTGACAGTTAATTTAACAAACTCTAATTCCTGTAATGAAGTCTTTAAAGTTCCTGAAAGTGTAAGTTTTGCATAACCGTTATCATTTGTAAACGTGTTAACCGTTCTTGTTGTGTCTACTGAATTAGTAGGCCATTTATCAGAGGTTAATTTATAAACGATTGGAAGATGTACCGCGTTAAATCCTGATGGGCGTGTGGTAACTGTTAATGCCATTAGAAAGTATTTTTAATAAAAGATGTCATTCTTATCCTAAACTCTTTGCCTACTTCCTTTTTAATCTCATTAGAAAGTTTAATTACATCATCAGAATAAACCTCACGACCCCCAGACCTAAACGTTTTATCCCCTTTCTTTTTAATAGTCTTAGCCATTGCCCAAGCTGCACTTTTAGGTTTCTCCATGCCCCGCGCTTGTGCATATTCAGTTAAACTTGTAATCATGTCTGGTGGGATGCCTTTAGTCGATGGCCTTACCCCTGTTTCTATCGCAGCCGTAAATGGACGGGCTTTAATGATTAATCTACTAACTCCGTTAGTTTCGCTTGTTTCGTACTTTACAGAGTTTATAGTCTTTCCAGTGGCTCTGACTTGTTCTAAGGCTTGCTTTATCCTTTCTACTCCTATCTTACCGTATGCGTCCAATATTTGTAATACTGTAGCCATTAGTTTTGATTAAGGATAAAGATAAACACCTCACCATAATGAATATCGACTACGTTTTTGACGTAGATTAAATCGTCATAATCCTGATAGGTACTTAGCATAGGTTTGTAGTATCTGGGGTTCGTAAAACAAAACTAAGGATAACACCCGTTAAACAATCTGCATTTTTCTTTATCCAGGGTTCTGAAGTAATCGCACTTAAATTGATTGTCTTGTAGGTTATGGTTGAATCAATTACATCGTTATAGTATTTTATTAACTTCTGTGCAAACTCGTCACAGTCATCTACTAATTGCTCGTATTGGTGTTCTAATGAATCGGCAGAGTCTTTCTTTGCTATATATATTCTAACGTTATAATCGTCATAAGGCAACCCGTTAGGTAATACCTCAGCCGACCTACTTAAAGACTCAACCCACGCCATCGGGTAGGTTTGTTCACGGTCTGAGTTAAACTCTGAAAGGCGGCCAGATCCGTAGGTAACATCTGTCAGGGCATCTATCCCTAAGTATAAGAATTGTCTAACGTCACCTCTTCTCATTTTCTTTTAGCCTTATCTTGTAGTATCTTATTTAACTTCTCTGCCGTGTGGCTTTCCCATGACAAATATAAATGATTATGCTTAAATTCGGATACGCTCCATTTTAGTAGTTCCTTGCGATTGAACGGAGTTTTCGTTTCCATAAATAAAAGCGTACGGTAAAAACCAAACGTGCGAGCCAGCCGGTCATAGCCAGCTTCAATTTCCTCATCAGTGAGTTTGGATTTAGGATATCGTTTAGACCATGAGTCTTCAATCCTTTCAATCTCATTGAGATAAAAACGCCCGTAGCCATGACCTCCTCGCATGGCGCATTTAGCACCTCTTTGGATAATTCTTCAGCTTTTGAGTGGTCATAAGGGTCAACCAAATAGATTGCACACATTACAGCATACTTTTCGATGCCTACTGTTTCCATTTCTTTAGCCTCAATTTTAAAATCCTCGTAACGGGCAATCGGTAATTCTTCAGGGTTTTTAGGCACTTTAATACCTATAAGCGTTTCAGGTGGTGTAAAATCTATCTTATCACTTTGTATAAAACTTAATGCGTGTTCAATTAATACTATGTTACCTATCTGAGCCTTTCGGATTATATCTGGTTCGATGTCTGTAAATACAGAGATTATTTCGGCTAAATCATTTTTAGCTTTACTTAGCTTTACAAACTGACCAAAGGTTACTTCTTTCCAAGTTTGGGGTATGTTTTTTTCTACTTTAACCCCGTTTAAAGTGATTGTTATTTTCATCGGTAAAACATTATAACTGGTTGAATATTATCCTTATAGCTTATAGCCGCGTATCTTGAAGCGTCTGCAAGGTCATCAAAAGCCTTTACAGGTTCGTCTAACACCTCCCCGCTTGGTTTAACTTTCCATTTATATTGGCGCCATTCCTTTTGCAAATCTACTGAATTGCGGTGTATGTGTACCTTATTTGTACGCATCCATGTAATGCCCTCCTTTACGTTCTTATTTGCCTCGTATGCGTTAATTCCTGCCCTCCTTAGCTCTTCTATTATTTCAGGGCGGGAGTAGTCACAATAGACTTGCTTATGCCCTACAATAGGCTTTATTGCGTCTATCAATTCCGGTGTGGTTACGTGTGACTTATAAAAGCATTGTTCTAACCAAAGGTTACCATCATAGTAATGACATTTGACTAATGCGTTAGGGTGGTTGAATCCAAAGTCTAAACCGAAACAATAGTCATGATGGCAATGGTCGTAGTATTCGAAATTACCGTAGATTGTTTGCTGTGCCTGCCCTCTTTCTCCTAATCCGTAAACCTGCCAAAAATTAGGGTCAACGTCTTTAAGTCTTTCTATCTCCCTGATTTGTTCCTGTGGTAAGAACGGATTATCTAAGTAAGTCGATTTGATAAACTGGCAGTCAGGTTGATTGATAATTGAATCGTATATCCAATGAAACTCATCAGCGGGGTTGTAGTCCATAAAGACTACTTTTCTGGTTCTTATGTTTAGCTGCCTAAATGTTTCCTCGTTAAATAGGTTGGCTTCGTTTATAAATAGAATATCCCGACCCGGGCCGCGTACCTTACCGCTATCATCTGCGCTGAAAAACTCTATGTATGAACCGTTTTTAAAAGTATATGTTTGGTCGGTGACTGTGTGCTTATTGGGGTCGTACAATCCTGAGTTATCCATTATCTCTAAGAAATCCCTTATTGCACCCCTGCGAAGGTGAGGGAATGAAATAGAGACTAACGAGATTGATAGGCGTTGTTTTAGTGCTAGAATTATAAGAAGCTGTAAAATAGAATAAGTCTTACCAGAACGACTACCGCCCTGATTGACTATAAAGCGTTTGTTTTGATTGAACGCCTCTAAGTTTCTTTTAAATACATTACTTGCTTGTATTTCCATCCAATATTCGGACGGTTAACTCCTGTTCGGTTTTACCTGATTGTTCTACTTCCTGTTTATCCTTCCATCCAAAGTTCTTTAATGCGAAGATGGCCCCCGTTGGCATCTTGGAATAAATAGCAATATTCTCATATTTAGACTCTATTCTCGATAAGGCTTTTTTTATCGAGTTAAGAAACTCTGGCTTTTCTTCCATGTAATAGTTTAAAGCCTGCCTTGAATTAAATCCTAAATGAAGGGTTAAACCTGTCCATGTCGGCTCATTAGTTGACTCAAAATAAGAATCTACTGCTTTGTCGAATTCAATCGGGTCTGTCCATGTCGGGGGTCTGCCTATCATTTGTTATGATTTTTACCAAAATAAAAACCTACCGCAAAGATAGCCACAATGAATAGGAATAACATTAACCCGCCCATATTATTAGAATTTAATTAATTCAATCACATTTCCCTTTGGTATCTTAG
>JACCDR010835884.1_pt1 | contig 33753 bp, 47 predicted proteins | sample 7446431 | NCBI WGS metagenome assembly JACCDR01 (sample SAMN15323443, study PRJNA562643) | freshwater metagenome | isolation source: river surface water | place: USA:Blue River Watershed | collected 2017-08-17
GACTTATTTAAAACCAATTTTAGTGGCAAAAAATAAACATCCTCAATACATTGAAACGTCTGAAAACTATCTTATTAAAGCTTATGACGGTGCCGCACTAATTGGCGAATGTGTCATAAATAAATCATTTAATAAGGATGAGTGTGTTGATTTTGAAACAAACTTTAAACCTTTAGCAAATACAACTGTTATTCAGGAAGCTGTAAATCAACTTGAAAAAGATGATAAGGATTTAAAACTTGCTAAAAACTATGCGACTGTTGATCCGGTTACTAAAAAAGCGATTCTTTCAATAAAGGTACCTGGAACCCTTGGAAACATGGCGGCAAGATCAATCCTTGGTGGATATATTTTTACCAATGAATATCGTGAAGACGATTATTGTATTTGTTATGTCGAAGACACGGACAGAGTTCTTGCGATGCAGGCAGCCCTTGAAGCCGATCCAGACGCTGTTGCACCATTGGATGATTCGACCATGCAGGCAGTTTCTCCCTATCCTTTATATCCAATTTTAAAGTGTTATTACGATGAGGAACAACCAGTGGCTAATCAGGGCTGGTATACTTGGCCAGTGATTAAAGATGGAACTTCAAACCCAATTGGCGAGTGTGAAGTCGAGCCCATTGGTGGTTTTGGATCTTTACCGGCTGGATTTTATTTGGTCGTGGAACTTATACGATCCGTTGGAACTGGGCATGCCCGATGCAATTATTACTGGGGAAAAAAGAATGCTTAACCCAGGTCAGTTTTACTTTTCCAACAATAAATCAGGGTTTTTCCCAAAACTTGTCAGATTTTTTACCAAATCAAAACTTAGTCATTGTGGGATAGTTTTTTTTAATCTTGGTTTCGGAGCTGAAACTGTCATTGAATCGACAACCCTCGTTCAAGTAGTTCCATTTCAAAGAAACTATCGAGATAGCAAAAATGAAGAGTATATCGTTTTTGAGTTAATTGACAAAACTCTTTCACGACAAAAGATTGATCTTGATAAGATTTTGATCGATTTATTCAAAGAATATTCAGGTCAGTCCTATGGATATTTCCAGCTTTTATGGTTTGTGTTCCGATGGTTCGTTGGCTTATTTGGCTTTGATATTTCAAATCACAAGAACTGGTTTACACAAAATGTGATTTGTAGCGAGGTTTTGTTTCAATATCTTAAGGCATTAAAGATTCTTGTTCTTGATGAGAAACTTAAAAAGTTTAATTCTGACACGGTGCAAGCTCAGGATCTTTTTGACATAGTTAAGTCTTGCCCTGATATTTTTCGTGTCGTAGAATTTAAAGGGATCAAATTAAATGAATCCTAAAAATAGGAGACTTTATGCTTTCACAATGGGTTAGAGTTTTTCTTTCGGATAACGGATCTCTAACTGACTACAGCATAGAGGCTCAAGATTCGACTTCATTTGCATTCCCAGCCGTAGCAACAGAAGACTACATTTACGTGGGTCAATATTTTCCATTCAATAATCTATTTATTGAAATGCAAACTGTGAACTCAAATGCGTCAGTTTTAAGTTGTCAGTATTGGGACGGTAAACAATGGCAAAATGGTTTAGATGTCATTGATGGGACAAAAGCATCGGGCGCATGTTTTGGTAAAAACGGTGTTTTTCAGTTTTCACCAAATAGACGTATAAAATGGGTTCAAATAGAGGACACAAGTGTTGCTCAAAATACACCAAGTGAACTTCAAAGTTTAAATATTTACGATCTTTACTGGATGCGACTAAAAGTAAGCGCAGATCTTTCTATAACCACAGCCATTAAGAAATTGACCTATGCGTTTACCACAAACGAACTAATGCTCGGCATTGACCCAGAAATTAACCAGTATCTTTCGGCATGGGGTGGTGTTTCTAAAACTAATTGGAATGAACAAATCATTTTAGCTTCACAACATTTGGTGGCTGATTTTAAAGCCAGACAATTAATCATGGGTGTCGGTAATATTGTTCGTTTTGATGATATATCGTTGCCTGTTGCCTATAGAGCTTTGGCTTTGGTTTATTCTCAGCTTGGAACTGCCTTTAAAGAAAAATATGACGATGCGATGGTGCAATATAATCGATTGTTGTCCATCAAACGATTTACCTTAGATCGAAATGATGATGCGGCCGTTGAAAGAAACGAAGTCGCACAAACTGTCGGGACACTAATTCGATGAGTGCAATATCAACCGCCTATGACAATCTTTTGACGGTAATTGCGGCTCAATATCCAAATCATATGGAATTGATCAATCCATATTTTCCTGAACTAAATGACGACCTAACCTATGACGCAGCGTGGGGCATGGCGTTGAGTGAGGGAACAAACACAAATCGTGTAGTTGGTTGTCAGATGAGCATGAAGCGAGCTTTTCTTGTAACGTTGACAAGGAAAATTTTTGCTGGATCATTAAACAGAACCAGTGGCACAATAAGTGAGAGAAGGCAGACTGAAAAACAATTGTTAGAGGATCAAATCTTATTGATTAAAAACTTTGAGACAAATCCTTTAACCTCTGATTCAAATCCTATCATCGGAACTATTTTTCAAACCGATGGTGGGTTAGAATTTATCAGGACCGAGAGAAGTGATTTAATCATGCTCAAAAGTATTTTTGAGATAGAATATTTTGAAACTTTATAAAGACTAGGGAGAATAACAATGGCTTTAGCGACTAGAAAATCAGTGTTAGCTATAAAAAAGGAAACCACGTCGGGAACGCCTGTGCTCCCAACGTCTGGAACAAACTTTGTTGCATTACAAGACGGGTTTAGCTTAACCCCAAATTTCAGCACTTTAGAAAATGCTGAATTGAGCCCAAATATTGGCGGAAAGGCTCCAATTCTTGGAATTGAAGAACCAGAAGCGAGCGTTTCGCATTACATGAGACACTCGGGAGTTGAGGCAACTGCCCCAAACTTTGATCCATTATTAGAATCTGCATTCGGCGAAAAGGTTGCCGCAATTGCTGAACAAGTGACTGTTGCTGCATCTACCGCTGGGACATCCTCAGCCCCAGCGGTAGTTAAAGTCGGCGGTGGCGTTGGTGCTTTATTCGAACGCGGAAAAGCCCTCCTGATCAAAGATCCGACCAATGGATACAGCATTCGAAATATTGAAAGTATTGCGACTGATGATTTAACCCTCGGTTTCAATCTTTCGGGAGCCCCCGGCGCTGCGGTTGCTTTAGGACGATCGGTTCTTTATAAACCATCCGATACACCTCCAAGCCTCTCGTTGTCTCTTTACCGAGCAAACGGCGGTGCTGTTGAAGTTGTTGCAGGTGCCAAAGTTTCCTCGATGAGTTTGACCGCTCAAGCTGGGGAGCTTTTAAATGCAGAATTCAGCTTGGCTGGAACTGGATTCTACTACGACCCCATCGAGATCACTGCATCCGATCGCTACCTAGACTTTACTGACGATGCTGGAACATGGGCCGCTGTTGTTGCTGCAAAACTTTACAAAGATCCACACGAGCTTGCTACGGCTCTTCAAGAAGCTATGGATTTGGTAACGTCAACCACTCCAACCGTTACTTATTCCAATTCTACTGGAAAGTTCACCATTAAAACCACTGGTACTGTATTGAGTCTTTTATGGAATACAGGTGGTAATACTGCAAACACCATTGGTGATAAAATCGGATTCTCTGTGGCCGCTGATGATACCGGTGTTGCTGCAACCACTGGTTACACAAGTGATAACCCAATCACACTATCGGCGCCCTATACGGCAACCCCTGATTCAAACGTGAATCCTTTGGTGGTTAAATACAATGAACTTCTTTTTGGTTCATTTTATGACATCGGATGTTCAAACGCTCAAAGCATGACTTTAAACATCGACAATACCCAAGTAAACGTTGTTGATATTTGTGCAGAATCTGGGATCGCAGAAAAGCTTGCAAGTGCTCGGGAAGTTACCATGGAATTGGTATTGACCACCCAAGCTTATGACGCAGAGAAATTTAAACGGTATCGTTTAGGTGACGATGTTCGCGTAATGTTTAACGGCGGTGTAAAATCCGGTGGAAACTGGGTTGCGGGCCGATGCGTTAACCTTTACATGCCACAAGCTAAAATCAGTTCCATTGAAAATGCAGATCAAGACGGTGTTGTGGTCACAAACATCACATTGACTGCTTATGTTCCTGGTAGCGGAGCTGGCGAAATCTATCTAAATATGGTTTAAAGAAAAAAACAGACCAAGGGGTCTAGGGATGGTCCTTAGGCCCCTAAGTTTTTTATGAGGTGTTATGAGTGAGTTTAAGTTTGTTCCAATGGTTGCACAGGGCGAAAATAAGATTTTAGAAGGTCATATTATTTTAAGAAAACCGACCTTTGATGAGCGTTATGAAGCATTGGAAAAATCTGGATTTGAAGACGTTATTGATTCTGAAAAAACAAATAATTTTGGTGGATCGAAGTTCAAAGCGATTCGCCTGATGGTTCAGGAATCAAAAAAACTTTATGTTTCTGTTGATTTAAAAGTTATTGAAACCGGTGAAGAAATTAAATCGTTTGAACAAATGCAATTAAGTCCAGAATGTGACTCTGTATTGATGGAAGTTGCAAGCAAACTTGGAAGTGGTTTTGGAGTGGGAAAGCGTTAGAGGGAGACTTAAGACAACAGGTCCGATGGCTTGCCTCTGGACTGCATGGCGTCAATAGGTCTGCCCCCTTGGTTAGAGAATTTTTTCAGCGTAAAATGTTATCAGAGATTGGTTACACTTTTGATTCAAAAAATCTTTCGTGTTTTAAGGCTGAATGTTTTACAATTATTTCAGAAGAGTTTTTAGCAGTTAAATCAAAAAAAACTGGAAAATAAATAATGGGTTCAGACGTAAAAATTGGCTTAGATACAACGGATGCCATAAAAGCTTTAAACGAACTCAATAATACAGTTAGTGGTACAGCAGACTCAATTTCCAAAAATTTTAAAAGTTTAACTGCCGCTGGTTTAATAGCTGCTGCGGCTATAGAAACATTCCAATCTGTTAGTAGATTTATAAAATCTGCAACCGATGCAGCAAGTGAACAAGAAGACGCGATCAATCGTCTAAATGTAGCCCTTAAAATTAATGGAAACTTTACCGAAGACACGTCTAAAAACCTTCAAGGCTTTGCTGAAACTCTTCAAAGATCATCCAAGTTTGCAGATGATGTAATTTTAAACAACATTGCATTGCTGCAAAGCTTGGCGCCATTAAGTGAAAAAGGTTTAAATGTTGCCTCACAGGCTGCAATTGATCTTGCAAGTGCCCTTAGAATTGATCTTGAGACTGCGTTTGAATTAGTTGCTAAGGCTGCAAACGGAAATATTGGTGCCTTTTCTCGTTACGGCATTGAGATCAAAAAAGGCCAAACAGATGCTGAAACATTTGCAAACACACTTGATGTTTTAAATTCTAAATTTGGTGGTTCAGCTCAATCTGAATTGAACACTTTTTCTGGTGGTCTTGCAAAACTAAAGAATACCTTTGGGGATCTTTTAGAAGAGGTCGGAAATGTTGTAATTAAAAACCAAGCTGTTATTGCATCATTTGGTTTGGTTGTTTCAGCCGTTGAATCTATTACATCCGGTTTAAAACAAGTTAATGAGGGTTTTAGCAGCACTGGAAAATCGGTTACAGATTTAGCCCGTCAGTATAACGAAAGTCGAGCCGAGTTTGAGATCACAAATGAACAGTTTGCCAAAAATGCTGGCATTTATGATCAAGTCATTGAGAGGGCGGCACAATTAAGACAGGAACAAGCTCTTCTTGCCAAGTCTCTTCCTGATTTTGCAAGTGCTACAAGTGCCACTGATGAGTTCACAGCATCTTTAACCCAAGCGTCTAGTTCGATGAATTCTGTGGCTAGTGCTACACGAAGTACATCTTTGTTTTTAAAAGATGCCAAAAAAGATGCTATTGATTTTGCAGCCCAAATAAAATCACTTGAATCATCTTTAAAAAATGCCGGTCTAAATTCTTTAGAGATTTTAAAAAAAGAAAGAACAGAGCGTTTAAAATTAATTGATGATGCATTAAAAGCTGAACAAATAAGTGCTACCAAAGCAGCCGAATTAAGAAAAAAAGCACAGATTGATTTCTTTACTAGAGAAAAACAAGAAATTGATAAAAGACTTAAAGCTGAAAAAGAAGCACAAGAAAAACTTAACGAGGCTAGGAAAAAAGCTCTTAAGCAGCAAAAAGACGATATAGAGGCTTTCACCGCTTTACTTCAAGGCAAACAAAGAAATGGCCAAGGAAATGCTTCGGCTGTTGCAGATTCTGATAAATTAATTTTATCCGTTACCGCTGGTTTTGCTGCCGTATCTAAAGGAGCACAAGGCGCACTTGAAGTAATTAAAACAGGCGTTACAACAATTCTCTCATTCTTTGGTCCTATTGGAACAGCCGTTGGGGAGCTGCTTGGACCTGTAATCGATGCTTTGGCTCAAGGGCCTGAAGCTGCCAAAAAATTGGTCACTGAATTTTTTCAAAGTTTTCAACAAATTGTTAATAATATTATTGAGGCACTTCCAGAATTAATAGTCACGATAATTGAACAGGCATTAGCACATGTTCAAAGCGTTTTAGAAAACTTACCAGACGTAGTAACAAGATTTTTAGAAAAACTACCTGAATTTATTATTAGAATTTTGGATGCGATTATAACTTTTGTGACTAGACTGCAAAGTCAAATTCCTACGATAGTTATTAGATTTGTCGGAGCTCTGATTCAAACACTTCCAAAAATAGCTGTAGAATTTGTGAATGCATTGGTTAAAGAAGCTCCTCGTTTCATTACTGAATTAATTAAATCACTTCCTAATGCGGCAGTGGGTGCAGTTACTGGGGTTGGTGATATTTTTAGTGATATTTTCGGTTTTGCAGAAGGTGGAAGAATTCCAAATGATCCACGTTTTAAAAACGACGGCGCAATTATTCGAGCTGATGCCGGTGAACAGATTCTTTCAAGTGATCTTTCTGCAAAACTTGAACAATTTTTAAAAACAGGTGGCAATGGATCGCAAAATGTATCGATAAACCTAAACGTTGGTGAAGCAGAACTTGCAAAGGTGATGTTAAACTTGAACAGAAACGGATTTCGGGTGGTTTAAATGGGTTGCACTAGAATCATGAATGATAACTGGCTTGATCAAAGTGCTTTAGCTAACGATGACGTTTCAAGCGAACAGGTGGCTTTTCCAGTTACTAATGCTTACAATAAAAATAGACGTTCTAAGGTTTGGCGATCCAATGGTTTTTTCAATATTACTTCTAGCAATGACACTATTATTTTTCGTGAAACCGCCGCAGGACCCGACCTAACCGCAGTCATTGCAAATGCTGAATATAACACAACGGCTTCGTTTATGGCGGCTGTAAAGGCTGCCCTTGAAGCCGTTGGTGCAAGTACCTATACCGTGACTCAAAACGCCAATAAGAAGTTTGTGATCACATCCAATGGTGTTGGTGGCGATGGAACATTTAGAATTTACTGGACCAACGTATTATCGACGGCAGCCGCACCATTAGGATTTTCAACGGCGGTCGATGACACCGGATCCCTTACCTATACAGCCGATTTTCTCATGATTCACACCGAAGAATGGATTTTATGGGATATGGGAATTTCCAGTAACCCAACCCATTTTTTCTTAATTGGACCAAGAAACGAGCCCATTAAATTAAGCCCTGGGGCCACCATTAAGCTTCAAGGCAACGAAACCAACAATTGGACTAGCCCAAGTTTTGAACAGACTATCACCTATGACGATGAGGTTTTATATCTTGAGAACGAGTTGGGCCTACATACTGAGGCACTTCGTTATTGGAGAATCTATTTTCAAGATCAAAACCCACTTGGATATATCGAGGTCGGCGCATTCTTTTTAGGAACCCATCTTGAATTAGAGCGTGGGGCCCCTCAATTTCCTTTTACTGAAGGAGAAATCGATCGAACTGAAACTGTATTTAGTGAAGGTGGTCAGACTTATTCTGAAATTAAGCCAAAGACACAAAATCATTCAATCGATTGGCTTGGATTAACTAAAGCCGATCAACAATTGATGAGAGAACATTTTTTTAAGGTGGGAACAGGAATTCCGTTCTTTGTGATGTTTGACGCTGTTGCTGGATTTTCAACCGAAGTGAATAGACGCATAAAGTACGTTAAATTTAAAAATGAGCCAACCTATGAGCTTGTTAGTCCAAATAACTACACAACAAGTTGGTCATTGGAGGAACAAATCTAATGGCATGGCGAGTATGGGGCGAGATTTTAACGACAAGTGATCTAAATGGGACATCAACTAGGGTTGCTCAAAAGGTTATTTTCAATGATGACCTGATTGTGAAAGCCTGTCGCGCTTGGTTTGTGGTTTACAATAACCCAACCTTTACGACGCTTGGATTTAAGATTTACGCGGACAATAACAACAGTCCTGGCGCACTTTTGTTTTCAAGCTCACAAATAACAAAAGCAGAAATGGTTACTTTGGCCAACGGAGTTAAAGAGGTTTATTTCGAACTCAATGACTACGCTTTTCAGGCAACAGATGTTTATTGGTTTGTTCCTTTTGTGACTGGGGCCTATGTCGGAAATGATACGCAACACCTAGCATGGAAAAAAGCATGGCCCGATCCTGTTTATAGAACCAACGTGGACAGTGGGGCAGAAAAACTTCACGTCGCTCCATACGATCTTTATTTTATTGGTTCTGAGCTATGACCTACAATGCCCTTTTGGATGAGGAAAATATCAAGTCAAACTACTTGGTCATTTTACGTCCAAGACGAAGGGTTTTAAGTTTCATTTTGGTTTCTGGAAGTATTTATAAGGCAAGTTTTACCTATGGAGACGTTTATTCTGTAAGAGCTGATGGTTTGGAGTTAAGTGAGGCCCTTTCGACCTCGCTTTTGGCTGATGAGTGGTTCTATGATGACGTGGCCCAAGAACTTTACGTTAGGCTTACCAGCGGAAACGATCCAGACACAGTTTACCTTGTGGCCACCTATAACCTTTATTGTGGCACTAATGATTCTCATTGGTATGCGGATCCACTGGATGACACCTCGAAACCGGTTTATTTTGACGCCGTTGTTTCCAAATCTCCGGTTATTAAAATTTCAAACTCTGATGTTTTAAATGGTTACATGCCAGTGCAAAGCACAAGTATTTCACTTAATAACTCTGAGCATTGGCTTGATGTTCATCTCTATGACTCTTCTTTTTCTCAGGCCCAGATTTTAGTTTATCACTGGCTTGATGAGTTAACGGTCGCAAATCTTAAAATCGTAATGAATGGCATTTGCAATAATGTGGATATGAAGGATCCCGAGGTTGATATTACAATAAAAGATCGAGTGGATATTTTTCAACAGGAATATCGTCACGATTCTGGGGACCAATTCTTTACCACTGCGACTTTTCCAAACTTGAGTGATATTGACGAAAATTCCGATATTCGAGCCGTTTTTGGTCGAGTTGATAACATGGTCCCAACGAATATTGACTATGTGAATGACAACCCTAGCACTTCTGACAATCGAGACTGGGTGGTCATGAATGGACAAACTGGATTGTCAGAGTTGACCTCGACCGTTCCAGCCTCCCCAAGTTCCACAACCACGAGAACATATTTAGCAAACGCGTCAGGTTTTAATATTGGTGATCACGTTTGGTTTGATCGAGTGATCGGCGGCGATGAGTATAAGATTTTAACCGACGTAAATTTGGTCAGTAACTATCTCGAACACGCGGCCCTTGGCTCCCCAATGGCCACAGGAGACACGCTTCGACGTGGGTGTATTGGAAACGTCTACATTATTCAAAACGAAGTTCTTTACCCTGTTATGTATGGGCGCGACTACACCATTGCGTCATTTGCGGGCAATACAACCGGTTTTAGTCTTTCAACCTCAATGGAGGCAAACCTTTCAATGCCAGAAACATTGACTCCATTTAGCACAATTTATTGCAGGGCTTATGGCAGGACCAATTATTTAACCCTTGGCGGCACAGCATTTGGATCAGATAACGCTAAAACCAAAAACATGGCATTAGTGGCCCAAGTGGTTTTGGATCTTTTAAAACGAGTTTTAGGCGTTTCAGAAAGCGATATTGATTCGGCAAGTTTTACGACCGCTTTAACAAAGGCAACTTATCCAATCGGTTTTGCAGTTCCAGAATCAAAATCTGGCGGGTTTCCAGAAATTCGAACTATTTTAACGACAATTTTAAACTCAGGTTTGATGAGTTTAATCATAAATGAAGACGCTAAGTGGGAATTGGTATTTACGGAGCCATTTGGGACTGAGGATTTATCTATAGACGAAACAGAGATCATCGATGGATCTCTAAGTTTTGGTTTTGACACAAACGACATTTGTTCTGAGTTGATTTTAAACTATGCCAAAAAAGAGGCAAGTACAGACCCATCCAAGATTTTAGAACTCGGCAACCAATTTGTTGTAACAAATAACCGAGCAAAATATGTTCACGGAATTCAAAAAAGTAAAACTGTTGATTCTTATGTAATTTATTTAGAAGACGCTGACGTTTTGGCGACAAGACTTGCTTATTTTTTTGGTGAACGTTCAGGAGATTTAAATTTTAAAGCAGCAAATAAAATGTTTCGAGCTAAGGTTGGCGACGTTGTGATGGTTAGTCGATCAATCATGCCTGGTTACAATTACGATCAAACTACGCTGCAAAGCAGAAAATATAAAATAACTGAGATCAATAAAGGTCTTAGACAAGTAACAATAAAAACCCTAGACTTTAAGGGCATAGAAGACAATTCAGGGAGCTGGTAAAATGGCTATTAGAGACTATCAATTTGTAGTTGGACCCGAAACATCGACCTTACCCACCGCGACCGATCCAAGCGGCGATGCTGACACTGTAAACTTAGGGTTTTTAAATGACAGGTCTTATTGGGGTGAGGCTGTTGCAACATACGCCGCAATGAGGGCTCTAACTTCTACACAAAGAATTGATAACCAAGTCAGACAGGTTGACACCGGCGCTCCCATGGAGCTTTGGAAGTTTGACGCTGCAAACACTTCCGCTGATGATGGTGTTTCGGTTTTAAAGCCCGATGATATTTCAGGTGGTAACCCGGGCCGATGGCTGCTTTTAGACGTCGGTGGTGGTGGTGGTGGTGGTGGTAGCGGGTCTGGAATTGATCAACTTATCCAAAAACAAAAACTATCAAAGTTTGGTTTAACCACCGAAGACTTAGATAACTCATTTGGTGAAACAGGACAGGGCCAACCACCTGCTAAACAATTTTCAGCTACACTTTTAAAACAAGCCACAGCGGCTAGTTCAGCGGTTGAATTGGTTTGGAATGCTAAAGTGGTAAATGACTCGGATCCAAATTATGATTCTGCAACAGGTTGGGCAGTTCAATTCGCAGCAACAAACATTGGAACTACTTCTACAGCCGGAGAATTTACTATTGGAACGGCTGCAATAAAGTTTGATAAAAATAATACTAACGTTTTAGCTGAAGTTTTTTATGATCGAGGATCCGCAAACCTAAGTTTACTGGGTCATTCTCGATGCTGGTTTTATGTTTACTTGCCAAGTGTCACAAATCTTTCTGGCGTTTACGTGACTATTTTTAAAAACGGCACAGACGGGGCGAGATTTAAAGCAACTCTCCAAGCTGATGGTAGTGCATTGGCAGTTGGTTTAAATCTTATTTATCTTGATTTGGCAGGAACACCAACGGCGGTCCTCGGGGCCGGTATTTCGATTTCCGAACTTGTTCGATATGTGGTTGTGGGAGTTGAGACCACAGTAAATACCCAGACCTATACCGGTGTTGCTTTTGACGCGCTTTACTTTAGTTATCGTTACCCGGAACAACTTGGGGTTATCGGTTGTGAGTTGACACTTTTTGACACGTCTAACAAAGAAAATATCGTGATTTCATCAGCAAACACACTGCATGATGGAAGGCTTACAACAGTTTCAGCACTGACAAACACATACGTCGGTGGCCTGACAGTAACTGCCAGGGGTCGTGTTCAACGGATTACGATGACCAATACGTCTGCCAATATGTTTCTTTTTGATAACGATGGAACATTCAGTGGGGCAATTACAACCTCTCAAGAACTAAGGACCGCAGTTAAATTAAGAGAAAGTTTGAGCGGTCAGTGGGACACCTATATTGATGTCATTCCCGTTCAATATTATACCGTCACAACGGTTGGTGGATCAACCATTGGTGTTTCGGATCCTGTGAACCAATCTGCAAACTTGGTTAACACTGATGAGGTTCATATTTTTAGACCTCAATATTTTGATGGCAAAGTGAAATACCGCCTTATTGCCACTCGAAGTTTAACGGCTGGTTCGACCCATTTATCAGGCGTAACAACACTGACGCTGACTACTACGTCAATTGCAGTTGGTGATATTGTTTGTAAAAAACATTTAACACAGGCGCAAATCTCCGCTGCAACTGAAGCCGGAAACGAATCGTTTGGAACCCTGACCGCTCTAAGTGATCCAAACAGCGTGTTGCTGGTAAACTCAGGTTTGAACTATCCATATCGTGAAACGGTTTGGGCTCATTGGAAACTGGGTGCGATTGACTCTGTAGACGCTGCAAAAAACATTCTTGGGTTGTCTGCTAGAAATTTGGCACAAATTGGGTCTCCAAATTTAACGGCAGATGGTTACCTCGGGAGACCGTTTGCATTTACGTCGCCAGGGGTGGGTCACTATTTTCAGATCCCAGGCGCAAGCGCAACAGAACTTGGCGCAAGTCCATCTGTTCATGGAACAAATAGTATTCAGGGTTCTTTTTGGTTTTATTATAATGGCACAGACGCAAACAATCGGGTTTTTTGTGGAAGAGGATCTTTTGCAGTAAATGGATGGAACATTTTCATTCCTGGAACAACCAGTAATATGGCAATAAAACTTGATGGCGCTAACATTTCCCTGGCTGCAATTCCAAGCGTTGGTTGGCACCATTGTTATTTTAGAATCGAACACAACACGTTTCATGGGATCTATATTGATGGCGTTCTTGGGGCAACCTCGAGCTCGGCGGTGTCATTAGATGCTGCGGCCTACAATTTTATAGTTGGTCAGGAACATGGTCTTGGAACAAACTTTTTAAACGTGGCAAGAATGGTCGATTTAGTGATTTGGAGAAACGCCCCAGCTTTTTCAGCCGGAGATGTTCAATCTATTTACAATGCTGGTTTAATGAGAATCCTTGGCGAAGACGGGCCCGTACTTCGTTACCGATATCAAAACACAGGTGTCAGTGGTCAAAGGTTATCTTTAAAAGCAAGATTAAGCCGAACAACCACCGCTGTTAGGCCCTTAATTTTTGATCTAGGCGCAATTAAAACGGGTTAAAAAATGAAAAAACTACTGTTAATGATGATTTTAATTCCACTACTCGCAGGATGCTCCTCCAAGCGAGTAGTGGTTAAAAACTGTGACGCCACTGAATCTGATGACATTTGGGTGTGTGAGCCAATATGAGTTTAAGGGCTGAAATTGAAAACTTCACCCAACCTGATGGTTTAATTTCACCCCGAGACATAAATCCGACAATTGATTCAACTGGCAATGGGGTTTTATACTTTAGCCTCTATTGCCTTTTGATGCACAAAAACTACCCACATGTGGATATGTCCGAACGTATTCGAGACGTAATTGGAAAATGTTTTACGGTTGAAGAGGGCCCCTGGCTTTTACATCGATCGCAAACCAAGGCCTATAAAGAACAAATTGCCATGGATGATTTAATAGGCGCAATGGCCATGGGTTATCATCTAAAAAGCTGGGTGGTTGACGCAATCTTTCATGGACTTAAAGAGACCAATTGGTTTTACAAGAACGTCAGGCCAGATGAGTTTGATCTTTTTTCCATGGATACCTGGAAGTCATGGTTTTATCGAAGACCTGACTTTGTTTTATTCGCCTATGAAGCAATGCGTTTAAAGGCTCCAATTTACATAAGACTTCTTGGAACATTAGTGATTTTCATTCGTTTAATGTTATTTAGCATGAATGATTCATCGTTTATTTTAAATCACTTAATGATTTCGGTTAAAAACCAGGATCTTTTTTGGGCCAAACGTCTATCAATTCTGTTTAAGTTTAAAGTAAACATGACTTATGGCAGCATGGTTAATGTTTTAAAAAAGCATTTTATATATTGCCATCCACTGGTAAACTATTGGAGGGATTTGTTTTAAATTAAAATAGGGGGAATGTGCCACGTGGAACAATTTATTTTAGACTTCATTTCTAAATATCCGATGATCACCATGGTTCTCGGTATTCTTGGGACTCTAATGGTTGCGGCTCAGGCCATAGTTTTGATCACTCCAACCAAAAAGGACGATGAGTTTGTTGATGGTTTGATGAAAAAAGCATTCATTAAAAAGATTTTCGATCTTTTGATCTCTTTTGCGCCTTTTAAAAAGAAGTAAAACACTATGTCATGGTTGAGTGCTATTCTTGGTTTTTTCGAAGCTCTTCCAAAGATCATCAGTCTTTGTGAAAGGCTTGTCGCTGTCATGAAAGACAAACAGGTTCAAGCCTGGATGAGTGATCTTGAGGCGACCATTGAAAAGACTGAAAAGGCAAAAACCATAGAAGAAAAACGAGATGCTGCAAAAAGTATTGTTAATATTGTTCGGCGCATTGGTTCTTAACTTCGCTGGGTGTGGACATGGACGGGCCCCTAAGGTCGATTATTGCGTATTGGATGCAAATCACAAATGGGGTCTATGCCATTCGTCGGATGACAAAAACTACAAATTGGAGATCCCAGAGATGGAGAACTTCATTTGTCTTTCTCCAAAGCATACCGAGAGGCTTTTAAAAGCATGTAAAAAGCATCGTTCGGCCTTGATCGATGCGTGTCTCATTGATTCACAGTTTGAAATGCTGCGCTGTGTCTCAAGTGATGGAGCAAGTTTTGACTTAAGTTTGAGCAAAGCTGATAACTTTTTCTGTAATAGTCCAAAAGATTTTGAGCGATTACTTAAATGGTGCGGGGCCTATGAGTGATGATTTATGGTCACTTTTAATTGTGCTTTTATGCATCGTTTTATTCGTAAAGGAGTGAACCATGGGTGATTTTAGTCCTTTGTTTGATGTTCTTGTTTTTCGTCGTGGGCAAAAAACTCAACTGAGTAAAAACTTTAACCTAAGTGAGTTTGAGTGCAAGTGCATGAAGTGTCCGTTTACCCTTGTGAGCCTCACCCATGTGGAGCGTCTTCAAAAGCTTAGAATTGCCCTAGGGGAGAGGATTGTGATCACTTCGGCCTATCGCTGCTATGAGCACAATAAAATCATTGGCGGGGCGCCTTATTCACAACACACGCTTGGGTGTGCAACTGATATTCAAGTGCCTGGAATGAGCCCTAAAGAGGTTCATTCCAAGTGCGGGGATTTTGACGGTCTTGGGCTCTATGACACTTTTGTTCACGTCGATTCAAGGGGCTATGAAGCCACATGGGATAACCGCAATGGCAAGGAATGAAGAGAACATAAAAGAAATCATCCTTGGTGTGATTGAGTCAGGTTATCACGGCATTTTGATCATTCTGGCCGGTTACATGGTTTATGAGTTTAAAGGAATGAGCCAGTCGATTCAGGAGCTAAATAAGAACGTAGCCGTATTAATTGAAAAACTAAGTTTTCAGGCCAGTCGAATTGATAAGCTTGAGAGTCAGGTTATTGAAATTCAAAGGCGAAGAAATCACTGAATCAAGGTACATGCCGCGCAGTACAGACTTCCCGTTGCGCAAATTGTTCCAATACCAAGCGTAATGAATAAGTCTAAATTTTTTCTAAACGCTGATTTGTATTCCATGCCTCAATTATAGCACAAAACACAATTTATTTATAATAAATAACTTCTTTACAAATCGCTGGGTTAGGGTATGTAGACTTTGCCAAATCAAATATAGGGGGTTTGACATGCGTATTTTAGCTTTATTTGGGCTCTTTTTGACAGGGTTTCAGACTGGTTTAGCGGGTGAAAATGATCAAAAATGTGAGTATTTTCTTTATGATGTAAAACCTCTTTGTGAGATTTACAGACTTTTAGACGATGAGAATGAGGTCCGATATTTTGGAATGGAGCGCTTTGATAAGCAGGTCTTTTTCAAAGACGGTAAAATCATCGATGCAAATGGTCAGGGCTTTAACTCCTACAGTATTTCGATGTTAAACTTTCGAGCCATTTGGGTCATGGATGGGTTTGGAAACTTCTTTGCCACAAATGAACAGTTAAAAGAATACATCCACCACAGTAGTCTAATTAATGGCGGCCCTGTCGCTGCGGCGGGAGAAATGGTTTGTTGGCGTGGGAAATTAAAATATCTTAACGACTCAAGCGGACATTATGCTCCAAGGCGTCGGAATTTTGACAACGCATTACGAGAGTTTAGAGATGGTTTAGGTGATGAGGCTATGAGCACTGTTCGCATCGAACGTCTTGGAAGGTAGGCTCAAGGCGCTCGATTTCATCATCCATTTTAACGATTAAAGAGATCACGCCTCGAAGTTCAAAAAGATCCTCATTGATACGTTTTTCCAGTTCTTGTTTATATTCTTGAAGCAGACCAATCTTAATTCTTTTTGATTGAACGTCATCACCTTCATTGTACATTGAGCATGTCCTCTGCCAGGGCGATTAGATGGTTTGTGGTTCGATCGCTGGCTAAAGAGGCCCCACCTTTGATCAATGTGCCCTTGTAGGCGTTTAAAAGCACTCGAGCTAAAGTTTTAAACTCTTTTAAATCATCATCTTTCTTAACTAACAGGTTTCTGACGTGTGAAAGTTCAGAAACTATGGACTCTAGTTCACTCATGTTTTTTCCCCCCAATAAACTCTTTGGACCAAACCAAGGCTTCCTTGCAGTCAGGACAGAAGTTTTCAGAGATAGGCACGTTTTTTTCAACCTTCTTCTCTGAGTTATGTCCTCGAAAATAAGAACCGTCTTTGTTGCAATCCTTTGAATGACAAAACGCTTTAGGCTTTTGATATTTAAAATCAACCGCATCCCACCAATGCATTTTAACCCCTAAAAGCCCTTTTAATTATTCAGTATTGCAAGGATCTTGCTCATTGAATTGGTGAGGGCCAAAAGAGTCATGGTCTGATGTTTCTCATCAAGGTTACTTTTTGAAAGGGTTTTACAATTCATTTGAGCGGCCCTGAATTCGCGAGAAACATCTTTCCACTGAGTTGCGTTAACCAACTTGTCGCTTAACTTTGTTTTATCTGTGAGATTTTTGGTGTTTCGGTATTTAACCCACATGTAGGCATTTGCGTATTTAATGCCACAGATTCTTGCAGATTCACCAAGGGGTTTTTTTCTATCAAAAAAGAGATGGAAGAATTTTTTGCGTTGTTTTTCAGTATATTTGGAATTTTTTTTCATAAATAAAACCTCGTAACCTTGTTTAACATAGCCACACATTGTACTCAAAAAATGGAGTTATGGGTTTAGTGTGTTTTATCCGTTAACAAATAAGGGGTGGGGACAGTCGGATGCCACATTAAACAAGGTTTTAAGCTTTTAAATATTATTTATTATTAAGTAAAGGACAAAAATGCAGCTAAAAGGTTTAAAGAAAAATCCAAGAAATCCAAGAAAGATAACCGATGAAAAGCTTCAAGCTATGAGATCCAGTCTTATAAAGTACGGGGACCTATCTGGCATCGTCTATAACGTTAAGACCAAAACTTTAGTCGGTGGACATCAAAGATCTGACACCGGTCTATCTGAGGGCGAAATTGAGATTGTAGAGCGTTACCCAAAACCAACCACTCAAGGTACTGTGGCTATTGGTTGGGTAACCATTGCTGGGGAAAAACACAAATACCGTGAGGTTGACGTGGATGAGATTCGTGAGAAGGAAATGAATCTTGCGGCAAACAAACATGGTGGAGAGTGGGATTTCTCTATTTTACCCGAATGGTTAAATGAACTAGATAGTCACAACGTCGAAATGGACGTTGTCGGTTGGGATGACAAAGAGCTTGAAAATATTTTAGCGCCAATTGGTTACAAAGAACCTATAAGTGATCTTTCTTTAGAGGATGAGGCGTTTCACAAAATCACAGTTAAATTTAAAACCAAAGAGGATCTTGATTGGTTATCTAATCAGATAAATGAAGTAATCTCTAAAGAAACTAAAACTATTTTAATAAGTAAGTTTGATTCTCTTTAAAAAAGTATGCCCCTTTCACTTCTTTACAAAATTACTTGGGGCATATAAGAAAGTTTTATCAAGAAACAATCTTAATTAATCAGGTATCTAAAAACTTGGAATTTGTAAACATAGATTGTTCCTTGATGCAAAGGAGAGTCTATGGCCCAAATTAAACTTAACATTACAAACTGGGAAAAATACCAAAGCCGCAAAGACATAAAAAATCCGTTGTGGTTTAAAATGCCCAATAGAATTTTTGAGGATAAATTAATCCAAAACTTAGATCCTCTGGGGTTTGAGGTTATGATTTATTGTTTCTGTCTGGCGTCAATTAAACAAAACTCTATCATTGATTACGATACAAAATACCTGACCTTGTACCGAGGTCATCCAGAATCCTGCCAAATTGGTGCCATAGAAATACTCATTAAAATCGGGATGTTATTTAAAATCCGTACACGATCCGTACGTGATCCGTACGTGATCCGTACGGAATCCGTACAGGATTTGAACGTGATTCATGATGTTAAATTGGAAAAAGTTCAAATTAAAAAACAAAAGCCAGTGAGCGAAAAAAACAATCAAGTAGACCCAGGGTTGGATCTTCGCCGTGAAATTTGGAAAACTTACACTGAGTGTTATGAGAAAAGATACAATACCAAACCTGTTGGGAATGCAATGACCGCAAAACAAGTGCAACACTTGGCCAACAGACTTGGAAGGGAAGCTATTGATGTCGTTGAGTTCTATTTGCAACACAACAAGGCCTATTACACCGAGCGTTGTCATCCAATAGGTCTTTGTTTATCCGATGCCGAATCTCTGAGAACACAATGGAGTCGAGGACGGGCAATATTAGCCTCTGAGGCCAAAAATTTTGAGAGAAAACAAGCCAACACCAATGTTTTCGATGAGGCGATAAGGATTTTAAACGAACGCAAATCCGGTGAAAAAGATGAATAAAGTCGAACAAGTAATAAGAACACTACGAGCAATGTCAGAGATTTATGGCAAAAATCTCGCGATAGAAACAGTGATGATGTTAGCTGAGGATTTGGATGGTTACACTCCTGATGCCGTTTTGGCTGCTTTATCTAGGTGCAGACGTGAACTAAAGTCTTTTCCAACCATTGCGGAAATTATTGAAAGGATCGACGATGGACACCCAGGCGTAGAGGTTGCGTGGTCTATCGCACACAAAGCGGATGATGAGGGTTCTACGTTGGTTTGGACAGATGAAATAGCTCAAGCCTACTACACATGTCGGGACCTTATGCAGCATGACCCTGTGGCTGCCAGAATGGCCTTTAAAGAGGATTATTTGCGCCGGGTAAGGGAATCTAGGCAATCAAAGAAACAAATCCACTGGAACGTCTCCCTGGGGCACGACAAGCTTGGTAGAGAGGTTGCCTTGAAAGAGGCTGTTGAAAAAAACAGAATCTCAATAGAGCAATTTAAAGAAATTGTTCCAGAAATCGAATACTCTCCGGAGATTAAAGAAGTTTTTGCCCAAGTTTCGACTTTATTGAGTATTGAACAAAAGCCCTAAAAGCACCAAAGCCCAGAAAACACTTTACTATTCCCTGGGCTTTGGCTAAGAATGTTTTAATCGCAAAACACTTGGATGCAATCTGATGTTTTTTAGTCGGTTTGTAAACAATTATTTTACGGTTCGGTTAATAACTTGGAGATTCAAACAACGGGGTTAATAATCGTGATTGTTCTCAGCTACGGTGAGTTCAAGGGCTGAGCGAGTAGGGGATATGGGTGTCAAAACCTGTCTGGACTACTAGGAACCGGGGAGGCGTGCAATGCCAAACCAAAAGAAACCAGACCAATGTACAGTATTGCGCACTAGTACATACGCCGAAGCGACCGACCGATCGGGCTCAATGAACCGATAAGTCATAAAAACGTGAAAGGTGTAGGCCCAAGGGAAATATAAAATTTTCTCGTTGGAATTCCTACGCCTTCACTTCCCTCCCTCCCAAGCTCTTTGTCTTGGGAACCGGTACAACGCATTCGGAGTGATAACGTACTAGCTAAGATAACGTATTGGAGATGATATGAGAGTGTATGTAGACGGTGCATGTTTCCCGAATCCAGGTATTGGTGGATGGGGAGTTGTTGCAGAGAATGGGATTGAACTATCTGGTTCAGAGGTTGATGTGACAAACAATCAGATGGAACTCAGAGCAATCTATGAAGCGTTAAAGATTATTCCTTCTGATCGAATCAATGTAATTTTTTCTGATTCTCAGTATTCAGTTCATTGCATAACGAAATGGTATTCTTCATGGGTTAAAAGTCCAAAGGTACTTAAAAAGAAGAAAAACATAGAGATCATATCTGCCTGTCATGAATTATATAAAACAAAGAATGTAAATATATTGTGGATCCCTAGGGATACTCATGAGTTGAATATGAGGGCTGATGAACTTTCAAAACAATCTGTAAAAGATAAGCATTTTGAGATTAACGGTTTTGAACTTGAAACTGATTTCTATGAAAGTCTAAGGAAATAACATGATTAATTTAAGTCTAATAGGTTACTTTGATAGAGAAAAGGTTCAGCAACAGGTCACAAAGAATGGGAAACCTTTCTTAAAGCTAAGAGTTTACCTTTATGTGAAAGAAGAGTGTCAGAATTGGGATGCATTGGTGTTTAACGAGAAAGTGATCAGTGCCATTCAAAGAGTTATGGGTGAGAAGAACAAGGTTTACCTAGAAGGAGTACCAAGTGTTTTAAGCTCTGAGGGAAATGGTAAAATTTACACAAATAGATCGGTGTTTGTGAATATGATTGAAGTGTTTCCTTTACAGCCTAAAAGCACACAAACGCATAAAGAACCAATAAATAACTTTACAGTCGAGGAATCCTCCTTTAATGAAGACGATATTCCTTTTTAAGGATAGACAACTTGCAATTGTTTAATGGGAGAAATTATGAAGACTAGTGAAAGTTTAGATGAGCTGGCACTCGCTCTTTCTGAGTGTGTATTTCCAGCGATAGAAAAGAAGAGTACGGCTAGAATACCGACAAAGAACGGTGGGACCTATGAATTTTCTTATGCGGATTTAGCCGAAATAATTAAGATTACTAAGCCAAGTCTTAAAGCCAATCATTTAGCCATCGTTCAGACCATTGACGTTAAAGAGAAACATATTCTTTACACAAGGCTTATACATAAATCAGGTCAGTGGGTTGAAAGTGCTGTTGAGATTCCAGTTTATTCAAAGCCACAAGAACTTGGTGCGTTTATTACTTATCTTAGACGCTATGCCTATAGTGCCATTATTGGTGTTCAATCCGAGGATGACGTTGATGGCTTTGAGGAAGTAAAACAAGCGCCTAAGACGGTCATGGTGCTTCCTTTAGAACCTAGAAACACACAAACACAAAAAGAACCAATACCTAAGACGATCATTAAACCTGTAGTGCCCGTGAATAAAGTTCTTGTTCCAAGTGGACAACACCAAGGAAAATCACTTGATCAACTTGATAGAAATACTTTAGTGGAAATGGCTGATAAAATAGAAAGTCATTGGGTAAAGAATCAGGGTTGGCAAAAAGATCATTCAATTCCTGAGGGGCAACATAAATTGTTCTATACAGCCCTAAAAGAAGAGATTTCTAAAAGAACAACAGAGGCTAGTCATGAAGCATGAATACTTTTGTGTTTCTGATTTGGTCAAAGCTTTAAAAGAAGAGGCCCAAATTCAAGGCAAGACGGATTATGGTTTTGGCCCTGAGTGGTTCAATCGAGCAAAGGCTTTGGAAAATGCTTTGAATATGCTAGATGGAAAAAGTCTTCACAAGAAAACTCACCTTGTGGACAATTGCAAACTAAGCCCTAAGTAGCCCTCCACACTTTCAGGATTACTTAGGGTTTTTTTATTTCTTTTAAATGGGGGTTTTAAGTGAGTAGGTTTTTAATTGTGTCTTTTTTGTGTCTAAATAGTGTCTTATTTGCGTCTGATGAAAAAAAAATATCAGGCGTCCATGAAAAGATTTACTGTGAGGATTTTCTCTATCCAAGTATTACGCCAAAAGTAGTTCAACAGATCTGGGACCCAAACTCCTATTTGGAGTTCCTGGAAGAACACAGAGCGGCCTATCGGGTTCAATTTAAAAACGAACGTGTGTATGACTCAAAAGGTAGGCTATATTCCACCCTAAAAGCTTATCCTCCCCAGCAAAGTATTCGAGCCATTTGGTTCATGGCCCCAGACGGCGCCTTTTACGTCACAACACGAAGCGCACACTCAAGGCTCACCCATTCGGTTTTTGCCTCCTATGGGCCAATTGCGGCAGCCGGAGAAGTCATCATAACCGAAGGTGTGATTCGTTACATCAATGACGACGCCCCAACCTATGATCTTGATCGAAGACAGTTCAGAGAAGCCTATCTAAGCCTGACCAATAAGCTTGGTTGGAGGTATATGGAGTCGGCAATGGTTGACTACCTGACCGCCTATCCTAAAAGTCAGATTATTGGAGAGAGTAAATGGAGAAGGAAATGAGTAAAGATGAATTCGTTAAAGATGTTTTAAAAGATCTACTGTGCCCGATTTGTGAAGTCGAACATACAAAACAAATGCCACACGACGCTACTTCAAAAGTTTATAGAATAAACTTTGTTGTAGAGAACAATAGAAACCCAACCTGGGAAGACGCTATGAGCCATTGTGATGAAGAACTAAAACAATTGTGGCGAGAAGAGTTGGCAAAGCTTGGTATTGATTCAAAAAGTGAGAATGTTCGAGGGATTCATTAAATGGCTCACATAAATAATATTTTGGTGGATGCGGTAGATTGCAATCTGCCAGAAATAGTAAAAATCTGTTTAAGGTTAAAAGCCGATGTTGATTTCATGGATAATCTAGCACTAAAAAAAGCGTGTTCTATTCGTGTAAAAACCGAACTGGTAAAATTACTCCTTAAACATGGTGCCAATGTAAATTGCGACGAAGGGGAACCTCTTTTGGCTGCCGCGTATAGTGGCAATATTGATACAGTTAAAACTCTGATTAAAGCCGGTGCAACAATGCACCCAAGAATGCCTTATCCATTATTAACCGCTATCGAGCACGGTCATCTTGAAATAGTAAAAATTCTTTTAAAGATTAGGCCAAAAGGTACTAAAGCTTTTAAATGGTCGTTTAAAAATTTAATAAATGAGGCCAAGGAATATAAACAGAAAGAGATAGAAAATTATTTGGTAAAAAATAAAGATAAAATATGGAAGTAAAACACACATTTTTTGAACAACTTATCGAAGTTATTGGACGTGAAAAAATCTATAATGCTAAAGCTATAGCTAAAAAGAACTCGAATAAAACTACCGTTGAGGTTTATGGAAAAATTCTCGGTGGTAATCTAACCATCACCGTTGATTTTGATGAAAGAACAGACCCAGAACAGCGATACTTATCAGAAGAAAGGTTAGCTATTAAGGAGTTTGGTTAAATTTAATGCGGCAGCATAGAAGGGTATGTCGAAAAGCGTGATAGACTTGAGCTGCTTAATCGCAGAAAAAACTTTCGGTCTCGAAATCTCAAGATAGAGACAGCTTGTATCAAGCCAAGCCCGCATTAATTTAAATTATGGAATTGCTTCAAAAGAAGAGTAAAGCAGACCTCCGTTTATAAGTCCTTTTGAAGCAACACCAATGACCGAACCGCTCATGGTCACAAGTGGTCCACCACTATCTCCCGGCTCCAAAGACCCATAAACAGACTCTACAGGCACCACAGATAGATATTGACCCCACATGGCCTCCGTTATGTAAGTAAACCCATATTGAAGCCGCCTGTCAGAATATCCGATCAAAAAGACATACTCCCCAACCAATCCCTCAACTTTACTCCTTCTTAAGTGTGCATGCCTCCCATAAACGTGAATGTGGGCAATGTCCCGTTTCATGCGACAAATTCGTTTGATCTTAATTCCATCGATTCTTCTAATGCCATGATTTAAGCAGTGCTTTGCGGTAATGATCTTGTTTGGAGTAATAAAAAACCCACTGCAAAATCCACCATCTTTCAAGCGAATCTGAATAATAGCCTTGGGGTTTACTCCCTCGATATACTCAAAATCATAGTTCTTGCCATTTGATACCCCATAAACAATGCTCGGAAACATGATCAAAAATAACCAACGCATAAAACCCCCCATCATCACTTTGAGCGAAAAAGAGATCGAAAATCAAATCCTTCATTTCTTAAGCCTTCAAAAAGACGTTTATGCTTTTAAAATTCAAAAAACGGGAATTTTTGACCCCACTAAAAAGATCTTTAGGCGCCCAAATAACAAATTCCATATCAAAGGCATCTCAGACATCATTGGCATTGCTTACGGGAAAATGATCGCAATAGAAGTTAAAAGTAAAAAGGGCCGACCAAGCCCAGAACAAACAGCATTTATAGAAAGAATCCAGTCCTATGGAGGCATTGCTTTTATAGCACGTTCCGTCGAAGACGTGGTTAGTGTCTTATCCCATTTGAGGGTTGCTCAAGGTGCATCTCAAGCCAAATAATAAAGGCTGCAATACTTATCTTAAAATCATCCCCATCAAACTCTTTGTCCTCATGCAAACCAAATGCAAGACGACGTATCTCATTCCAGTCCTCTAAAGTAAAAGCATGAGCATCCAGCGTGAAAGATTCAGCCATAATTAAACTATGAACTAAAAATAAACCCAAAGCATTGCAAAATATAAAAATAATTGTAAAAATTAGTTTGGTTAGGATAACATGGGGGCATGGATGCCGAAGTGGGTGGGTTCGGGAATTTTTCGCAATGTTTCATGCATTGTCTCCTTATAAGATTTAGATTCGATTTCTGAACCCACCTCCTTTGGTGTTTAAAAACATAAAGGACACCCATGATTACTTGCAGCGTTTGTCGGGATCTTAAACAAGAAATTCTTTTAAAATCCCATCTTAGTACGACACAAATCATGTGTGGAAACTGCAATACTATTTATTTCGAAGTGCCTAAGTTCATCGCTGATTTTTTTTTAGAATCCAGTAAACCTATTCAGATAGAATCAACCAAAGCAAAACAAAAAAAGGGCTAATACCTAATGGGTAAACGTGGACCTCAAGCTAAGGATTTTAATTGGGATGAGGTTGGAAAACTTGCGCAATTTCAATGCACTCAGGAAGAAGTTGCATGGTTTTATGAGGTGTCTGTGGACACCCTTGAGCGAGCTTGTAAAAGGCAAAAAGGGCTCAAACTAGCGGAATTTTTGACACAAAATAGAATGAAAGGGCGCAGCAAACTTCGTGTCAAACAAATGCAGGTAGCACTTGCAGGAAACGTTCCTATGCTTATTTTTTTAGGAAAACAATACCTAGGACAGTCGGATAAAGTTGAGCAAAATGCAAAAACAGAGTTTACGGTTAATGACTTAGAAAAGTTTAAATTTTTGGAACCTAAATAGTAAATGGCAAACATCATTTACAAGCCAACAGAGTATCAGCGAAAATTTCACTTTTCAAAAAAACCAAAAGTATATTTATCCACAGGTTATGGAGGTGGTAAATCATTTTCATTGATAATGAAAGCACTTAGCCTATCTAGTATCAATTGTGGACTACCGGGTGGACTGTTAGCTCCAAGTTATAAAATGTTAAAAAGAGATATTGTTCCTTTGTTCAAAGACATCTGTCGAGACAACAATATTGATCTAATTTGGAATCAACAGGACGCTTTTTTTCATATACCAGAAACCAGTACACAAATATTTTGTTTTCATTCAGAGGATGATGGTGATTCCATTCGAGGACCAAATCTTGCGTTTGGACTAATCAATGAAGTTACAATGTGTTCAAAGGGCGCATATGATGCTTTTCTTGCGAGATTAAGATTAAAAAAAGCTAACCTTCTTCAACTCGTTATGTCAGGAACGCCGGAGGGTTTTAGCAATTGGGTCTATGAGTATTTTATCGAAAGTCCTAGGGAAGACACCGAACTTATTTTCGGACGTTCGGTAGAAAATAAACACGTTCATGAGTCATATTTTGAAAATCTCAAACTTTCTTATGATGAACAAATGCAAAAGCAATACCTCGATGGTCAGTTTGTAAACATGTCTGGTAGGGCAGCACTATGGTCTTTTAATCGGTTTAAACATCTAAACCAAAATGCCGAACGCATCGAAAGTCTTCCCGTCTGGATTAGTCTCGACTTTAACGTTAATCCAATGGCTGCAACCATTTGGAACAGAATGCCTCAAGAATCTGGTAAGCTTTTAAGGGCCTTTGATGAAATATGTCTAAACTCTTCTGACACATATGAGATGGCCCGTGTCATTAAAGAGAAATATGGAACCCATGTAACCATTTTCCCTGATCCAGCCGGTGACGCTAGATCAACCAAATCGCGTGGGTTTACAGACATCACAATCCTTCGTGAAGCTGGATTTCAAGACATACGCTATAAAAAATCTATTACATCCGTTCGTGATTGCCTGAATGCGTCAAACAACCTTTTGGATAAAAATCTAATCGAGATTCATCCAAGATGTAAAAACTTCATTGCAGATGCAGAGCAATGCACGTTAAAATCAGGAGGACTAGAGATTGAAAAAACCAAAAATCCTATGCGATCACATTGGCTCGATGGTTTTAAAGACATGATCGACTATGAATTCCCAATCAAAAAACCAAATCAAACAGTGACGGTGACAAAATATGCTTGATACCAAACCATTAATCGAAGCCATTTATAGTCAGGAAAATCTTGAACGCCTAAACTCAGACTATTTGCGTTATAAAATTTACAATGGAAAACTAAAAGAAGTAATTCGAACCGCCATTCAAAAAGAATTTTTACTTCCGGAAACCGTCAGAGAAATGTCTGACAGAATTATTCCAATTAATATCACTCAAAAGATTGTGAATAAATTGGCTGCCGTGTATCGAGAAAAGCCTCTTCGAGAGGCCGCCGATTATAACGAAAAAGATCAAGAAAACATCGATGCCCTGGAAGGTATCCTTGGTATTGATCACAAGATGAAACAGGCCAACAGATATTTTAAACTCCATAAACATGTGGCCATTGAGCCTTATCTTTCATCCGAGTTTGAACCAGAATTAAGAGTTTTACCCAGTCACACTTACACACCCTATAGTGACGATCCAATTGAGCCATATAAGCCAAACGTTTTTATCAAACACCTAAGTTTTACAAACGATCCTGAAAAAGATCGACATGTGGTTTGGTCAAAAGATTTTCATTTCGTGATGAACGGAAAAGGAAACATCATCTTTGATGAAAATAATCCCGAGGCTTTAAACCCTTATGGCGAAATACCGATCATTTACGTCAAGGATAGCGATGATCAATTGATTCCAATTCAAGACGATGATTTGGTCAGTATGCAGGTTGCTATTTGCCTTCTTTTGACAGACCTCGCTTTTGCGACCAAATACGCTTCATGGTCGGTTCTTTATATAATCGGAGCGGACGGTGCGAAACTTTCGTTTAACCCCAACTCGGTTATTTCGCTTCCAATGAGCCCAGATGGCACCAAGCCAGAAATTGGGACCATCAAGCCAACCCTAGACACTGACTCAATGCTAAGGCAGGTAGAGACGCTTTTAGGCCTACTTCTCACAACCAAGTCTCTAAGCGTAAACGGAGCATTGCCTGGCATGTCTGCAAATCAAGCCTCAAGCGGCGTGGCAAAAATTCTCGATAACGCGGAGAGTACCGAGGATAGGACCGATCAAATCGCCTTCTTTGAAAAAGCTGAACATGAACTTTGGGAATTAATGGCCCATAAAATGTTTCCGGTTTGGAACAGCCAAATCATTGAGCCTGAATACAAGTTTGTCTTTAGTGAAGCTTTTGAGCTCTCCATTTCGTTTCCAGAACTAAAAATTTCCATAAGTGAAAGTGAACAAGTCGACATTCAGGTGAAAAAACTGGACAACAAACTCACAAGCCATGAAATGGCAATATCAGCTCTTAACCCAGAATTAACTCAAGAACAGGTTAAGCAGGTCATACTCGATATTAAAAAAGAATCAGAGATGATCATGGATATACAGCAACAACAGCAAGAACCTCAACAACAGCAAGACAATGAAGAGGAACTTTTTGTCTAATGGGAAAATGGGGCGTTAGCCTTGAAATAGACCTACCAAGTTTGGCTAGGTCTACCATTGATGACCGACGGGTAAGGGCCGCCATTACCCCGCTTTTTTCCGATCGCTCTTTTAAACAAGAATTTGGAAAACGAATCATTGATGAAATAGTCAAAAGAACTGAATCAGGAGTTGATAAGAACGGTTCTAGTTTCACCCCATATTCTGATTCCTATAAAAAAAGCACCATATTCAAAATCTATAAGGGCTCAAAACGCACCCCTGATCTTCATTTGTCCGGTGAGATGCTAGCCGATATGGATATTTTAAAGATGACCAAGACTTCTGTGACTATAGGTTTTCCTGGAAGTGAACAGGAGGCCAAAGCCCATGGGCATATTAACGGGTCAAACAACCTGCCAAGGCGAGACTTTTTTGGACTGCCAAAAGAGATTCAGGGTAAAATTCTAAAAGAAACTGTGAAAGACTTTGCTGACTCGAGAACAGTTTTTGAAATAGCCGGTCAAACACCTCAAGAAATTGTGGATGAGTTTCTATGATCAAGTTTAAAATATCTGGCATTGATGGTTTAAAGAGAAAGATTAACCAGTTAAGTGGCAGGAATATTTTTACAAGAACTTTTCAGTTAAGCCTTGGGCGTTTGGTTAGAGATATTATTTATAAAAGAACAAAGGCTGGTTATGGGGTTTCATCTCTGACGCAAACTGATGGTACCGTTAAACAAAAACTGGCCCCTTTATCATCGTCTTATATTGCGCAACGCCAGGGACGCATTGCATTCTTCACAAATAAACTTGGGCAAACTGTTCCTATTCTTGCAAAGAACAAACCAAAACTTGGCGAGTTTGGAACCCCAACTAAATCTAACTTAACCTACACTGGCCAAATGCTTCGAAACATAGAATACAAGATAACAACACAGGGCGTTGATATTTTTATTTCAAATAATAAAAGAACCTCGGATAAATTAACCAATTCTGAAGTGGCAAAATTTGTTCAAAATGCTGGCCAAGGTAGGCCCGCTCGGCCATTCTTTAACCTAACCGAGGATGAGTTTAAGATTCTAATTCGGTCAGTCGAAACAGAAATACGAAAAATAACTAGACGTTTTTCGTAAATAAAAGGAGAATAGAATGAGTGATGAAATTATCGCTTCCAGTGGGGCGAAAGATTCTACCGGTGGGGAATCTAAGGATAAGAAACAACCTGATGCCAGTGGCGAGGGAAGTTATCCAAAAGACTTTGTTGATAAGTTAAAACGTGAAAAAGAAAATCTAGCTAAGGGCAAAACTGCTTTGGAGCAAGAACTTGAAGCGTTGAAAAAAGAAAAACAAAGTCGAGAAGAAGCAGACTTACAGGCCCAGAACAAATTCAAGGAACTTTACGAAGCTCAAAAGGCACGTGCTGAATCCATCGAAAAAGAACTCTCTTCTACTAGGGAGACTATTGTCGAAGGAAAAAAGAACACTGCCATTAGAACTGAACTAGTGAAACTTGGGTTTGATGAAACTCATATTGAATCAGCTTTTAAACTTTTAGATAAAAAGATGGTTGCTTATGATCAATCGACTGGAACTGTGGTTGGAGCTGACGAAGCCGCAAAGGCGTTTCATCAAAATTATGGAAGTCTTGGTTTTTTTAAAAAACAAACACCCGGTGCAAATCATCAAGCGCCAGGTGGTCAACCCGGCAAAATTGATCTTTCAAAGATTTCAACCTCTGAAAAATTAAGAATGCTGGCACAAATGAAAAAATAAAAAGGAAATAAAATGGCTAATACTACAAAAACGACCGTTGACGCAGCGTCAATGGAATTGGTTTCTAGCATTGTTCAACAGGAGCTTATCCAGTCAATGGTTTTGGCTCCTACCCTAAACGATGTTAGCTCACGCGTGATTCAAGGAATTGATAAGGTAAAAATGCCTAAAGCTGATAGCTTCACTGCGGCTGCAAAAGCTGACGGTGTTGATTTGACTTCACAGGCTTTGACCTTCTCAAGCGATGACCTCTCTTTGGACCAATACTACGCAGTATTTACAACCCTAGAGCGTTTGGCTTCATTACAAGCTAACGTAGACGTTCTTGGCGAAGTAGCTAAGAGAATGGCTTCTGCTTTGGCTTATGAGATGGATGCTAAAATTTATGCTCAAATGTTGTTAACCTCGGCTGCGGCTCCTGATCATCGTTTGTTGTTTGACAATGATCCAACCGCTACCTTGACCAAAAACGATTTCATCAAAGCAAAGAAACTTTTGAAAATTCAAAATGTTCCTATGAATGATGGAAAACTTTTTTGTGCAATCAGCCCTGAGCGCGAATCTGACATGTTAAAACTTGCAGACTTCGTTGATGCAGACAAATGGTACTCTGGTTCTGAAGCTGCAAAATTAAACGGCGTTATTGGTAAAGCTTACGGTTTTCAAATCGTAGTTTCCAACGTTGTTTCTGACACTGGTTGCGTATTTTACCACAGCGATCACGTCGCTTGGGCAAGACAACAAGAACCTTTGATGGATACAGCTCCAAACGTTAAAGCCCTTGGTTTTGACGTAGCTTTGAGCCATGTTTATGGTTGCAAAGTTACCCAAGGTGGAAAAATGGGCGTTAAAATCGGCGCTGCCAGCTAATAAAGCAATAGGATGGGGGTGGGTGAAAACTCACCCCCTCTTTTTATGCCAAACATCAGAGTTGTACCTCGTTACGTTGAGGCAAAAACAAAGGATGAGTTATCCAGGGCCATGCTCAACTATCAAGTTAAGCGTTCTGGGACTGTTCGTATTATTTCCATTTCCCAGGATTTAGTTTCTAAAAAATGGGTTTGTTGGTTCTATGATGAGGCAGAAAAACCATGAGTACTCCAACCAGAGGCTCGATTGAGGATAGAGAGTTTGAAGCCTTTGAGGAAATCTCTGGCAGGATTTACAAAGCCGCTGTTGTTTTTCCTCCCGGCGGTGGAACAACCTTTAATGTTTCTCTAACTGAATCTGACACTGAAGTTGTTGTAAATTACCCGGACGAAATTTTTGCTGTTCCTTCTGCAACAGAATCAACAATTTTAACTGTAACCGTTCCCGTTGGTTTTAATATTTTTCTGCAATTTGTCGAAGTCGATGGAACCAATATTGCCGACTATAGAGTTTATAGAGATGCATCAATTCTTGGAAAAAAACGCACATGGTGGACAAGCCTTACAGATAAATTAGATTTTGTTGACTCTAAAATGAGAGGCCTTAAGATTTTAGAAAACGAAGTGATCACTGTTAAGGTTGAACATTCAAGACCTATTGTCGGTGATTTTCGAGCAAGACTTGTGGGGGTCATGGTTCCTGTATGAACTTAGAATTAGAAAGAAAAAAATTAGAGTTAGATCGAGTATTGATGGCAAAAAGAGAAATGGAATTTGTTATTCTCGAAAGACTTAACGACATTGAACGTTTAAAATCACAAATTGAAAAACAAGATTCAAGGGCATTAGAATTACAAGAACAAATCAAAAACTTAGGGGGACAATAAATGGCTGATTATAATTCAAGTTTACCGGTTAGAAGTGAGGCGGATGTAGACGAAAGACTGCAATCTAAAATTGTTGATTTTACAACACCTGCACAAGGGATGGTTGTAGATGCTCAGGGGAATGCACACATAGAAGTTCATGGTGACAACCCATCTGGAAGTGATGAGGTTTTAAGATTAAGTGAACTTGGTGCAATTACTCCTGATGGCGTTTATCACGCAACCAATAACACCAAGCCTGGTAACGTCGGCCTTGTTGCCCATACCAGGGCCGCTTCACCCTCTGACGCTGAACAAGGAATTCGTGTAACCGCTGTTTCTAACAGCACCATTCATGCTTTAGATGTTGCAGTACGGGACGAATCCGGCGTTCCTTATTCATCCTCGAACCCAATGCCTGTGGTTCAAGTTGAATCAGAAGGTGATGAGGTTAACGATCCTAAAGCCGCTTCGGCTGTTGCTGCCGCTGCAACCGATAACCATGATTACACCGTAACTGCTTTAAAGACTTTAATTTTAACCCAAATTGAAGGATCCGCTTCCGGTAAAGCAAAATTTGAAGTGTTTATTGAAACAGGAGTGGCAACAAACGTTTTCACTTCTAAATTTGTGAAATTCAACTCAACTTCAGAGCCAAATATTTCAGTTATTTTAAAAGAGCCAATCTCTGTTGCTGCCGGTGTTCGAGTTCGAGTAGCAGTGACAAACAGAGACAACCAAGCTCAAGATCTTTACAGCACGATTTCAGGACATGAAGTATAATGCCTGATTTAAGTTCTGTTGAGTCTACTGAAGCAGTTCGTTTAGTCGGTTCAGATTCGGCGGGGGTTGAACAAACCCCCGTCAAGTCCACCACTAGCGGAGGGCTTCATATTAATTTAAGAGATAACGCCGGAGTTGAACTCGGAACGTCAACAAACCCGGTGTTTACATCCGGGAACGCTGAACTTTTATCGCCACTTCCATCATTAGAAGTTCGGTATTCCCGGGTTATTGCAGGTTTAAAAACTTACACTTACACTCAATCCATAACGACTAAAACAGCCATCACAGAGTTTCACGTAGGTGGTTTAGTTCAGTGTAAATGTATTCTAGCAAGGTATGTGGGTGCTACGACAAGTCTCGTTTCGGGTTTTAACAGTGCCGGAGACGTTACAGCGTGGCCCTCAACAAGCCTTTTTGCTCCAACTTCGATCACATACAGCACACTTCGGGCCCGCGAAGGAACTGGATCTGTTCAAATAGTATTCACAAAATCTGACCAAAACAACTATCCAGAAATAACTTATACCTATGGAACTCCTACCGATATTAGCGGTTGGAGATATGTGGAGGCTTCGTTTTATCAAAATCCAAGTGCGGGTGGATCCGTTACAAGAACGGCTTCTGTTCGTTTGACTGATGTTCTTGGCAACGTCAGAGTTTACCAAGTGGTTTTAACATCAGCCACAGCCGCAGGGTGGTTTGATATAAAGACTGATATTACTTTGCCAGATTCTCAGACTGGAACCAATTTTGATGAAACTCAAATCTCTACAATTTCATTAAGGATGGTGGATGGTGCTAATAAAGCTGGAACCATTTACTGGGACAGAGTGAGATTCAGCGGAGCGGTAACCATTCTTGATAGAATTTATTCTGCGGTTGGAACCACCGTTCAATTAAAATTTGATCCAGTTAAAGTTTTTGAAATTGGAGAAGTTCTTATGCTTCGAACGACAAACTTAAACGCATCCTCTTCAGAGTTTTTTGCGAGTACGTCGGGGGTTAACGTCTAATGACCACATGGACTTATTTAAAACCAATTTTAGTGGCAAAAAATAAACATCCTCAATACATTGAAACGTCTGAAAACTATCTTATTAAAGCTTATGACGGTGCCGCACTAATTGGCGAATGTGTCATAAATAAATCA
>JACCDR012481940.1_pt1 | contig 33743 bp, 40 predicted proteins | sample 7446431 | NCBI WGS metagenome assembly JACCDR01 (sample SAMN15323443, study PRJNA562643) | freshwater metagenome | isolation source: river surface water | place: USA:Blue River Watershed | collected 2017-08-17
AATAGCTTAGTGATGGGGAAGACGCTGCGGGACTTGGATGATACGGAGATTGAATTGGACGTGGATCCTGCGGATATGGCAGTGAACTTCTATGATGCTTGCCAACTGGAATGGCCAGAGGGATTGTACGCTACGCCAATGATGCACCATAAGACGATAGACTTTAAGGCATTTAATATTTTTGACCAGAGCAGTGTGGCGTTTGAATACAACCAAGGTGCTGCGGAGTTGCGGCATGTGTGCCCACAGGTGTATATGCTGGAGGTGCTGAGGAGATGCTTTACCACGTTTGGGTATACGGTGAGTGGGCGGGTGTTTGAGATGGAATTTTTCAGGAAGATGCTGGTGGGTGGACTGCGCTCGACTACGCAAATGGGCGTGAAGTATATGGCGCACTATGTGAGCAATAACACTATCATAGTGGACAATGTGGCGAGTGCTGTGGCGGTGACGCCATTGGTGATGGATGATGCTATATACGACTTTAACACGGCACCAAGTACGCTGCCTAGTGCTACTCCTTATGATCCGCAGGTGGTGGATAGCTATAGGTACAACTTGATATTGGTGTATGGTGACACGGTGAGCTCGGTGTTGAATATTAGAACGCAGAGTGGTGCATTTGTGACGAGTGTATCGCCGGTGGCTAATACGACGGAGAGTTTGACTTTTGTGACGGTGAATTCGCCAACGAATATGGGCTTGCGTTTGCAGGCGCAGTTTGGGCAGAGTTGTGAATTGTTGCCTGGTACGAAATTCAAGATCTATCCGATGCAGAATGAAACGGCGCCTGAGGAGTACGGATTTTGGCAACGGAAGTTCAATTTGGTGGATTGTTTGCCTGCGGTGAGTATACCAGAATTCCTATTGGCGGTGAAGCGGTGGAACTTGAATATAGCGATAGACAACATGACGAAGCGCGTGACGGTGGAGCCGAGTGATGACTTGTTGTTGGAGCCTGCGATAAAACCTATGGTGAGCAAGGCGCGGACGCTGAAAACGGAGGGGCGGCGCAAGATGGTGCTGCGGTACAATAATGCGGGTGTGGAGGACTTTGGGTTTCCGCGTGTGGAGGTGGATAAGCTGGCGGATGCTGTGATATTGGTGGGCGAACCTGCTGACTACTACATAAGGCAGACGAATGCTATCTATAGATACAACGGTGGAACGGATCTGAGCTTTACGCCTGATGAACTGATAGGTGTGTGGAATGCGGAGCTGATACACGGCGATGGTGAGGAGAAGGTGCTGGATATGGGTAGCTTGCTGCTGCCGATGACGGTGCAGGAGGTGGTGTCGGGGCAAGAAACGCTGTCGGTGATGGTGGAGGAGGAATTGAAGCACAAGAAGTTCAACGAACCGCAGAATGACTCGTGGAATCTCTTCTTTACACACTACGATGCTGCGATGATGGGTAGTGTGGGAACTTATCCTGGTTGTAGGACTACGAAGTATAAGTATGACATGACGGAGTATGAATTTGCGCTGGATATACAGGAGGTGGACAATAACTGGGTGTACAATAGTTGGCGCAGATGGCTGGGACCGCTGAGCAACAATGAGGTGCTGAGCATAACGGTGATGCCTGTGGGGGATGAATTGAAGGGGATGCCGCATGCTGTGCTGCGGATAAACAATGTGCGCTATATGCTGCGTGTGAAAACGACTGATGTAGGGGCTACGGAGATAAATGAAGCGGAGGCATTGCGGCTATGAGGGTAGTGAAACTGTTGCAAACGGAGATACCAGTACTGATGGCTGGCGGGGAGATAGAAACGGGCTCGCGTAGGAGTCCTGTACTGCCTGTGGGTGTGGTGTGGCATGGTGCTGTGCTGGACCACGTGAAGGGCAAGGCTACGTGCATGGGCCAAAAGAGTGGTGTGGAGGTGCGGCATGTGGTGCATATGCCTACGTGTGTGGGGGATGAACTGAAACTGCAGGAGCCATATTGTATAACGAAGGATGGCGAATTCCTGTACCGCTATGACTACAAAGAGGAGGAAGCGAAGCAATGGATATGGCGCAGGGCGATAGAGCTGATAGCGCCGTACTGCAAGCGGGTGGTGGAGGTGACGGGCGTGGACTTGATACCTGCTGCTGAGGGTAAGCGGATGGATTGGGTGATACGTGTGCGGCTGAAAAAAGTGGTGTCCGATGCGGTGTGAGGTAATGCTGTAATATTTGTGGCCTAGATTATTAACAAAATAAAAAAGAAAGATGAAACCTTTTAAATTTTTTCTGTGTGCATTGCTGGCCCTTGTGATGGTGTCGGTGATGGCTGTGGGCTGTACGAAGGAAAGTACGGCTGTGCCTATGGAGATGGTGGAGCTCGATAAGAGCCTATTGACCGAGGCGGAGTATGACTTGGTATGGGTGGACTTGGAACAGACGCACTTGTGGCGCTATGAGACGCTGAAAGCGATGCTATGCGATAGTGCGGCCAGTACTTGGACTGTGGATGAACGCTATGCCTACTTGAAGGAACATATGCTAGAGGGATTGCCGGATAGGAATACGGAGACGCAGATGGAGACTACTGCTACCAAGTGGCAAGGTAATGCCAATATAAACGGAGGTAAATACACTTGGGATGCTAGTGCCAATACGCTGGCCATGGTGATAGCGAGTATGGGTACTGTGGGGGACAATAGGTCGCCATTGAACTACCATAACAATACGAACGGACAGATAACTTGGGCAGATGCCAGTAGGGCGGCTCAAGGCTATTATAACACGAGCCCTGCCACTAACAATGCTATAGAGATAACGAATATAGTATGGTTGTCGGAGATGTCGGGCGATGGCAACTGGCTAATAGGTGCCGATGTGACGGTGGGCGGAGTGACTACGGTGTATACCGATGTGAATCCGCTGATATATGATCCGGTGCCTGGTGGTATAACGATAGTGGGACCTATGCCGGGAGGATTTGTAGAGGTGGTAGGTAATGGCAGTTGGCCAACACCACCGATTGAGGAAGCTAATATTTGAGGTTTGGATAAGTTTAAGTTAATGAAAAAAGCCCCGAAACGTCGGGGCTTTTTTGTTGTGCATGAATGTGGCTCTATTCGCCTCCATCGAGGTGGATTTGAGTGAGGTTGGCGAGTTGGCGGTCGATCTTGTCGAGCATGGGGCGCAACTTGCCAAGGCTGCGGCATACGGATGATAGCTCGATGAGGTACTCGTTGCGGCAATAGGTGCCGAGCTCCTTGGCCTGTGTGATGCGCGGGCTGAGATCGTGGAGGAGCTCCATGAAGTAGTTGTGCGCTAAGGACACGGGCACATCGGGGATGGGCTGGGCATTGATGTGCTGGTGTTGTTGGATGATTTGGCGTAGCAACCGCATGGTGTTGGTTTGCTGCTGGTGGATTTGGTTGATGGCTTCTTCGAAGCGCGGATCTACCTCATTACTAGTTTGTGTCATAAAAACAGATTTTAAGTAAAAACAGCAGGTGGTGACACAAACTAGATTTTCATCAGTATTTGTAACCAGACTTACACTGGTCCTCCTGCTGCTATTATTTTAAACTGAGATTTTAGCGCATGCCAAAAGCCCTAGTATGTGTCGGTTCAAATTAACGGCATGAAGGTGAGATATTTGTACACCTTTAGTGAACCTGCGGATAACCGATGAGAAACCGTTTGTTGAAAAATTTTGGACAAAGGTATATGATTGGTTAATTTTTGGTTTATGTTTGGTGAAAATTAAAAAAGAACACGAATGAAAAATTTAACGCCTATTTTAGATTTAGAAGATCTACAACAAAAAGCAAATGAATATGCTCAGAAAGGTGCAGAAGATGCAATCAAAGAATTTTACACTGGGTACAATTCTCCTTACAAAAAAGCTATTGAGGAAAATTTAAACAACAAGGGGGTTGACAATAATTTTGACATACCGGATATAGTAGCAGTTTTAAATCAAAAGTTATCTAGTGAAGTTGATACAATAGCAAATGCGGCCATTGCAAAAACATTTATTCCATTGGTAAAAGAATTTCTTACTAGAGAAGAAGCCAATGTGAAGTTTTCAGACATTTTAGAGAAGTTTATCAATTATACTGACTTTAATCGTGAAGATTTTGATACATCAGATTACGAGGTAACTAAAGTTGAAAGATATGACAGAAGTCCATCTTTAAGAGAAACTTTCCCTGTGTATCAAATTACAAATGGCAAAGATGGCTTTGAGCTACATTTTTATCGTGCTAATGATCGATTGACAGTTATGTCTTTGCCTTATAGGCTTACTGATAATAAAAGATATTATGGGCATGGACATGAAATAAAAGAGACTATGAAGTTATCTCTTGATGGTGGTGCCACACTAGAGTTGCCATTTATTAGCGGCATTTTAGAAAATGATTTCGTTAGATTTTGTGCAAGATTAGTAATCGGAAATTCTAACATCATTTTAGATGTTGAAAATTTTGAAGAAGATATGTTTCCTGAAAAAGAGTGTCATTGTTAGTGGGGTGTGGCATTACCGCTAACTCATTGGAATCAACGAAACAAATTACATTAAAAAATTATGGAGACAGAGAAAGTTGATTGGATTATTAAACCGAAGATTAGTATTAGTGGTTGGATACGTCGCACTATGTTAATTCTGAGAAATTGGAATGCTTATAAGAATTGGAAAGGCAGAAGAGCAGGTAAAAAATACGCAGACTTTAGGAGAGGTGCTGGGTATTACTTAAAAACCAAAAAAGGATTTGGCTGGGCAGCTAGGGAATCTGTATTAGGACAATTGTGGAATACTCAGATGAAAAGCGGAAGGACGGGGATTTATGAGCTTATTGATTACGAATATTTTTCTGATCCATATGATATGGTAAGATATACTTGTTGGATGTTTATTGGATACGAAGGTTGTAAGCCTATACGTGAATGCAACTTCATGGAGTTTTATGATTTGTATGTGGAGAAACAGAAGGTGGATTGAGTTTACAGGCACATGCGGGAGATAACCTCGGCATAGTGCTGTCTTTGTGCGTGCCGTTCTGGCTGCGCATCTTTGATACATGATAGATGAGAAGAAGTATCTGGATATTCACCGTGGGTTGGCGGAGCAGCATCCGCAGCTGAGGCACAGCGAAAGGCATGTGGCTTGGATAGGCTCGGAGGTGGATGAGGAGAGTAAGGTAGGCACCAGAGATCTGGGCCGCTTTGTGATGCTTATGCGTGACTTGAATGGCCAATTTGAGGGGGATGATGACAGCTTGAGGGATGTGCTGATGGGTGGCTTTGAGTTGGTGGCGGTGATGGAGCCAACTACTACGCCTGACTTTCGTGAAAAGGAGGAGCTGCGGAGTGAGGCTATGCGGATAGGCAAACAGATAGTGCTGCGGCTGCTGGCCATTAGTCGTGGTGAGGCAAACTACCCGAATCAAGAATGTAGCTGCTGCCTGAGTGGCATGGTGGCGAGCTCGGTGCGGTACCGCAGGGTGGATCCTAGACCGGGATGGTCGGGCTATGAATTCAGCTACTCGCTGGGTAGCAATACGGATATGGATGATGAAGAGTGGGACTAAACTAGACTAAGCAATGGCACAATTGACAATAACGCAACAACCTGGTGGTACCCAACGATGGGCGCTGAGTAAGGAGAATATGGTGTATGCTGTGAGTCTGGAGGACTACGCACCGATACAAGGTGTAAGGGCAAGGCGCACGATGACGATAAACGCGGGTGGCACGGTGGGGCAGACTTTTACGATACTATCGGGTGTGCTGTTGGAGCAGACGGGTGTGATATCGCACACGCTGACTGTGGATGCGAATGGTACGGCTGATATGACGATACGGGCGATACAGAGCACGCAGACGCTGCAACAGTGGATAGATGAATCGCTGTTGCCTGCGCTGAATAGTGCTAGTGCGTTTGAAAATGCTTTTTACTTTACCAGAAGCGCTAGTAGAGTGGTATGCTGGGCGAAGGGATACAATGCAGCGGGGCTAGACTATACGCCGAATATATCGGGGACGATAGATATGAGTGTATTTTCGGATGTACCAGGAGAGGAAGCGCCTGCGGAGCAGGAGGTGCGATTGGAGGCGCGGGTGCATGTGTCGAGTCAGTTGACTAGTGGCGCATATGTGAGTACTCCATGGCTGGGGTATTCGATGGAACTGGATGGGGCGGGTGCTAGTCTGACTCATGACTTTAGTGCGGTATTCAACGACTTGATAGATAGCATGGACAGGCATGGCGGTGGTGCGAACTACCGTAGACCTGTGTTGTCGGTGAGGAAGGGGTATGTGCAGTTTAGGGTGGTGGCGAATGATACGGAGAGCTTCTACTGCAGGTCGAATACGATAAACATATTGAAGGGTGGCAGAGAGGCGAATGATCAAGGGGTGAGCTATTTGACTACGTATGTGGGTAGCGGATCGACTGGTCCAACTAGTTTTTTGACGGCGCGAAGAAAGGAACTGTGGACACACCGCAGGGTGTTAGACTACTTGAGCTTCCATACGCGTTGGAATACGGGCAACACGAATAATGTGCTGGTGAAGGCCACGGTGATGTACACGAATGGTAACTCTTTTGGCGATACGCTGATGGATATACCGGCTACGGAGTTGCAATACCACCAAGTGATAACGATACCTGCTGGATTTGACCAGTTGAACTTGGAGAGTATAAGTCCGGGCGATACGCCGTATAAGTATGAACTGGCGGTGGAGATGAATGGCGTGACGGCGTTGAAGCAGGTGTACAGGCTGCTGGCTGATACGGATACGGGTGCTACGCTGATCTATCACAACGACTTTGGGATGCCTGAGGGTGTGTGGTGTGAAGGTGTGCGGGAAGTGAGCGTGAAGCATAAGCGTGATATGATAGCGGTGGCGAAGCCTACGGGAAGTTTGACGGATTGGCTGGAGGAGGTGAGTCATTCGCGTGCGCGGCAAGCGAGTGTGTCGCTGAGCACTACGGCGTTGGTGGCGGCGGATTGGAATGGGCAATTGGCGATGTTGAATTCGAAGCAATTGTGGCTACGGTTGGATGGTGCTACGAGGGACTATCCTGTGCAATTGGTACCGGGCGAGGTGAGCACGCGTGCAGTGAGCTGGGATGCGGATAACGCACGGGCGATAGTGGTGGAGGTAATGTTGAATAAGGTGTATTGATCTAACAGATAAGCGAATGGCAGCAGAGGAAAAACGGTCGGTAACGATCAAGGTAAATGGGCAAGAAGTAGCGGCGAGTATAAAGCTCGTGGAAAAGGAATTGGCGAAGGCTAGGCTGGAGCTGAAAAATGCTACGGTGGGCACTAAGGAGTATAATGCTGCTATGAAGCGGATAGGGGAACTGAGCCCTATACTGAACAAACACCGCGCGGATATACGCAATGTGTCGACGGACTTGAACTCGGTGGGAAAAACGGCGGGTGGATTGCGGGGAAGTTTGGGAGGTATTTTTAGCAGTCTGGGTCAGGGTTTTTCGGGGTTGAAGGGTAGTTTGGGTGGTATAGTGGGGATGGCTGGGCCGCTGGGTTTGTTGGTTGGTGGCGTAACTGCTTTGGTGAGCGGTATTGGTGGCGGTATAGCAACGATGCGGGAGTTTGAAAGTGCCATGATGGCGCTGAAAGTGCGCACGGGTATCACTAGTGAGGGCGTGGCTGAATTGAAGGATGGCGCGATAGAATTGGCTAGTGCTTATGGTACGGCACCAACGGCAATCATCAAAGCATTTAGCGAGGCGGCAAGTGCGCGGCCTGAGTTGGTGGGCAATACGAAGGCTTTGGAAGGATTCACGGAACAGGCGTTGATCTTGAGTAAGATCACGGGCGAAGAGGTGAATACTACGATAGCGGATTTGACCACGATAATGAATACGAACGGCATCGTGACTAGCGATACGGCGAAGACGGTGAACATGTTGGTGGGAGCCAGTCAGAAGGGTGCGAAGGAAGTTCCGTTCTTGGCGCAGGCGATGCAGAAGATAGGTGGCGCGGCTGCTAGTGCTAATGTGGGATTGGCTGAGCAAGCGGCTACATTGGAACTGCTGGGGGAGAAGTACACGAGCAGTGCGGAGACGGCTGGTACTAATGTGAGGAATATATTGATCACGCTGCAGGAAGAATGGGCGAAAAACAATGAAGGGCCTTTTGACTTTAGAGCGGCATTGGATCAGTTGAAGCCTTCGATGAATGACATCACGGAGTTGACTGACTTGTTTGGTAAGGAGAATGCTGTGGCGGCGCAAACGCTGTTGCAGAATACTGAGCGCTTGGATGAGTTGAAGATTGGTATTGAAGAATTCACGGGAGCGAGTGATTTGGCGATAGAGTCGCAGCAAACGATGGATGGCCAGTTGGCCATACTGAGCGCTAAGTGGGACGGGCTGTGGGCTAGTATGACGGATGAGGGTGGTGCATTGACGGCGCTGATCGGTGGATTCAATATCGTAATTGATAAGATAGGTGAGGCGTATGATGCGGGTATTCGCTTTATGCGCGAGATAGTGGATAAAGACGGACTGATGTATGAGGATGGCCTTAAACAGGCGGAGAATGATAAAAATCTGCGGAAGAATTTGGCTTTCAAAAAATTGCAGGATGAGGGCTTGGAGGCGGCGCGAAAAGAGGCGGATGTGATGGCGGAGAAGGCCAAGTTGCATGATGAGAATTCGGCTGCTTATCAACGATTGACGAACTACGCGAATGAACTGTATGATGTGGTAGAGCGCCGTGAGGAAGAGCTGGCAGTGGCGGAGGATAAGAAGCGTGCGGCGGCAGCTGAGGAGGAGGATAGAAGGAAGGAACGCGATAAGTCGCGGGCTGAAAGTGCGGCACGGCATAAGTCGGTGAAGCAGGAGGAGTTTGTATATACGGCGGAAAACATTGCTGCTCTTCGTGAGGAGTTGGCCTTGATGGCGCAGAAGACGGAGGAACTGAATAAGCAGCGAAGAAAGGCAACGGGCGTGGGCGAGGGTGCCGAGTCGATAAGCAGTGTGAAGTCGAGCGGTACGGAGTTGGCCACGGTGCTTGGTGGTGTGAAGTCGCAGGCTGATGCGGAGGCGCAAGTGGTGTTGCAGTCGGAGGTGGAGCTGCAGGACAAGAAGGACCAGATCCAAGAAGAGCGTGAGCGCTTGCGCAGGGAGAAGCAGATAGCGAACCTGAAAGAGATAGGTGATATAACTATTCAGGCGTATGATGCGCTGGGGTCGGAGATATTTAACTTGATATCGGTGGGCTCGCAGGAGCGCACGAAGCGTGAGTTGAAGGACTTGGAGGACCGCAAGAACAAGGGGCTGGTAAATGATAAGCAGTATGCGCAGCAGAAGGAGAAGATAGAGCGTGATGCATTTGAGCGGAAGAAACGTTTGGACAGATCGGCGGCTATCATAGATGGCTTGGTGGGGATTGGTAAGACGTTTGCGCAGTTCGGGTTTCCAGCGGGTGTGGTGCCTGCGGCGCTGTTGGCTGCACAGACGGCTATTCGTGTGGCGGCTATCAATAAGCAGAAGTTTGCACTGGGTGGTCCTATTGTGGGGCCGAGCCATGCGCAGGGTGGTGTGGACATCAATGCGGAGGGTGGCGAGTATGTGATCCGCAAACGGAGTGTGAATGCGAATACGTTGCCGCTGTTGCAGAGAATCAATGAGTCGGGGGTGTTGCCTTCGATAAATTTCTCGCAGAGTGCAAGACGCCTGGTGATGGAACAGGGTGGCTATGTGGATAGAAATATGGGCCAAGGTGTGGCAATGAGCAACGATGCTGTGGTGAAGGCTATAGCAATGTTGGGCGATAGGATGGAACGTATGGAAACGCAGAAGCGTGTAGTGTTGGTGAAGGATGATGTGGATACCTTTGACGGGCGGGTGGCTCGTGTAAGTAAAATAGCAGCTCCATAGATATGATGACTCATGAAGACTGGATGGACCTAGGCGCGGGAGTGTCGAAGGTGAAGGAGGTGGCGCACAAGTTTGTGCTGGCCAAGCCTGAGAAGGTGTGGAAATATGCCATAGGCTACTTGTGGTGCAAGCCTGTGTACAGGGTGGTGGTTTGGCTGTGTCAAACGCTGCTGCTGTTGTGCTGGCTGCTGTGTGACTGGCATTGGGGATGGCTGCTTAGTGCTACTGTGATGGGTGCGGTGATAAGTCACTGCTACTACTCATTGAAGAGGGAAAGGCGTGAATTGATAGCGGGCATTCAGCAGCATATGATGGCGGAGTATGAGGTGAAGATAGGCCACGAATGGCTGGAGCTGATGATGGTGGTGAAGTGGAAGTTCTTGAACAAGCTGCCTGAGTTTGGGTACACGATAGGCACCAAGCGTTGGAATAACTGGCTAAAATCTGCTTGAGGATGGATGTATATGAATTGAACGAACGATTGGCGGCGGCATTGAAGCTGGCGGCACCTGCTATAACGGCGGACTTTAGATCGTCGGTGCGGGGAAGTGGATTGAAGCGGAAATCGGGAAGGAGTGCGCGTGGTTTTGAATCGCGTGTGATGCGTGACCGCAGGGATGGTGAGGTGTGGGGACTGAGTTTTGGTACGGTGCGCTATATCTACATGCACCACCATGGTATGGAACCGAAGGTGTTGAAACGTGGGGATAAGGAATACCGGCACAAGGGATATTCGAAGCGTGGCATATTGGTAGGACCTGCGGTGCGCGGTGCTGTGTTGGTGGGGAATGTGATGACTCCTTTGGCGGCGGATTACATTGTGCGGGGGATAAGAATTGCTTAGTCGTTGCCTGCGAGGGAGGTGGTCTTGGTCTTGACGTAGTGGTGTGTATTCATGGTGGTGGTATGCTTGAGGTATTCGCTGGTGGTTTTGAGGTCGCTGTGGCGGGCTTGTGTCATGACTTCGTTGGGCGGTACGCCATCGGATAGCATCTGTACGATGCCTGTGTCTTTGAGCGAATACAACTGATAGGTGGTGCTGAATCGCAGTTGGGCGCGCATCTTGTTCCAATGTTTGGAGAAGTATCGGGAATCTACTGGTGTCTTGCCGGGTGATAGGGTTTCGCGAGAGGAGAATACAAAATCGGTTTCGGTGAGCTGTAGTCTATCTAGCTGTTGGCGGATGGATTGCAGTGCGGTGTTGGGGATTGCTACGCGGTCTCCTTTTTTGTTTTTGCTGGCTTCGGGGGAGATCCAGATGGTTTGGTTCTCGAAATTGAAATGCTGTATCTGTAGATAGGTGAGCTCGCGTGGGCGTATGAGGCAATAGAAGATGAGGCTGGCTGCTAAGCGGAGTTGTGGATTGTTGGTGGCCATCCATGCGTCGATGATGGTGCGTGTCTTGGTGTCGATGACTTGGCGGGACTTTTCTTGTGGCTTGCGTTTTTTGATTTTGGCGAAGGGATTCTCGGTGCAGAAATCGTTTTCGATGAACCAATGGAACATGCCCTTGATGCACCCTAGATTGGAATTCCATGTGCGTAGTGCATGTGTGGCAGCTATCTCTGCCATGTACTGCTTCGCGAATGATGGGTCGAATGCTTCGACGCCTACTTGTATGTTGCGGATGCTTAGCCACTTGAGAAACTTGCCGCTGATGCTGATGTAACTGCGGCGGCTGTTGGGGCGTAGGTCGCGCATCTTGTTTTGGCGCCATAGTTCGATGGCGGCGATGAGGTTGGTGCCTTTGGTGCTGTGGGCTAGGTTGAATGGATTCCAACCTGCGTATAGCTTGGAATTGATGAGCATGACTTGCTTCTGTGCATAGCGTTTTTTTTCGTTGTCGGGGATGCGGTTGATCTTGATGCGGATGCGCACCATCTTGTTGGTGGTTGGATTTCGGGCGTAGTATCGGATGTGATTTTCTTTGCCTGGTTTATACTCTGCTGGCACGAAATCGAGGTAGTGATCGAGTGGTAGTGGTTGGATTTCTGGTGTGTTTTTTTTGCTCATGGTGCTGTCCCGTTTTTGTCCCGTTTGTTTTCAAAAATTACGGGAAGCCTTTTTCCCGTAGTGTTTTAAGATTAATTGTGGAGATAATCGGATTATTCACGGCACCACTCAACTTTCTGGACGTGTTGATTTTGCTCAGTTTTTGAGTTGAGTGGTGCGGAATAATGGACACGTTTTGTCCCGTAGATGTCGCGGGGCAAAGGGGTGTATGTGTCTGAAAATTACCTTTTATTGCGTGATTTGAGTTGCTCAATTTCGGCCTCAAGGTTAACGTTCTCGACTTTGATGCGCTGCAATTCGTCTTGGGTTTGTTGCAGTGTTTTGGACTGATTGAGATAGAGCAACTTCATCTCTTCGGCGGTAAATGAAACCTGTAGATCGGAGGCGTCTTGGCCATCGATCTGGTTTTTTAATGCGCGGGAGGGCTCCTCACCGGCATCTATGTCCATGGCCATTTTCATAAGATCGATGCGCAGGAATTCGCCGATTTTCTTGATGTCTGATTCGGTCCATTGGTTGAGCCTTTTCTTTTTTGAAACGGCTGGTGGTGTGATGTCAAGGACCACGGACAACTCTTCTTGCTTCTTCTTTCGATACGTAAGCGCCATGGCAAGAGCCTGGCTTATGTCTAAATTTTTCATAGTCAAATTTCGTTTATACTGAAAGTGAAACAATTAACCTTTTATGTCGTTAAAATGTACCTGTTGATAACTAAAATGATGCCAATGGTTTATTTTTGGTTAATTTTTGGTTTATGTTTGACCCGTTGAAATGTACCAACGAAATACCTATGGAAAAAGAAATTTTAGATCAATTACGAAAATCGCTTCCCAAACACTATGGGAAACTGCTGCGCAAGAAACTGCGTGGCGCTAAAAAATCGGTGAGTATTCAATACATATCGATGGTGATGAACGGCACGAAAACGGACCACTCGATCATTCAAGCGGCGGTGCAACTGAAAGCGCAACTGGAGGAGGATGCGAAGAAGTTGAAACAGGCAATAACTGGGGAGGGCGAAGAATGAACGCGAGATCTTTTTTGGTGAGCCTTTGCAAAATGCGCAAGTGGACATTGGACCACCGCTGTGCGAAGAAAAACATATTGCTGCTTAACCAATACCACAGGGATATAATGCAATGGATGGAATTTAATAAGCCAAACGATGCGCAGTGTGCTCAGTTTATCAAACGCTGGAAACATAAGGTGGAATATCTACTGCCCGGTGGTGATAGCAAGGTGGCGGCTACTTGGAAACAAAAGTTGGAGGCGGTGTATGGTGAATGTTGAATTCAAAGCAGGTGATTTTCCTGATATCTCGCTTGAGTTGAATGACGTGGCGAGGGAGGAAACGTTGTTTGCGCTAAGAGAGCAAACTGCGACCAGACTAGAATACCGAATGGAGCGGCTGCGCATAGGCTTGTTGAAGAAGGCGAAGTTGGGCGGGCTGTCGGTTGGTGACATCAAGTGTTATCGGGTGCTGGTACTTGTGAAGTCGGTACTGCGTGAGAAGATGGATTCGAAACAAAATTAATAACTCAAATACTAGAAGAATCATGAACATTGAAACTATTGAGATAGTGAAAGCATTGGTGGGCGATGATATGCGCGCAACTGACTTGCGTGTGGCAACGAAGTACTACCAGCGTGGTATAGAATACTTGTCGAAGGGCGATGAGAAGGGCGCTAAGATATGCGCACGATCTATGGACGAATTGGTAAATGAGTGGCCATCGCTGAGGTTGATGCAGGAGGATCTGATTAATCGTGTGAAGGCTAGAAATTTTGATAAACTAATAATTCGCGAGGCGGTATGATTAAACAAGAATGCTTGGATAGAATTCTTGATGCTAACACGCTTGTGGACGTGGCTATATCGCTTGGCATATCTGGACAAAAGCGCGGTGCGCAATGGACGGGTAAGAGCCCTTTTACGGACGAGAAGTCGGGCAGTTTTCAGATCAGCGAAAGCAAGGGGATATGGAAGTGCTTTAGCTCGGGTAAAGGGAGTGGAGGCAGAATGGCGGCCGTGCAACTCGTGATGGATGTACAGAGTGTGGATTGGTATAGCGCTATCAAGTACTTGGCGGGTTTGAAAAACATAGTCATAGAATTTGATGAGGATACGTTGGAGAAGCGTGAGGAGCGCAAGTCGCTGCAGGATGCTAGTGAAAAGGCGGAACTGATCATGCGCATGGGCGAGCAGTACTATGCGGCCAATAGAGGGGATGAGGTGTTTGTGAATTTTTTGAATGCGCGCAAATTGACGGAGGAGGATGTGGCGCGTTGGGGATTGGGATGGGCACCGCTCTACTCGAAGCATCTGGCTACTGAGGTGCAGCGGAAGGATATGTTGAAGTTGGCCGTGGATATAGGTATAGTGAAGCAAAGCGCGGAGGATAGCAGCAAGATATATGATGCGCTGAGTAGTAGAGTAACTATAGCTATAAGGGATGGCTACGGGCGCACGGTGGGATTTGCTGGCCGATATGTGGAGGTGAAGGCGATGGAAAAAACGCCACCGAAGTTTGTGAATCCGAGCGAAAGTTTTTTCTACAGCAAATCGAAATTGCTGTATGGCTGGTACGAGGCACGCAAGTCGATCAATTCGACGGATACGGTATATGTGGTGGAGGGTTATGCGGATGTGTGGGCTATGCACCGTGCAGGCTTGACGAATACGGTGGCGCATTGTGGTAAGTTCATAACGCAAGGCCAAATGGCGATATTGAGTAAGGCGTGTGGCAACTTGATTTTTTTGCTAGAAGATAATGAGGCTGTAGCGGGGTATGAGAAGTGTTTGGCGGATGCGTTGAAACTTGGCTTTGCAGTCAAGGTATGTGACCTGCGTGTGGCGAAAGGCAAACGCGATGCGGATGACTTGTGGAAGGAAGTGATGGGCGGCATGTTCACGGATTTGGAGGATATGCAAAACGAATTTGGTGCGGTGATAAGAACGCATACGAAGGATGGGATAGAGTTCAGCATAGGCCAATTGGAGGCATTGTGGGCGAGTCCAAGTAACCATGGCAAGGCGGTGGAGGAGATCATTGAATTGTTGATGATGATCAAGGATGCTTATGTGCGTGATGGGTACTTGAAGTTGGCCGCAAAGCTGTTGAATGAATGGTCTGCTGCTGCTGAGTACAAGGGGAAGTTGGCGGATTTGGAGGAGTCGTTGGCGAAGTCGATGATGACGGAAAAACAATTTGCGACGGCTAAGAAGAGTGCTGACACGGCACGGCAAAAGAAGTTGTTGAAATGGGATGCGTGGGAAAAATCGCTGATGAAACACATGGGCGATGCAGTGAAGAAAGCGAAGGCTGCGGATATGGGTAGCGATGCGGATGTACAGTCGCAGCGTGTGAGTTGGTCGGATGGCGAATTGATGCCTGACTGGGTGGATGAGAAGGAGATGAAGCGCGTGGGATTTGTGCAACGGACGGAGGGCTCGGAGATGTATCCAATAGGGATCTACTTCCCGTTTATCAATGGCATGACGCCTAGCTACAATGGCACGCATAAGGCTACGAACTACTCTATACTGCCGAAGTACCATATCAAATCGACGTTGCAAAACAGGCGCGTGGTGATGATAGATAATGGAAGGGAGCAGCACACGATAGACTTGCCGGATAAGGCTCTGACTAGCATAAGCAACTGGGAGGAGGTGATGATCAATAAGGGTGATTTTGTGGCGAGCGAGGTGTTTAGCAAATACCATTTTGTGAAGATCCGCAACTACATCACGAGCAGAATAACTACGGCTCATGAGATAACTACGTTGGGGTGGCAACCTGCTAATGAGTTTTGGAGCTGGAGCAATGCGGTGGCTTTTAAGGAGGCCGAAACGGGACGCTTATCGATACGGGAATATGACAATACGGGCATAGTAGAGGTGAATGATAAGAAGTACTTGAGTGCTAGTATGAGCGAGTTCAGCAGGGACATGATGGATGAGGGGAAGAATCCTTATGAGAATGACTTGTATCTATCGTTTAAGGATGGTGGGCACAACTTCGCTGATTGGGCAAACCTGTTTATGGAGGTGTACAATGATCATGGCGATTTTGGTGTGGCGTTCGCGTTGCTGAGTATTAACAAGGACTTGGTGTACAAGATGCAACAGAAGATGCCGCTGCTCTACTTGTATGGTCCAAAGGGTAGTGGTAAGTCTGCCTTTGGCGAATCGTTGCAGAATCTATTTTTTTCGGGTACGAATAGCGATGGGCGCTTGATACAGGCGGTGAATATGACACCGGGCATGATTAGTCCATACGCATTCTACAATGCGCTGAGTCGCTTTAGGAATTGCTTCCGACTATTCAATGAGTATGATCCGATGGTGATAGACCAGAGTTTTCGAGGCATGTTCAAAGCGGCCTACGATGGTGAAGGTCGCGAACGTGGTTCGGGCGATGGGTTTGTACGGACGGAGATCCAGAAGGTGTTGGGGACGATTGGCTTGGCGGGGCAATACTTGGATACGAATGATGATGGTGCATTGATGTCGCGGAGTATCAACCTGAGTTTTTCGGAGGAGCGCAATAAGACCAGGACGGATGATCAGAAGGAAAAATACCGCATGCTGATGACGTGGGAGAAGCAGGGATTGAGTGGTGCGGTGTTGGACATAATCAAATGGCGGCCCTACTTCGCTGATCAACTGGAGGCCAAGTTCTACGATACGAAAAAGCAATTGATTGCGGATGCGCGGGCAATGGGTAAACGCAACTTGGAGGAGCGCTTGTTGAACAATTACAGTCTGCTGATATCGGCTATGGAGGTGGCGAATGGGCTGTGCACGCTGCGCAATAGCATCGATGGTTTTTACAAAAAATCGCTGATGAAGATGATAGAGCTGAGCAACATGTTGACGGAGAATAATGTGTTGACGAAGTTCTGGAGGAGCATGGAAACGCTGTGGCAGGATGGCTTGATCAAAGAAGGCAACCACTTTACGATAGGTAGAAAATCGAAGGTGACTTATAGAAGCGCTGGTGGTACAATGTTGACGAAAGAATTTGGTACGGAGCAGGTGCCATTGATGACGGAAGTGATGGTGATCCAAATAGGTAAGATGATGGGCGTGTATGAAAAGGAAATGCGCGCGCGTGGACACAAGGCTATTAATGAGGCTACGGTGTTGGAGTACTTGAAGGACCAGCCGTACTTCATAGGGCTGATAACGCACCACCACTACAATGATAGTATGAAAACTAGCGGCTATGCGATACGCTACGAAGAATTGAAGGCGATGTGCGGTGTGACGTTTCAATCGCATGAGAAACCTGCACAGTCGGACGAAGAAGATATGCCATTCTAAAACTCAAATAATATGTTTAAAATTAATCCAACAGAAAACAAAGTGGAAGCAGAGTTGCACTTCTCGCATACGAGTGAGTGCAGGGAGTTTGTAACGAAGATGTGCAAACTGAATCTGGAGTACCCAGTAGAGATCAGCTTTAAGGTGGACAAGGCTAGTAGGCAGTTGCATATATGCTTGCCGATTGACGATGACAATCGCGATAACCTGGACTTGATGATAGCTCATTTGTCGGACGTAAAAGACCAATACCTATGCGCAGTAAAGAATTGAACGGGAAGGACCAACCGAACTTGGTGAGGGGCATGTTGGTGCGTTATGACTTGCGCTTGACTCCAGAGCAGAGGAAAGAGGTGATACAGGAGTTGTATCCAACGTACAACATGCTTGAGTTCAAACGCAGGGAGATATTGACGGTGTTTGGCGATTTGCCACCGCTGTCGGAGAATGAAAAGAAGTTTGTGATACGGCACTACAAGAACTACACGGTGCGGGAGATATCGATGATGTTGAATAAACAGATATCGCAGGTGTATTCGTTGATAAATGCTCGTGGCTTGCGCAAGCATAACAACTGGGAAGGAGTGAAGGAGGTGGGGGAATCATGACAAACTTTAGATTAGACAACAACAACCAACCAAAGATGTTGGTGGTGGATTTGTTCTGTGGAGCGGGTGGCACTACCATTGGCTTTGAACAGACTGGAGGTTTGGCACAAGTGATTGCAGCAGTGAATCATGATCCTAAAGCGATAGAAAGCCATTGGATAAATCATCCGGATGTTGTGCACTATGAAGAGGATATACGCACATTGGACTTAACTGATCTTGTCCAAGTGGTAAAACGGATGCGCAAGAAGTATCCATCGGCCATACTGGTTCTATGGGCATCGTTGGAGTGTACCAATTTTAGCAAAGCGAAAGGTGGTTTGCCTCGTGATGCTGACAGTAGAACATTGGCGGATCATCTTCACAGATACATTCACGCTATAGATCCTGATTTGATAATGATCGAGAATGTGGTGGAGTTTATGAGTTGGGGTCCACTAGATGATAATGGTAAGCCCCTTAGTCGTTTGAATGGACAGGATTGGTTGCGTTGGAAAACATCAATTAACGCTATTGGTTATCGCGACGATTGGCGGCAGATGAATTCAGCAGATTTTGGTGCCCGTACTTCGCGCAATAGATTGTTTGGAATATTTGCCAAACCAAACGCGTCTATCGTATGGCCTGAGCCAACACACGCAAAGAATCCTGGTAAATCAGATATGTTTTCGGTCCTCAAAAAATGGGAGCCATGCAGGCCATGTTTGGATTTGGAGGATCATGGCACAAGTATCTTCACTAATGGTAAGATACGGAGCGAAAAAACGTTTGAACGAATACTTGCGGGGTTAATCAAATACGTGGCGGGGATGGGGCAAAAGGAATTTATAAGTAAGTATTTCAGCGGCCATCCAGAGAGCAAGAATATTTCGATTGACTCACCATGTGGCACAATCAAAACGATTGACAACCATGCAATTTGTCAAATGGAATTTTTGGTTAAGTATAATTCTATGGCTGTCAATGGTGACATGCAACATAGCGTTAATTCAATCGAAGATCCTGCGCCTACGGTCACATGTCAGCGTCAGCCGAATGTTGTTACATGCATCGGGGCATATTATGGCAACGAGAACAGCTTGCGCAGCACTGACGCACCTGCTCCAACTTTGACCTGTGCTGACACGATGTCGAAGATAGATGTGCAGTTTTTGGACCGTCAGTTTGGTCAAGGTTTGCAGCATCAATCTATTGATAGTCCTCATGGCACTGTTATGCCTAATCCAAAATCGAATTTGGTGACGCCTGTATTGATAGATACCCAATTCAACAATGCGGGTAGATCGGTGGATGAACCGGCTCCAACCATCACTGCAAATCGCAAGTGGCACTATATCATGAATCCACAATACTTCAATCGTGGATCTAGCATTGATGGACCTCATCCAACGCTCATCGCACGGATGGACAAAATGCCACCATACCTGGTGCAAGCTGAGAGCGGTGAGGTTTGCATTGTCGTCTATGATACGGACTTGCCAGTGGTTCGAAAGATCAAATTATTCATGGCCATGTACGGCATTGCCGACATCAAAATGAGAATGCTCAAGATCGTTGAATTGAAGCGGATTCAAGGATTTCCCGAATCATACGAGCTGAAAGGCACTCAGGCAGACCAAAAGAAATTTATAGGGAACAGTGTGCATCCTGTAGTGCCAAAGAAATGGGCGCTGGCACTGTGCGAAAGGAATTTACAAATAACTATTTAATACATAAATGCACAATGATCAACTCAGAATTATTAGTCAAGCTATGGGCTTGCAGAAAGGAAATTGACAATGCTCAAAATCTATTGATAGAAATGGATCAGCAGTTGGCGATAAAAAGGGATGTTGAACCAACGTTTCGAAACGCATTTGGTGAACACGTGGGCTTGCAGCTCGGTGTTCCTAGTTGCGGTGATAGCCATCGAATATTCGGGCTTGATGCATCACTAGGCCGCAAGGTCATTGAAGCACATATTGCGAATTGCGCGAAGAAATGCCTTCAGTATGAGATGGAGATTGCGATGTCCTGTCAACCGGATGACGCAATAAGATACTCTGATATGATAAAAGAGCAGTATCTGTCACTTCATCGATTGACCAAGAAAATACTTGAAGAGTCACGCTATGTCGATGAAGATGGCAGCCGTCACCGTGGTCATGTAAGTGACTTTAAAAAGCTGCACGAGTTTCCATTCGTGGAGATTGATAACGAAAAGAAACATTAACCCACACCGCTGCATGCCACACCGCTATTCATGTGGGATTAATTAAGACTTAACCTAGGGTAGCGGGAGTGGTGCGGTATAACACAAAGAAATTATGGGAAATCATACAAAAACACCGTGGAGATTCGATCTCCTATCAATGCGAATAAAGGGAAGTGGAGACGTCGATCAAAGAACTGTGATCGCCAATCTTAGCCCGAAAATGGACTACTCAAGAGGCATGACCACTCAATGTGCTAACGCCAATCGCATAGTATCATGCGTGAACGCAATGGATGGCATTGAAGATCCGCAGCATTATATCGATGAGATGAAGAGGTTGCATGAGTCCTATATCCGCGAAACGATTGAGTTAAGGAATGAAAACAAGTATCTCAATCAGCAAGTGAGTCAGCTCGAGGCAACTGCGCATCACGTCATAAACTATATACCCGAATTGGAAAAACCGGGATGGCGAGTAAAGGTAAACGCCATCCTTGGCATAGCTGCGGGAGGTGGAAAATGAACCAACCAATTTTACCCAACGAACTAAGAGTGGGGAATGTGCTGATGTACACGGGATCTGAACAAGGACCGATGAGGTGCAAGATTGATGCTCAGGATATTCTTTTTTGCGAGGACAGAAATGAAGAATTCAATAGAATTCACCAACGCATAACATTGACGCCTGAGCTGCTTGTGGAAGTGGGTTTTACGTCCGACCAACATAAAATATCATACTACCACCCCGCACCAAAAGAGCCCGAAAACGAGCACAAAGATTTAGGCACAAGTTATCCTACATTTTTTTTCAATAATAGGCTTGAAAGATGGATGGATTGCCATACTCGCGTGTGCGTTGATTACTTCCACCAACTCCAAAACCTATACTTCGCTTTGACGGGCGAGGAACTAAAGATTAATACTAAGTAAAAATGCAAGCAGAAGAATTAGAGCAATATCAGAAGCTCACAAAATTTCAAAAGGATTTGGTTGATGCCTTAATCAACTTAGGATTTAAGCACAAGTATTTTTCTACTTATGAATTACTTGGATGGGGCAGTATTAAAGTTGACAAATTTAGTAGATGGTCTGATGTACTTAAATACGTTCACGAACAAGGTAAAGACCAAAAGCGATTTGAGTTTCAACGAGTGTTGGGGATTTAGTATGACCGCTAACGTTCTCGCAGATTGCCGATGGCGGGGACTTTGAACCACAAGTGTTCGGCTTAACTACAAAATTCAATAAGATGCAGGAAGCAACAATTAAACACGAAAACCCCGCTATTGGCAATGTGCTGTTAGCGGCTGGCAAAATGAAATTCTGTGACTTTCAAGTAAGTTGCAAAAAATGCCATGAAATCATTTATCAGGATAAATACTTTGTTTCAATCCTTAGAAATGGAGCCCCTGAAGAAAGTGAATTAAAAAGAGTTTTTTCTTACCCTGAATTTGATGTAGTCAAAACTTGCCCTTGTTGTGGTAAGTCAAATTTTGCAAGGGGATACAAATATGAACCGTTACCGGTTTCAAGCGAAGATTACATAGATGAAGATGATTTGCCGTTTTGATTGCTTGCCGCTAACATCATGCTATACGCTACTCATAGCGGATATCCAACCCAAAACAGAACGATATACGAATTTGAACCCATGAACTACTCACTTTTCATCCGCAACACACAAGACAACTCTATACACGAGGTGCGCAAGTACATCAAAGATCCGCAGGGTGTGATTAGCGTATGGGCTAATACATGGTACGGACGGCATGTGATAGGGCAGGACTGCGAGATAGTGAGCGAGGTGGATATGATGAACGTGCATTCGTTTTTGCATGCTACAAGCTGAGTCCTTCGGTGTCGAATTCTAACTGGCGGGATCCTTCTTTGTAAAAGAGTACTTGAATGAGCATTTTTTTGGAAGCTTTCATGCGCTTGACAAAATCTACGGTATTGTCTATGAATATGATGTCGTTGGAGTTGTCGGCGGATTGGATGACTCCATATTTTCTTGGTTCGTGATCATCGAAACGTACCAGGATAGTCTCCATATCATATCTGCCTGCAAATTGACCTTTGGTAACTTCTAACCATGCTTCGGTTTCGTTTTTTTTCTTGCGCACGGTGAGATCAATGTATGCACCTCCTTGGTATGGAAAATCAAATTCTAGCTTGGTGTTGCATCGTAGACTGGCATATTTGGTCATCTTGGAGGTCATCTTATCTTCCCTTTCCCATATGGACCATTTGCCATTGGTATCGAGTGGCGGTATGTATGGTGGACCTCCCATGGTATCTTGTCTTAATAGTTCGGCAAGTGAATCCATGGCATACTGCTCGCGTTCGGCGGCGGTCATTGGCTTTTTGGGTTTGTCGGATGACTTGGAATCGGCTGATACGTATTGGATAATCATGATCAAAGCGATTAATCCCATAACAGCTGCGGTAAGTTTTAACCAATTGTTGGTTTTGGAAGAGTTGGAGGTATTCATAGTTGTTTAATTTGGTTGCAAAGAAAATAGATCAGTATCTACAATCAGTATACTGTTCGGGTACTGAAAATGATCCATTGAATAACCAAAAGTTAACTACATTTGTGCGGTGGGATGGAGCAGTTGGTAGCTCGTTGGGCTCATAACCCGAAGGTCGGAGGTTCGAATCCTTCTCCCGCAACTAGAATTAATCAGCCGCCAAGTTGATTAGTCTACAATTGTTTTATTTTTATGACACAACCCCTCCGCTTCCCGTTAGATCAGCGCACCTGAGGGGTTTTTTCTTGGAAATGCAGGCGAATGCACAGCAATGAAAAAGCCACCATAACAGGTGGCTTTTTACTTTTCGGGGGTAAGGTGGTTAGGCTATTTTGTTCATCTCTGCCAGGCGGCGGTCGATGGTTTTGAGCTTGGGGCGTAGGCGGCACAGGAGCGATATGGCGCGCTGCAGCTCGGTGAGGTACAATACGCGCAGCTCCACGGCTACTTGCTCGGCGATGTGGATGCGTGATTTGAGCTCCATGAGCATGCTGTACTGGAAGTCGCGGCCTGTGGTGATGCCCATCTCATTGGTGGGGTGCTGATTGGACTGGAGCAGAAGGTCGATCTCTTCGTGCATGAGTTTCATTTGTAGGATTTGCTGCTCATTGAGCCAGATCAATCCTTGTTCGAAATCATCCCCGTGGGGAATACGTTTTGATGTCATAAAACATGTGATTTAAAAAATACAGCAGGTGGTGACATCAAAACGATTTTCATCAGATTTGTACCCAGACTTACACTGGGCCTCCTGCCGCAATAATTTTATTCTGAGACTTTAGCGCATGCCAAGGTCTCGCTTTGATGTCGGTACAAATGACTGACAAAATTCCTGTGGATCCGTTCACCTGTGGTAAACCTCCAATTAACCGATAGTGTCTAAAATCAAGCCAAAAGTACATTTTTGGTTAACTTTTGGTTTATATTTGTAGAGTCATGAAAAATCAATACAACATATTGCACCCGGTGATAGATGATCTGGAGGCGCATGGTCTGGTGCGTGGCTCGGTATGGGTGGGCAGCACGGGCGAACCTATGGAGGTGAAGCACCGTTGGGCTGATCCGGTGACTACGGTGGCGAGCGAGGTGGTGTTTGCCAATGGCCGCAAGTCGGTGGCTATACGTGCTGCGGTGGCTTTGGCGCTGGTGCAAGAGGGCCGTTTGCGCCTGTCTCAAAAGGCTTGATTATTGGATTCCTATTTTTTGAGGTCAAAAATCTCAGGTCCCCTCTGTTTTTTGCCGATTTTGCCCCTTTTTGGGGCATTTTTTTTTAGTGCCCTTCTGAAACGCTGATTATTTGTTGCAACTTGTTGGGCTTGATTGCGTTACATTTTTTTGAATTTTTTTCATTTTTCAGATTTCAGAAAATAAAGCACCCAACCTTTCCCCACGCTTTCCATAAATATAAGTAATTGATATATAATATAATACATTGGGGAAACAGGTGGGAAACAGGTGGGAAACAGGTGGGAAGGGGGGGAAACCAAATGGGCGAAATATTTCACCAAACGGCTTTTTCGTTTTTTTTCGCGTTTTTTTTGTCCTTGATTATTGGATTTCCTATGGGCAATTTTGTGTCATGAGCAGACAAGTAGTACATAAGGGATCTGATTTTGAATTGACATTGGCCATTACGGACAAAGAGGGTGCGCCATTGGCGGTGTCGGGCGTAGATGATGTAATAGTATTGGTGAGGAGTCGCAATGGTACGGATGGCCGTTTGGGCAAGTTCAAAAAAACGGCTGCTACGGGTGTGCTGGCATGGACTGCTTCGCAGACTAGCACCAGCGAGATATTGTGTGTAATACCAGAGGCCGCCATCAATGCTGCTAGTGAGGGCTATTACGAGATAGGTGTGAAGGTGAAGACGAACGACGGACACAACTGGGTGGAGGTGTTGGACCATGAACTGGTGATCAAAAACAATGCATTGAGCGATGAGTAAGGTGAAGGTATCTAAGGGCCACCGTGCGGTGGTGAAGCCTAGCAATAGTGCGCAGGAGCAAACTTCGAGCAATCAAGATCCTGTAACGCTGTGCGAGCAATTAGCGGCATGCCCTGTGATACAGGAAATGCAGGAGAATATTGAGAACATGAACGCGGGTGCTGCGGATTGGAATACGCTGTTGAATAAGCCCACTACGTTTGCACCCAGTGCGCACAACCATGCTATACCGGATGTGTCAGGCTTGACTGCTGCGCTGGCTGCGCTGGCATCTACTGAGGAGCTGAACGCTGCTATAGATGCGTTGAAGGATGGTGTGCCTACGGCGGGCGATAGTTTGCAGAAGCTGTACAACCTGGTTATTACTAGTCAGGATCAGTTTACGGTGGCAAATGCTGCGGCATTGGCTGCATTTGATGTGCTGAATCTCAACATCCAAGTATTTGTAGTAGATGATGGTGATGGTAAGTGGGCATTGTATAAGCCTACTACTACTGGTGTTGGGGCTACGTTTATCAAGATCAGTGATCCTGACTTGTTGAACACGGTATTGTCGGCGGCGCAAATCAAAACGGCGTATGAAAGCAATCCTGACACCAATGCCTTTACCAATGCGTTGAAGTCGAAGCTGGATAGTATTACTGCTATTTTCACCACGGCATTGAAGGATACGTATGATACGGCTGCTCAGTGGGTATCGGTTAACGGGGCTGCTATTATAGCTGCGTTGCTTACTAAGCAGGATATCTTGGTAAGTGGTACCAACATCAAGACGTTGGATGGGCAGTCGTTGTTGGGCGCTGGCAATATCCAAACTCGGCAGGTGGTGCGTGTTACGTTTGCGGCGCATACCATTGCGGCCAACACTACTAACTTCATGACTACGCTTGGAGGTGTTGATACGACTTTGGCCAATTGCCAATGGGCCGCAGAATTTCCAATGACGTTTACGGGTATTGCGGTGAGGATAAGAGCGGCTATGCCTGCTCTGGCAAATTGCATTTATACGGTGCAAAAAAATGGAGTGGATACAGCGCTCACTCTTACTATAGCTGGAGGTAGTGCTGTGGGTACTTATGTGGCTACACAATCGGTGTCGTTCGTTGCTGGAGATTTGATAAGTTTTAAGCGGCAAAACACAGGCAGCTCAGTGAGCTCGCAACACACACAGATTTCATTCTATTGATGGTTACATTTTTTGATTAGACCTGAAAAAAAAAGTTAACAATTTTGAGAACGGAAAAATATTTTGAAGGCGTTGTAGTTAATTTGGATCTGAAACTATAACTACATGACAACAATCAAACTCAAATTGGAAAGGGCTTCGGCCAAATTTTTGAAAAACTACCCCAAGAACAATGGTGATGTGGGGCTTCATCCTATTTTCAAATCGATGATCACCATTGCTGCGGAAATCCAACATCTGTATGAGCCTACATCGGTGATTGAACATGAGGAGGGCTATGATGCAATGTTGAATGCTATCTACCACGAATCGTTGACGGAGGAAGTGGAAGTGCCTATATCAAAGGAGCGCAGACACGTAGGTACTGCGTATGATTTTGGTGACGCGCGCATTTGGATACCTCCACACAAGATGTACCTGGTGAACACCACTATCCGCAAATTGTTGGACGATGAGATCAACCATACGGTGGAGATTTATCTCAACAACAACATGAAGGTGAATGATGCTATCTATTATGTAATGGATAAGTATGACATCGATGAGGAGGATTACAAAATGGATAGTGCGTATAAGATGAATCAACGCCACAGAAAAAATTTCAGTTAATTTATCCGATCCGATGTCCGCTGTTTTTGGCGGCATCGGATCTTTTTCGTTGAAATATTTATCCGATCAATTGTCCGCTCTGTTCTTTTATTTCATCGCATTATTGCATGAATATTTATCCGATCAATTGTCCGATAAAATCACAACATGGAAATAGAATCAATACAACCTCGCACGGGCCGCAAACATGGTGGCACACGTTGCAATAAAATTGAAATCGTGGAAGCTCGTGGAGTGCAATCGCTCCCCGAAGTTATCAATAGTTTCTATATAGGGCAAGTAGTGTTGAATGCTGGCTATGACTGGTTGGAGATCAATGGCGCTCGCAATTCTATCCAGTTCAATGAAGACCGTGTGATTGAAAATGGCGCAGAATTGTATGCTGGTCAAGTGAAAATACAATGGTCGGGCGATGAAGGTGCATTGATGAACCGGATGCAAAAAATGGCGAGGCTTGGCATCTTAATTAAGATAACAAATCGAAGCGGCAACACCTTTATAGTGGGCACCAAGGACCAGCCAACGCGATTCAACTACGGTAAAGACAACAAAGCGCAGATGATCGAGACGAATAGACTGGAGGGTGTTTATCGTTACAAGAATAATCGGCCAGCTATAGCATACGCTTACTAGTCTTTTAGGCCACAGCACAAGGTGTTCAATTTTGTGAGGTGAATTTAATGCGAAACATATTGTCGGGTGTTTGGATGATTGAGCGGAGTTACGCTGAATCATTTTTGCCTATTGTAGCTAATCTTATCGATGGCAAAAGCGTCATGGTAGATGCTGCCACTGTTGCTTCCCATCGCGAATCGCAGGCTACTACTAAACACAGCAGCCGATCAAATCGCTCGAATATGTCGAGCATGGACAGCTACGTGGCTGTCATCCAATACAAAGATCCTGTTATCAAGTATGCGCAAGAATGCGGACCACTTGGCACCGAAAGGTTGGCCAAAGAAATACGTATGTATGGCGCTGATCCCAATTGCATGGCAATAGTATTGGATATGGATAGTGGTGGCGGTGCCGCTGATGCTATTCAGAATCCTGCTGCTGCTATCAACGAAGTCAAGCAAAACAAACCGGTAATAGGCTATGCTGGAAACGGCATGGTGGCTAGTGCTGCATACGGCATCATGTCGGCCTGCACGGAGATATACGCTACTTATGTGAGCGATCAAATTGGCTCCATCGGTACCTATATGACCATGGTGGATATGGCTGCTGCTATAAGTGCCAAGCTAGGTGGCGCACGTGTTGAATACGTGTATGCCAAGGCGAGTAGCGCTAAAAATAAGGAGTACCGAGAGTTTGCCAATGATAACAAAACGGACTTGGCTCAGGCTGATGTTGATCTATGGAATAACAATTTCATAAGCATGATCAAGACCAACCGACCGGGCAAAGTTTCGGATGATGCATTTGATGGGCGTCTCGTGATGGCCACAGATGCTATGTCTTTGGGTATGATTGATGGCATGAAGACTTTTGACGAAGTTATTCATAGAGCACAGGAGCTCGCGCAGTCAGAAAGCGGCGGAGCAAGCAATAAAAACAACAACGTAGAGATGAAGATTTTTGTAAAAAATATGGATGCCACTATTGATGCAATCAACGCTGGCACCGAAGTCGATAACGAATCACTTACAGCTGCCAATGCGGAGTTGGAGTCACAAGGTTTGAGCCTTGTGCGCCTGTCTGAATTGGGCAACAACAATGACACTGCTGCATTGCAGGAGTCAGTATCAAATCTTACTACCACTAATGAGTCGTTGACTAATCAGCTCGCTGCATTGAAGAATGAGCGCAATGCTGTAGCGGTATCAGTCGGTTTGAGCGTTGCTGAAAATGGCGATTTGATCGATCAGAATAATGATCCTGTTCAGTTGATCGACTCAGTGAATGCTGTGGTAGATCAACGCGATGCATACGGTCGCAAAGCAGGTGTGTTGGAAGTAGCCACTAGCGAAAAGCAAGAATTGGAAACTACAGATGAATTTGTGGATCCATCAATGGCACGTATGGAAGAAGTTTTTGGAAAGGAGTAATAGTAAACAAACATCATCATAGAGAAACATGGGACTAACAGTAACAGACGTTGTAACATCCTTCGGGGCGTACATCAATAGCGGTCAATCAGAAAAGAATATTCATGCAGCTTTCATGCGACCAGAATTGGCGCTTATGAAAGTGTTTAAAACCATTCCTACGGAGAATGAAGTTGAGCGCTCAGTGTTGGTTACACAAACACGTGTTGCTCAGGCATTCAAACGTAAGTGGTCACCACTTGGAGGTACTACTTTCAAGCCGCATGCAATTCCGCTTTTCAATCACAAATTGGATGAGGAAATCTATCCAGACGATATCGAAAAATCATGGTTGGCATTCTTGGCTGGCGCTGGTATCGATCGCAAAGAATGGCCCATCGGTCGCTACATTGCTGAGAAGTTTTTGCTTCCACAGTACATGCAGGATATTGAAATGAATGAGCGTATTGCCGGTGTGTATGCTGCTCCAGCAGACAACAACACTCCTGCGGCTGCCGGTACAGCAATGAATGGTGTGAAGAAGATCATTCAAGACCATGTGACCGCAGGTTTGATTACTCCATTTGCAACGGGTGCGTTATCTGCCACACCTGCAACATTCGTAGGTCAGGTACAGAACTTTGTGAAGTCTATCGACCCAACAGAGCGTCGTTTTGTGAAGTACGTGAACATTCCAATGAGCAAAATGGACGATTGGAAGGATGGCATGCAAACGCTGTACAACGGTCAGTTCTTGTCTGAGGCCAACTTGTTGAAAGTGCGCAATCAGAACGTGGAAGTGAACTTCGTAGATGCGCAAGATGGTACCAACTTGATTTGGGCAACTGTTGAAGATAACGCAGTACGTTATGTGAAGCGTGCCGGTAACGCAGGTAAGTTGCAGTACGAAGCAGAAGACCGCAAAGTGAAAATCTTCACTGACCACTGGGAAGGTCTTGGTTTCAATGTACCACAGTTCGTTTATGTGAACGACGCAGGAATCGCATAAGAAATCTAATAAAATAACCGCGAGGGCTTCGGCCCTTGCTTTTTACCATTCAAGATGAACAAAGCAGAATTAATAGAAGCCATTGAAGCCAAAGGTCTCAAGGCTCTTACATTGAATACCGAAGCTACCAATGCACAGTTGGAGCATGATCTTGATTTGTTATCGGTAGAGGACAAATCGGATGAAGTAAGCTCACTTGAGGAGGCCTTGGCCAAATCAAAAGATGAAGTATCAGCATTGGAGGAGCAGGTACTTGAGTTGAATGAGAAATTATCTTCTTCGGAAGGTGTAATCAAGGCTATTGGTGCCGAAAATATCGTTGATATCGATGGAAAGAAGTATCAGGTGATTTTTGGTACAAAAACAGAGCTTGGCACATTCACCAAAGAAGATATTGCCAAGAATGTAGCACATGGTGAGGAAACTATCTGCGAGTATCTGTTATCAATCGAATCACCAGCGTTGAAAGCGTTGTAACCTAATTTTTTGGAGGAATAAAAAATGGATTATTTAATTTCAGATAGAGTACCTGGTACTAGACGCACACCCGGAGTAGTGGAATGCATGTACATTGAGAAGAGCAGATTGGAAACGATCGCTGTGCCTGCTGCCAATCCTGGTACCATCGCTGCGAAAGTTACTATTGTCGGAGCACACGTACCTACGGGTACCAATGGCTTCCGCAAAATGTACTTGCAGCCGAAAAAATCAGAATTGAAAGGCAAATCGGCAGGAGACATCGATTCTAAATCAGTTGATATCGTGCTCGAAGGATTTATTCCTGGTATGTACGAAGAGCTCGCTGCATTCTTGCTTGATGATCCTGAATTGATCATATTGGTACCTAATGGACCATGCGGCACAAGTCAGTATCTTCAACTGGGAACCAAGTGCGATGGTGCATACGTAACCGAGCACGAGTACACATCTGGTATCTTCGGTGGCAACACTGCCAAAGGTTTCAAGGTAATGATCTCTGCACAGCAGTCTTCTTACTTGTTCTACAACTCTGCAATCCCATTACCAACAGAATAATACAATAGATCATGAGTGAGAAGAAAGCAGAATGGATAAAGACAACGCCTAGCAGCGAGAATTGGAAAGGAATGGTCGTAGCACTACCAATTCCTCCTGTATTCAGCTGGAGAGGCGAAAAGTATGTGGCATCTGAATTGACGGCACAGCAAATCGCTCAATTGGCCAGCGATAAAGGATTTGGACACATTTTGGCCAAAACGCCAGAAACAGACAAAAAAGTAGCGAATTGATCGTTCGTGTGTAATTTTTTAATGTTTGAAAAGGGACCGCAACTGCGGTCCTTTTTCGTGTCCGAGAGAAACATGTTTGACGCGAGTAGTTTCGCTACATGGTTGAGGAATTAAGGTACTGGCTAGAATCCGATAAAAACTACGAGCTGGGCAAAGGGTTGATTGGAAAATTGCACGAACATGGCCACGTTCGTGATTTTGATTTTAAACTGATCAGCTCTGCGAAGTCGAGCATGAGTGTCAAAAAAATGATCGACATCATTGAAGATGTTGTCAAAAGGATTGATGCCGGTAGTTTGAAGTTGCGCGTTAAATCCATCGCTCCACCAACGCAGAAGCGTACATTGAAGGAGAAGGAAAAGGCAGATAAACTAATCAACCAGGAGCCTAAAGAAAAGTTCCTTTATGCACTGCCAGATGATCTTATTGCCATCGATGGCAAGATCAGAGATCTCTACGCCGCTAATCGAATATACAAGGGGCAGATTCGACAGACGGTTTATCTGGCTACTGGAGAAATCAAAAGCGCATCCAGTCTGGCTAAAACGAAAACAGAACGATTCAGATTGGCGCGACAAACTGTGCTCAATCAAAAGCAGATCCAAGACTATTGGTCGCAGATTGATTACTACAGAGAGCATGGTGTGTATAAACCAGGCACCAAAGGAGACGATGAGCGCAGGCAAATTGCATTTTGGCTTGACAACAAGGATCAAGCGGTCAACTATATCAGAATGGCGAATTCTCAATACCGCAAAACAGGCCAATACAAGAACCAAGCGTTGTATGATAGCTACGTGCTGATGCTCAAAGAAATCGAAGATTTTATTCAACAAAACAAATGAACGAAGAAGTAAAGCCTATTCTAAGGGCATTAACCAAGGGAGATCTGAGCACGCTCACAGCTGATCAAATGAGGCAGTTAGACATACTCACCATATGCGACGAAACAATCAGACTATACGGGGTGTCTCGAGAGTCTGCCAACATGATTTCTTCACGTATTCAATTGGCATGTGATCACAAGTACCACATCAACATGGTATATCGGTGGATTGGTTTGGCGCAGCAAGTTTTTGGGGCCAAAGAATACATCAATAAGGACTATTGGCGCCAAGTGTTATTAGAACGACTTTGGAAGATGGCCACCAACATAGAGCATGAATTATTGCAGCTAGTGGAGGTCAAGGATAAGGATGGAAATGCACTTAAAAATGAAGATGGTTCACCAATGATGCAACCTAAGCCGATGGATCCAAAAACATCAAGCACATTGATCAAGGTATACGCACAGATAGCTGACATTCTTCAATTGGATACTCCAGACGATGGCATCAAGCCCGATGAGGATTATGACACTATTGTCATCACTCCAAATCCTGTGGATATTGGCTTCAAAGAAATTACACAATTGCCAGAAAAGGCTCTAAAACGATTGCTCGAGCTGGGCGCAAAACAAGACGAAGATGGGCGCTGGCAATAAATCAAAAATGGTGTATTACAATCCACCGCAGTATCGATCGCACATGGTCGGTGCGCGCGTGGAAGTTTCGATACTCGGTCGTGGTACCGGTAAGACTACGGGCATACAGGCACCTCGTATCAAGCAAGAAGCGGTCGAAATGCCACGCGGCATGATTGGATTAGTAGGCAACAGCTACATGCAGCTATTGACTCGAATTCTTCCCGGTGTTATTGAAGGATTTCGAGATCTGGGTTGGGTGGAGAATCGTGACTTCTGGGTAGGTAAGTTGGCTCCAAAACACTTGGACATCGAAAAGCCTTTCAAAACACCGCTCAAGATGGAGTACATGATTCACACTAAAACATCTGCAGGTATTTCTCTGTTCAGTCAAGATAGACCAGGAATGTCCAATGGAGTGGATATTGTGTCACTGCATGTAGATGAGGCGAAGTTCATCAACAAAAAATCATTGGATGAGGAAATCAAGCCTGCGATGCGCGGTCTTGATCATTTATTTGGCCATAAGTCGGTCTATCATGCGGAGACATACACGAGCGATATGCCTACTAATCCGCAAGGTACATGGCTTATTGAAATGATTGGAAGCCGTAAAGAATTGATACAAGAAGTATTCGACATGCAAGTGATGCTGGAACAGATCAAATCATCGTTACCTACATTCACCGGCAACAAATTAGATGAAGCGCGTTCGGCAATCAATCGCACTAATGAATACTTGAATGCCATTCGTTGCCAGCTCGTGCATGTCAACGTTGCTAGCTCTTTGCAAAACATAGATGTGTTAGGCATTAAGTGGTTGGAACATATGTTGGATACACTACCAGATAATGACATCCAATCAAGTCTGCTATCCATTAAGAGTATAAGAGGCAAGACACCATTCTACCATGGTATTGATTGGTCCATACATTCCTACCAGCCCAAGCCATCATCGCATATGTCAGCGCTTGGTCTCGAATGGATACGCGATATGAAACGTGACTGCCGTATCGATGAAGAGTATGACTGGTCCCCTAGCAGACTACATATTGCCATAGACACAGGAGGTACATTTAATTGCCTATTGGTAGCTACAGCAGAAGGACATCGTATCAACGTGATCAAGGAGTTTTGGCGCGCATCACCATCCATGATTCGCCAAGTAGTCGATGACTTTAAAGAGTACTATGCGTACTGGCCTAACAAGTCTATTGTATTTCATTACGACCACACAGCGATTGCCACACGAACAGAGACATCACATACTATCGTGAGTATAGTTGTCGAGGCGTTACGCGAGGTGACCAATGGTAAATGGTTCGTTGAGGAACATTACATTGGACAAACACCTAGCTATCGATGGAGATTTGATTATATCAATGATATGTTCATTGCTAATAATCTGTCAAACTATACAGTGCGATTCAATGCGCTGAATTGTGAGATGCTTGAGAAGTCTTTAGAAGGTGCTCAATCAAAGGATGTCAGTGGTAAGTTAGAGAAGGACAAGAGCAGCGAGAAGAAAGATGCTCATGGTCGATCCAAGATACCACAAGAGAGAAGCACTCACTTGAGCGAAAACTTTGACCTATTGGTGAGTGGTATCTACAAGAAAGTCGAAGAAAGCATCACCTTCACTGCTCATTAACCCTATCATATATCCCTTTTTACCCCCGTTTTTTCCCCTAAGCCAACGC
>JACCDR010157256.1_pt1 | contig 33710 bp, 47 predicted proteins | sample 7446431 | NCBI WGS metagenome assembly JACCDR01 (sample SAMN15323443, study PRJNA562643) | freshwater metagenome | isolation source: river surface water | place: USA:Blue River Watershed | collected 2017-08-17
GCCCCCCGCAATTAATAAGGTGCCGTTTGTAGCACTGCCCCCTGCGCCACCAGCCGCCACACCGGATGCCGATGAGTTTGCCGCCGTGCCACCAGCGCCCCCGCCTACGTTGATTTGGGCGCCAGCTGTACCAAAAGTAGTTGCCCCACCTGAGCCACCTGTGTTGCCTGCGGTGCCAGCGGTACCTGCAGCCCCTATAGAATAAGGGCGTGATGTCGCAGCTTCCCAAAATTCTGCATAACCGCCCGCGCCCCCTCCGCCACCTATGCCTTGGGTTCCTGCCCCTGACGTGCACCCACCACCCCCGCCACCACCACCAACTGCCCGCACCCATACATAGCCTGCCCCTGGTGTGGGGGTATAGGTGCCAGACCCTGAAGTAAATATTTGGGTTGAAATGACGGTTGCCACGCCGGATGGGGTAGCCCATGTGCCATCGCCTCGCCAAAAAGTGGTACTACTAGCTGATATCCCTGAATCGAGGTTGGCCACCGGTAAATTTCCGGTAACGCCCGTGCTTAAAGGCAATCCGCTAGCATTAGTCAAGGTCAATGAAGTTGGGGTCCCCATGGCAAGGCTGTTTGGAAGGGTTGTGCTAATACTTGGAACGCCTGTGCCTGATGTGACCAAAACCCCATTATTTGCTGTTGCAAGTCCTGATACTTCGGTCCCGTTAGCTGCATACCACGCTAGCTCATTAATAGAGCCGGTATCAACAGTTCCTGAGCCGCTAACCGCTACCCAGCTTAGGTTGCCTGCGCCATCGGTTTGCAAAAAGTAGCCATTGGTGCCGTCCACTTGAGGCCAATTAAGGCCGTCTAAAACTAAATTTCCCGTGCCATCTGGGGTTAATATTAAATCGCCGTTTGTATTAGCGCTTGAAATAGTATTGGTATTGAGTGATAAATTGCCCACCCTAATTGTGCCTGGAGCAATCAATGTTGATGAAAGGCTTAATATGGGATTTTGAGGGTCGGTGTTATCTACATCAATCTCATTAGCAGTGCCTGTAATACTTAAAACAGAGGGAACAATCAAGCCATCAACATAATTTTTAACCGATAAAGCTGTTGGCAAATTGGTACTGGCAGCCGTGGCCATGGTGTCATCATTAATGACCGCGCTGATAAGGGATGAGCCTGTTAATGTCGACAAAGTGCCATCTGCCGCATTAAACAAAATGCCTGCGCCCAATGTATCCAAAAACAACCCGTTGGTTAAAGTGCCATTATTTGTTTTGGCAACCAAGGCGGCGTTAGCCAGGTCTTGAACAAACTTGTCGGTCACTCCGGCTTGATTTTGAAGACCAATGAGGGATGCCCCCTCTCCAGCTAAATGACTTGCAAGTAGTGGCAATACACTGGTGCTATCTTCGATGACCACCCATTCAGCTGAGATTGGTTCGTAATATTCATAGGATAGCGTGGTGGTATTAAATCGCAGCCTATAGTACATATTAGGTGAAACAGATGGTCTATCTCCTGTGCTGCCTGGGGCAAGGAGGGGAAAAGGATTGCTAAACCTAGTGTTAACAGTATTGGTATTATCCAGGCCCACCGTGGTTTGATTGGGTTCAAGATCCCCTCCGTTTGCAAACTCACTAAACTTAATGGTTTCTATGGTCATCACTTAATCCTTGTGACTAATACATCAGCCTTGAAGTTGTCTTAATGAAACACCGACATAAGCACTGGTATCTGGTGTGATTAAGTGTATCACGTCACCCCCTCTAACATAACGCTTTTGTGGTCTAAATTCGTTGTACTGCTGTGTTCCAACGGTGCCCGCGCCAGGCACAACAGGGGCTGCATTAATGCTAACAAAAACATTCGCCACATAGTTATATTCAAAAAAAGCTTGATATTGCGTGGTCACAGACCCAGGTACCGTTATCGTTTCTGCAGTACTTGCCCCAAGATTCACCTGAAAATCAACGTCGCTAAAAGGAATGGTGCCATCATAATTGCTATTATATGCTATTGCCATCTTAAAAATCTCCTTATTTTATCCCATTCTAGCATTGGCAATCCAATGCACACGTAATCCATTACCTACACCAGAGCCACCAGGAGTTGTTCCAGTCGCTACAAAGCCCCATTGTGACACTGAGCTTGCAGCACTTAATGTCCAGCTTGCTCCTACACCATTATTATATATTTGGTTGCTAGCCGCCACATCAGGATTATATAGCGTAATGGCAGGTGTAGCCCGCATATAGGTAGGGAATCGTACAATTGGCCCATCAGAACCAGGCGCACTTGCTCCGGTGGTTTGCACCCCTAGTGCTGCCCCTAAAGTGCCTGTGTTAGCAGCAGGCACAACGCCCATTGGAAATGATTTTTGATAATAAAACTGACATCGCTGTAGCGTCTCATTTGCCGTCATCACATTTGATTCAATCGCAAATTCATTGGGGGTTAGCGATACATCGTTAAACACAATAATATCAGGTGTTGTTGTCCCTAAATTATCAATTGTATATATCACAATCCCTAAAGTCATATTGGCATTCGTTGAAGCTGGCAACTGGAATTTATCAAAAGCTATAGTATTTAAACCGTTAGCCAAGGGATAAGCCACATCATTTTGAGGGGAAATAGCAGTCCATCCCGCTGCAAACGATGGGTCTTGACCTGACACCCAAGATGAAATAGGGTAAGTCTGGGAGGTTGCAGCAGGCAAAGAATCTCTGTAAATCAATCTCATCTTGACTCGATAAGGCGTTCCTGTAATTGTGCGATTAATATAAATTTTCGCAAGAGATGACATGATATAACCCCAATACTGATGCATTACTGTAGGGTCGATATATTGAATTAAAGCAAACTCATTAGTTACGGTTACTGGAACCACTTCAAACCCATAATTTCTATCAAAAGATGCGCGCGCCGTAGCAATGTTATTGCCCACGGCATTAGCCACATAATTTTGCTGGGCCACTATAGTTTGGTCTGCTCTATATTCATTGTCTGCTAAATTAGTTTGTGCAATAGGGTTAAACTGCCATGGATTTAATCCAAAATTCCATCCTGAAAGAATGCTTGATTTAGGCATTAACAAGATGCTGTTTTTATAATTATGAAAAGTGTGGTCAATCTGGCGCTCAATGGTATCTTGCTCAAATGCAGGCTTAATAGGGATATCTTGCGAGACCAGCTGAATACTTGTTAAATAAATATCAACGTTATTAGGCAATTGAAGCCGGTATTCTACATAAGCATTAGGCGGTATATCCGTATTGGTCGTAGCCGGCAATTGCCCATAATCCCTAAACTCATTCCATGATTCATTCACGGCAGGAACCGACAGGACTTCAGCTAAGGTCACCCCACTTGAATCAACCAATATCGCATTCACACTACGTGGCGAGCCTTCAACGCGAGCGGTTAAAGTGCTTGAAACATATTTATTAGCCCACAACATCCCGTTTTCTTGAAATCGTTGCCGTAAATATACGCCGCTATTATCCCATCCTGTCAAAGTTAATCGTAAAGCATAAGGCGCATTAGATGGGTTGGTGTTGTTGCTATTTAATGCTACTCGATTAATAGTTACACTTCCTGTGCCAGGCAGAACTAATACCCAGCCTGGGGCAACTTCAATAGGATCTGGATTACTTACATTGGTTAACGTGTAAGGAGATGTGAAATTTACCAAGGCAAATTGAGGGTTTGTGATTAAGTTGCTTGATGCAAAAGCCACCGAATCAATTGGCGTGCCACCACCACTTCCGGCAATGTAATTATTAACCTCATAAATTAATGGGTCGGATTGTGAGGGCGTTACAATTCCATTGTTTTGCCTAAACTCAAGCCTATAAACTTTGCCTTCTTCAAAATAAATGTCATTAGGCAATGTACCATTACCTAAGAACTGAATCGGATTAGTCCAGGGGAGAGCTAAATCTGGGTCGTGATAAACCGTAGCCGGCATATAAGGCAAGACGTTTTCTAAAACATAAAGGTAGAAATTATCATCAAACAAGTTGCCTTCAAGGTCAACTTCCAACCATATTGGATTACTTCCTCTCACGCCTAATGCCATATTCATGACTCCTTGTCATTTAATGCTTGTTTTTTGTCCATTTACATCATATACTAGCTATTCATGGGTATAAAGGTTGATTATGGAAATAGATAATAATGCTATTGAGCAGTATATTGAACACGAGGTCAAGTTGCGTGTTCTGGAAAACAAAAACACTGACATCTATTCTAAATTCGATAAAATAGAACAGCGTTTTGACAGATTAGAATCTCGGTTCGAATCTGGTTTTACCATGCTCGTAGGTCTAATTATCACGTCCATCATCCTACCTGTTGTACTTCATTCTTTAAAACTTATTTAATAAAGGTTAATCAAAATGCTTATTTTAGTATTCATATTTTGTTCTTGGGTTGGTTATCATATAGCAGGGGATTTACTCAAGTAGGTCGTAAATCGACTTAATCCCTGCGGTGGCGCCACCACCAACACCTAGCCCTATTAATGTTTTTTCCAATGCTTTAATTGCTTGTTTTTTTTCTTTAATTCCTTGAGCATGTTTTGCAGCTTCAGGATGTTTTTGACGAAAAATATCCATTGGCACAGAGTTTTGGCTTAATAATTTTTCTGGATTTTCTGGGACTAGTCTCAATTCGTGTGCCACAAGCTTTCCAATTCCTTTAGGTAATAACCTATCAAAATAGGTGTTCTTTAGTTCTGCGTTTGCTTTTTTTCCTAAATTTAAGACATGTGCAACATCAATATGGCCATTTTTTAGTAAATCCTGCTCTAAGTTTTCATTAATTTTATCTCTTAATTGCAGCAGGTTCTCACCTCGAGTTTCAATAACGGAATCTGAGTTTAATGTGTCTTTAGTTCCTTTTTTATATAGGCTACTTTGCAACGCATGAATAGCTTCATAATCTCCGTCTTTTGCTTTCTGAATAAGTTCTTGATGGGTTTTAGAGTTCATTGAAGGATAAGTAGATATTTCATCTAAATACTCATGGTTTATTTTTGGTCTAATATTTCTGTTTTTAATTGCATTTCTGACCTGGCCATATAAATCATCAACGGTAGATTGCATAATATCGTGTGGCTTTTGAATGGCCTGAACTAAGTCTTCAGCTGTTGAATTGTTTTTTAGGCCGCGAATCAACGCACCAATTTTATCTCCCGCCTTACTCGCGACCTTTGTAGCAATATTTCCTGCTGCACCCAATGCTAGCGCACCCGCTGCTCCTAGTCCTTTATCGGTCTGACTGCCAGGCGTTGCCAAGTAACCCGCACCGCCTAAAGCCAATGGATTTTGTAACGCTTCTGGTACATGCGCCAATGCAGAAGCACCTTTTACACCCTGCATCAGCTTACCAAACAATCCGCCGCCACCAAGTATTTCAGACGCCATTTGCACGGACTTTTGTCCAGTTCCTTCTGCTTTCGGAAATAATTCACGCAAATCACGGCTATTTGCTAAGTCTTGCGCTGCTTGCCCTGGAATTAAAGAGGCAATACCTCTGATAGGAAGTGAAGCACCTTGCATAGCACCACCTAATGCCGCAGGAATATAGTTCATGACATCTGAAAACCCTTTAGATGCAGCATCCAATGTTGGCGATTGGTTGCGCGGGCTAATATTTAATATAGCATCTCGTAGCCAATTGGGCATACCAGGGTATTGTTGGTCTATTTTTTGTTTAGCCAAATCTAAAGCAGCATTTTGATTTTCAGAAGACAAGTCTTCAAAAGAGCCTATAGGTTGTTCATGAATATCTTGTTGTTTATTGCGACGCAACAAATTAATAGGTGCACCTGCGGCTTGTTCGCGCTTTCTAGCCAATAAATTTATTGCCATATTAACCCCCAGCCATTAATTCAGTAATAACTTGCCCAACACTTTTGCCTTCTTCTTTGGCGGTGTGTTTAATATTATCGGGAGTGTATTCTGGATCTATATTTTTTAATTGTTCGGCATAATAGGCTAGTAGTTTATTATCTTCAGCTTCAGTCTGAGCTGACCTAAATCCTTGTTCAGATTCATCTGGTTTTTTATTGCCCGTATAAAAACTGCCTGTCTGACTATCATAATCTAGTTTCAAGGGTGCTGTACCAGCATTTAAAAAGGTTTGCAATTCCTGCTCGGTAATTTGCTTTAATTGATTAAATTGCTGCAAAGCAACTTCTGGATTTTTTTTCCATTCACTAGGGTTTGTTAGCTGATCGATTTTATCGGTAGCAGCAGGTTGTATCGAATCACCCCAAAACTGACGAAGTTGTTTAGATAAAATTTTAGCCCCAGTTAAAGCTTTTTGATAAGCCATAAACTCAGGGGATGGCCTGCCTAATGCCGCCTTAATTGATTCATAAGTAAGCTTTGCACGATCTTCAGGCCCTGAATACCTTACTAAATCCTGTGGGTTAATATTATCCATGGTTATTTTTACATTTCTGGCATAAGGAATTTTATTTCTAATCGCAGCATCTGTCGTCTTCTTTCCAAGTGCTTGATTATAAACACGAGCCTCATCTTCTGAAATCACATGCCCGTCGTTACCTTCAACCATCCCTGCGCTGATTGGTTCTTGACTTGCATCACCATCAGCTTGACCTACTGCACCACCCGCAAAGGTTTGTAATACCCCGCGGCCTTTTTGGGCTGCAATAAGCTTTTCTTCAGGTGTTGCTGCGCGATAAGGCGCAAGATTTGATAGTTGATGCCTATAATCCATTAATGACTGATGACCTGACATAGTCATGTCGTGTGCGGCTTTTGCCTGCAAATAACGGGGATCGTTTTCACCATATTGTTGACGTAATTGTTCAACATACATGGCATTGGCAACATCACCTGAAGGATGCAAAGAGTTGTTATATTTTGCATTCATGATTCGGGCAAACATATTAGATCCAGTATCAATACCCTTCATCAACGCATCTAAATTAGTTCCAACATTAGGGATATTCAAAGCCATTATGCACCCCCTGATAAATTCCAACGCTTAGCCAAAGCACCACCCATAGGGCCACCCAACGCACTACCCACAATACTACCACCCAAACCTAACAATCCAGACAACATATTGCCGCCTGCATTTTGCTGGTTATAAGCCATCTGGGCACTATTTTGTCCCATGTTCATGGCATTATTACCCATCTGACCCGCCATCCCAGCGCCCGTGTTATAAATGCCTTGCGAAAGGCCCGCAGCCTCCATGTATTTTTTCATCATATCATTAAGGTAGTTTTGTCTATCATCTAATCCTATTTGTGTAGTGCCACTTTGTAGGGCGTTTAAGGCGGTATTCGAGCCTAACAAGCCCATGGCGCTGGCCGAATCAAGACCGTGTTGTTGAGCCATGTTTTCGGCTTGTAATGCTTGAGGGCTTTCTGTATAGCTTTCTATCCATTTTTTATTCAAAGCAGTCGGATCCATTAAATTTCTAATAATAGAATCCAAATTCCCATATTGAGCCTGACCCTGTTGATTATAAGGCTGCATATACCCCTGGGCTTGCTGATAATACTTATCAAGCTGCTCTTGACCCTTCTCATAACCTCGGCCTGGATGTAAAAAACTAGATAGCCAGCTCATTGATTCATCTCCTTATGGGTAGGCGCTAGTTGTAAACTTCACCAAAGCACCGTTTTGCTTCCCTACATATTCATGATTGGTTGTGTCATAAAGCACAACACCATTGCTTAAATTTCCTGCAGATTCCATATCTGCAATCTGGCTTGCTGTATAGCTTTGAGCCATTAATAGATTAAATGCATTTTGAATGTCATTAATGTTTTCATTTAATGAATCAACAAGAACTGCCACCCATTGCATTAACTGCATATCTAAATTGCTGCTGGCTATAGGCGCTGAATCAATACGGTCTAAAAACATAGCCATTAATTAGCCCCTCCGCTAACACGCTTGGTGTTTCTAACGCCGCCTAAAATGACAATAGGCGCTGAGCTTACGCACACAAGCCTATAACAACGATTACGGCTTACGCCAAGCTCATACCATCGCATGCGCCATCTGTAGGCACCAAGCGGGCTAAACTCTCTTACATCAGCCTGTAAAAATGTTTCTCCACCATCATCAGAATAGTAAAGTTCAATATGAGGCTTAAACAAAGCGTTATAATGATTGTCATCAAATGAGGGTGTGTTAGTGCCTTCTTGCACCACGAACTCATTGTTTTCAGACACGATATAAACAGGAATTTGGGGCGTTGAATCCTCTGACACCACAAACACGGTATCCAAAAATGGCGCATTGTTTCGATAAAACGTTTTATTGCCAAATACAAAGTCAATCTCGACATATTCATCTTCAAACTCCGAATAATCTGGCAAATACAATTGCTTAGTCACAAGCTCATAGCGCATAGGGAACTTTAAAAAAGCATCTGGCGCATTAAAATCAGGCTGGTTTGGGTTTCTTAATTCATTGTGATAAATATTGCCTGCCATCTGATAAAGCGCATCATCCCCTTGTACTGTCACTAAATGCTGATTGTTAAAATAAACATGCTTTTTAATGCGATTTCTTTCGCCATTTAGTTCTATTACCCTGGCCCAAGTTTTGGTTTCAAAGTTATATTCCACAGCATTGGCTTTATCTTCTATGTCTAAATCACCTAAATCTAAAAAACTTCCAGCGCTAGCTCTGTAAAAAATGGTGTTTTCATATTGATATAAAAATCCGTCCACTTCGGTGGTTAAAAAAGGACTTAAGGTGTCATTGTGGGTTGAATTTTGAAGCAGCACGTTAATCGCTTGTGATGAGATATCTTGAGGTGCTTGACCGTTGCTCATCATGAAAGACACAAGACCATTTGAATTACGAGCAAGCCATACCATCATGCCAAAGTCGACATTAAGGCTATGGGCGTCTGCTATGCCATAGTCAAAATTATAAGAACTACTCAGCTTCCATGGAAACTCACGTGTAACGCCACCCACTGTGATTGTCGTTGCAATATTAGCCCAAACGTCGGTCGTAAAGTCGCACATGATATAAAGCTGATTATGTAACACCGCAAACTGACCAATTACTCCTGATGCACGTGCATTTAATGCAACAGCTGGACTTCCAAAACTAAAGCAAGCAGCAGCGCCTCCGGCCACATTAATGGTACTTAAATAAAAATCAGGAGTCCCTGCAAGACTAACAACAAAGCGGTTACCGAACGCCGCGACATACAGGGGGTTGCCGCCGGTAGTGGAGCCACCAGGTGCGTTTGGGTCGGTAACCACCTCTGAGGTGACAGTGCTGCCCTCTTCTTTAATTAAGAAGATATTGACGCTATCTGTCATCATATTATAAACAACATTACCTACCGCTAAGGTCGCAAACCAAATAGGCGTACCTAAAGCCACATGGATAGATAATGTTTTTCTATTATAAAAACGGTCATATTGATAAACGGATGAGGCATCCACCACATAAAGATACCGAATTGATTTATAAATGGCGCGTGGCTCTGCATCAAACACTAAACGATTAGAGTTTAAAAAACTGACATGCTTGCGACCCATAGCAGGATAAAGGGCCTGCTGTTTCTTGCCTGAGTCCACCGCAATACCATACCAATTGGCGCAGTCCATTGCACCAAACTGGGTAAAACGCTGTCTATCGTAATAACAAAATATAGGTAATTGCTCTATTTGAGCATCATAAGGACGGGCCGCCATTATATACCTGCCCTGGTTCGCCATGCCCCATTAAGTAAGCTTTGCTCATCACCCGAAATAGATAGATTGACCTCGCTTGCTGCTTCCATTGTATCTTTTAATTCACGATACTCTTCTTCTAAATCAGGCGTCCAGGCACTGCCGCGTCCTTTAAACTTAGATACATATTTGGCTACCGCATAAAGAAAGAACAACTCAAAATACTCAGGCAATCCTTCCAAAGTATCATTGGATGTCAATATAGATTTTTGAAACTTTCCTCGCGCATAGAATCGATAAAATTGGCTAGGCGCAGGATACAATGTCGCTTTAACGATATTGGTATCAGGAAAAGTAATAATAAAGCGCGGCAAGCCCTGTAAGGGCTCATATTTCCATGCCGCTAAGAATTCATCCCTGCTCTTGTCTATAAGTGGGTAGGTTACACCACTTAACACAAGCCACGAGCTATCCAAATTAGCTAATCGTCCTTCCTTGATATAGGCGACCGTGGGATCGCTTATGTCATGGGTAAACGTCAATAAAGACGCACCCGTAATTGTCGCATCATTAGTCAATGTGATTGTATTGCCAACAATGCTATCAATTGTTGTAAAATTGGGTATGCCATTGCCTATCACGCCATCGCCCACAAAATAAAGGGACGGCTCACCAACAACAAAGCTTGGTGAATTTAAGGTCAAATTGACATTAGTCTTCGTTAAAGTTTCAGTCGGATAATCAGGCGGCACAAACCATACCTGCCTTTGGCCCAAATTAACCGCAACCTCAACGGTTTTTGCGATAGTTAACAATAAACCTGTACTCGCATACTGTCTTAAAATCTGATTCATCACACGAATAGCTAGCTTCTCATCATCCCCATGCAACGGAATCGTAGGGTTTGATGCTGAAATCAGCCTATACATCTGAAATACAAATTCCCTGACAGTGAGCGCCATTTATTCCCTCGCGTCCGATAGAAAATCATCCCGCTTGTCTTTCTTGCCACGAGCTGCCTTCTTAGGCTTTACAACAGGCAATTCAATCTCTTCCTCTACAACCTCACGTAAGTCTTGTTTTTGCGCAAACCAAATACCTGTTTGCATATGAGATTGAAATTCAGACCAAGAATTAACTAGTTTTTTGTCACCACTTACGGAATATACATAAGCCCTAAATCCATCTCTAGGCACCATATTCCCTAGATAATTAACCAAAAACCCACTCATAAAATCCCCTAAAGATAAGTGCTACCGCCAAGAATGACGGTAGCAACTAAGCTTATGAACAAATACGAACTGCAAACTCTGGGTTAATTGCAACACCACAGATGACGTCAATACGGTCTAACTGTTCGTAGTTACGAATGTCAGCACCCAATGAGTAAGTCATTGCAAGTTTGTATAGGTCGGAGTAACGAGTAACCGCTTCAACACCACCGCGAAGCTCTTTCATAGGGGGTGCTGCAAACACAATCGCTTGTGTATGGTAGGCCACAGACACGTTATGGCTATCACGAAGCAGTAATTGCGCACCATTTGGAATAGCGGCTGAAATGTTTTGACGAGCACCTGCTATTACGATAGTTGGGTTCACAGGAATCACTGCTGTGTCGCCGTTTGCAGAGATTACTTGCTCTGTCACAACAAACTGAGCACGCTGCGCCAAAGGCTCATAAGTCAAAGGATTAACCATGAACACGCCTGCTGCATCATCAATCTCAATGATGTCGCCCTTGTTGAACACAACAGTACCTGGTGCTTGGCCTAAGCTATCCACTTCAATGACGTTACCGCCAACAATTGGGCCGTTAGTGACTTCACCACCTAATTTAAAGCCTGCAGGAGGCGCGCCGCCCAATTGCCCAGCACCTGCAATTTGACGACCTAAGAAATTAGTTTTAAAGAAGTCAAATCCTGATAAGTGACCAATAAAGCCGTCAATTAATGCACCAGTGTTCACAGTGTTATTAAATACGTTGTATAGGTCATTGGACAGATTGGCAGCAGTTCTTGGCATCACACCACAAAAACGTTTGCCGTCTTCAGGGATTGCAAGCTCAGTCATGTAGGCATCAGTAGAAAGAATAGTATTAAAATCTACAGGCACCCCTGGAGTACCCACGGCTTGGTAAGTCGCAGGCCATAAGTTGTCACGCGCAATAAAGCTTTCAACCATGTTAGCCAAACGCTTAGCACGTGGGGCGTTTGCCATTTCTAAATAAGGTTCGTCGCGCGCACGGTCGAATGTCAGGTTAAAGCCTGTGTATTCAATCATGGTGCGGAATTGTTTAGTAATCGAAAGAGGTCTGATAATCTGCACACGCGCTTCTGCTGTAGCGGAGGCACCTTCCCCTGCTAAATAGCGCTCTTCTAGACGATAGTCTATGGTTTGGCCAGTTGCAAAAGTCAGGTTTTTAAAATCTGATTCAAGATTTCTGTTTGATGTTCTAGCAAAAGATAGTGAGTTCCAGAAGCGGACGAATACGTCGTCAAGCACATACTGCGTTGTGCGAAAGTCATTAGCCATTTTATGTTCTCCCTGAACAAATGGTTGTTATAAATGCTCAATATGAGCGCCTATTACTCTCATCTGTCCGACGGGCGACAATATAAAATACGCGTCTAACTTGTTTTGGGGTGATGGGTTCCCTTACACATCACTTGCAGTTTATTCAATTTGGTTGTGATTTGTCAACATAGAATAACCAAACGATAATTTGTTTGGTTATTCATAAGATTTACTTGCCGCGTCTTTGATTAAGCAGGGATAGTTTTTTAGCTTGAGATTTGGCGATTAGGTCTTCAATTGTGTCTTCGGTTTTCTTTTTTGGTGCGGGCATTGAGGCATCTTCCTGCGCTTTGCCTAGGGGTCTTGGTGCTTTGGTAGCAGGTTTATTTCGTCTCATGCGTTCTTCTAGCTTACCCATTTCGGTCATTTGTGCATAAGGGTCACGTATTTTTGAGATACGCTCAAGTTCTTCTGGTGCTCTTTTGGCGGCGGCGTATAAAAAGGCTGCCGGATCTGACATAGCACGCGTTGCCAAAGTCATCGGATTTGAGATGGTGCATGGCAATGCTTCTATCGTTTCAACAAAATCAGGGAACTTATTCATGCCGTTTTGAAATCTGTCTTCAAAGTCTCGTTGGACGCGTGCCTCTTCAGCTTGTTGTTGTGCTAGCTGCTGCTTTGTGGTCATGTTGGAGACGGTGTTTTCAATGAAGCCTTGTAGTTGTTGCTCCCAGCTTGCGTTGTCATTCGGATCTATTTCAAAATCACGCGCCGCATTTTGCACTTGTTGCTGCTGAAGCGGTGTAAGTTGTGCCACCTGCGCTCTTAATTCGGCAAGTTCAGCCTCATGTTTACGCTTCATGCTTTCGGCCTGGCGCTTTAAACGCTCTTGCATCTTCTCGCTTAAATCTTCAGTCTTGTTGCCATACTCATCTTCATCACTTAAACGCTCAGGCTCAGATTCGCTTTGTTCCTCTGCCTTTGGTGCTGATTCAACAGGTTCTTGCTCATCACTATATTCTGGCGCGTCAGTATCATATTCAACGGCTTCTTGAATAGGCGACTCGTCTTGTTGATAGCGGTGCTCCGGTGCTTCAGGCTGGGTTGCAGTTTTAGCACCCACCAATAAATCATCAATATTGCTTATTTCCATATCTTTCCCCTGTATTGTTATTACACTAAATTTTATGGGTCATGATTTTCACCAAGTTATCGGCATGTGCTATAGCATTATCTGAGGCTGTGCGGTCAGTTTCAGCCAGATAATTCATGCGCTCATTTTCAATCTTGGCTGCCAATTCCATTTGGGCTATTTCAAGTTTCATTTTTTCAATTTCTATTTCAGTTTGCATTTCTTTTTCTTTAAGCATCAGCTCTTGCTGCTTTAACTGGATTTGCGCATTTTGATATTGTGCTTGAGCTGCCATCGCCTCCTGCTCAGGGCTTGGCGCTTGCTGTTTGGGCATCTCACCGGTCTTACCTGCTTCAACAATGGCAGGCGATACGCGGGTTTTAAGGCGATTTTTAATCTCAAGCGTGTTAGCAAGAGGAAGATTTTCAGCATAAAGGTCTGCTATGAGGTTAAATGCCGTTGGGTCTGCTTGTAATACCTCTCGCAAACTCTGCAATGCCTGTTCTTTTTGACCCTCATAACTTGGACCAGGTTTTAATCTGACTTCATAAGTGCCTTTACGAATATCATTTTCAATCTTTTCGCCATACTCATCCATTTGCCGGTTGATAGTCACATTTTGCAGGCCCTTGTCAGGGAGCATTAAAGTCATGACGCGCTCTGTATCATAGACACGCGGAATCATTTCATTGACAATTTCACCACCCGTTGCAATGGCACGGTTAATCGAATTAAAAAACACGAAAGTCGAATAACTTCCCTGTCTTGTGCGCGCGTCAATTGCAACGCCACTTGCCTCATCACCATTATTACCCATGCGAGCAGGGTAAAGTCCTGTTGATGTGTACAAGTCTTCGATTGCCAATTGGTATTGCTGAAACAAGCTTGCTGACAGCTCAGGAGGCCGAATTTGTTCAGGCTTTGTACCGCTTGGGGATTCATCATAGGTAAGCATTCCCTGTATTGCGGTAGGGTCTCGCCAGTTACGCTGGGTATCAAGGCTTGATACATTCTTTTTAGAGCCAATCCATTGGTCATAACGACTGACTTTAAGGACGTAGGCTGACTGCGTACGCAAATAGTTGATATAGCGCTGGGTGTCACGGCAATCACCAAAGAATGAACGACATATTTGCTTGTTAGTCTTGTCGTAATAACTGTTATTGTCGACAAACACCAAAGGCAGCTGCTGGCTTGGAAACTCGGTTTTATCAAGCTCATAGTTGCCTGCTATACGATAATGAACAATGATATGCTTCTTAGTGGGTCGCTTATCCTCAATGCGAACCATCTCGCCGTCATCCCATAAAGTCATTATCTCGTTTTCTTCAATCTCATCATCCATGGCATTGGATGCCTGATTAAAAGACATCGGTTGCATGCCATTATCTGATGGTAAAATATCATGCGCGCCACTCACACCAAACCCATCTTCGCTCATGGGTGATTGTGCATTGTCATCATTCATACCCTCAATACCAGCTTGCATGGCTTGTTGCATGGATGATAATTGCTCTATCTGCATTTGCATCATTTGGTTTTTGAGGTTGGTTTCGCGTGATTTTTCAATCAATTCATCCATTTCCTCTTGGTCTAACACGCGCCCATTGGATAATTTATAGAGCGTATCTTTTTTGTACTTTCTTACATAATGGTCAATGATAGTAATAGCCTCATCATCTGCCCAGTTGAAAGGGTCGTCTGACTCATCAGGCTGAACCGCCAGTGCTATTTCTTCTTTGGATTGGGTAATGGAGCCAGTTCTTAGAATCTTCTCTTCAATCTCACGGCCATAGATCTCACGAAAACGAGGACGTGACATACGGGATAAATAGCCACAGACTGAGCCATCTGTTTTATTGATGGTGTCAGCACTCACATCCCAATAGCAGCGTGTGGCGTCTTTAAAGTAAAAAGGCACTATATCGAGATCGAATGACTTCTCATGAGTGTAATCAGTACCCCAACAAAAGGCCCCAAACCCACCAATGGCGGCTTGTGCTGCCGCAACCTGATAACAAGTCGTCGCATCCGTTGATAATATAATGTCTTTGGTGATGAGTTCACGAAGGCTTGCCACTTCTTCATCGCATCCTGCCATGGGAACTACTTGCAGTTGCGGGGTATTTTGTTGTTGCTCACCAAGCAAAGACTGGGACATGGTGCCAAGCTTATTGGAGGTAAGCGGCACTTTCCGATAGGTCTTTATCATGTCGTCTTCTTCTTCTGGGGCCCATTGCTGCCCAAGAACAAAGCTATGCATGATGTGATAAAGGTCTATATTATATTTGAATGCAGCGCGCCATTTTTCACAGGCTATACGGGCTTCACGAGCTAATTTCTCGTTTAGTTTGGCCATTTCCAGTCCTTTGTTTGTGCGTGTTAAGTAATCCTTACTTACAACTTTTAAACTTATTCTGTCTGCTTTGATATATTGTATAATTGTTTAATTGTTCGTATAAATCTTATCATATTAACATACCTGCTGTTCGTTCTGGTAGGCGCGTAGGCTCATAGCTGCCATCTGTTACGTATTCACCTGCGTAAAACGTTAACATTAACGCGTCAGATGTATCTGGTGAGAGACAGCCTCGTTTTTTAGCATCTACTTTCCCCTCAATTACCAGTCTGTCACTTGAGTCGTGTTTGTATCCTAGAATGGTAAGGTCTGTTTGTAGCTCATCACTATCTGGAATTTCGACTGGCATGTCTTGGGTTAACCAGTCTCGCATTCTATCCCAAAGTTCTGCTCGACAATTTTTGTATTTGTTGGGTTCTTCAGCGCGTGTGGCCACGTTAACTCCGATAACAATATGTCCATATCCTAGCTCATGCAATCTATCAACAACGCCTGCGCCTATTCCTATTGAGTCAATAGCTACACGAGAGGGTTGTTCGGAATCTATCATGCGCCTTATGATGCCTGCAAGTTCCATAGTGTCTATGTTGTAGTGAGTTTGCAGGTTATAGGCACGTCGTCCACGACGTCTGATGATGGCGGTTCGGTCGTCTCCCATGCGCGCGGGATCTACGCCAATCACAAGTGCTGACCCAGACTCAACTTGAGTGTTTCTTGCACGCATGACATCTTCTGCGTTAATAAACGTGTCTGTAATTGAGCTTAAAAATGCCTCGTCATCAGTAAACGGATATTCTTGTCTAAACTTACGACACTTTTGCTCATAATTTCCCTTTATATCCTGAATTTTCATGCGACGCCAGTTTAAGTGGCCAGGTTTTAATCCGTTGTGGCCAAACTTATCAAGCCACTCTTGTTCTTCTTCAGTGGGCCTGAACTTCTCATCGTCAATACAATACTCATCTTGCCAATACCATGGCACAAAGATCGCTTGATATCTTGATGCACCAATCTTCGCTGCCTGCCAATCCGCATAAAAGTCATTAGCTTGACCATTAGCGGTCGACTCCTTAATGATTTCAGTATCGTCAATTTCGGCCACCGTGTTCATGAGGCCCATACCAATCTTGTCCGCATCCTTGTAAAACGCATATTCCGACAAATGCAAATACTGATTGGTCATACCACGACCGACTTCAACGCTGCCAGCTGTACCCACACGATACCCAGACTCTAAGCCCTCATACATCAAGGTGTTATCGTTTTTCTTATCAGGTTGAGGAAAAATACCCTTTTCAAGGTTTTCACTATAGCGCTTAGTCATCTCAAAAAGCGCACGCGTTGAATCAGCATGATGGGTTAGGATAAAAGACTTTTTACCGCGACGAGTAACTGTTTTGTGAAAGAATCGGGCTTGAATTAGCGTACTGATCCCTTGTTGACGGCCTTTAAGTACCAGGGCCCTCACTTTACCAGTTGCTTTTAATTGCGCCTCCAATCGTTCATGGACAAATTGCTGCGCCCGATTAAAAGCAAAGTTCTTAGAAGCACCGCTCTTGTCATGAATGATAAGAAAGTTTTTAGCAAATAAAGGCAAAGACTTTAAAACCCTAATGAGCTTTTCTTCAGACATTCCAACTACATCCTTTTAGTTATTGGCGAATGGATGGGAGTTACACCCAATTCAGGAGGTTATACCCCAATCTCATACCCTAACCGCACCATACTAACTGTCGGGTTTGGCGTATTTAGCATTGCTGCTCAATTCCTAGTCAATCAACTTATCCAATATCTTTTCAAGAACAGACTCACTATCACTCTTGGTTTTCTCAGGCTCTTCAGCAGCCTTTCCATATTGTTTTGGCAATAATTTAGCGGCTAACCATTTGCGAGTATCGATACGCAATCTGGCACGCGCAACAAATTCGCTGTTTAAATATTCTTCACCTGTTTCGGGATTTATTTTTGTATCGCCACTGCTGTTATCCGATATTTCAAGACATTCTTCAGCTAATAAATCGGCCTGAACCATCTTGGCCTGTGCGTAACGGGTAGAAAATTCTGGATGCCTATAACGCCAAAGATTGACGGTAAATTTAGATGGCAAGTCATCGTACATGCTGCATAGCCTTTCCAGACCGCAGGTGTGAGTGGCCACACGCTCGCAAATGAGCTTGGCGATATCTTCATTGTAATCTGTAGGACGACCCACCTTAGCTTTCGCCTTGGCAGGTGTCTTTACCTTTACATCAGCCACATTAGGGCCCTGCTTGCTCATTTCTTTTCTCACCACGCATCTCACCATCAGCCTTGCCAGGCTCACAGTAATTAGGCTGAAGTCTATTCTGCTCTTCTACTCTTCGACCAAATGCGCTAGGAACTCCGTTGTAGTGCGTATTACCCTCTGAACCATCTTTGCTTGTATAGTCTATTACTTCGCTCATTGTTGACTCCTGTCAATATCATTGCTAATCGATTAACAACTGTGAAAATTACGACCCCCCAACCAAGGCTTTCTCCCCTGTGAAGTTGAAATCTTGGTTGGTACTAGAAGTGCGTAAAGAGTCACAGATTAAAATTAACACAAAAATAATACCCTATCAATTAATTCACATTTTGGTATAACAAGTGTTGACATATATGACAAGTGTTGGTATAATAGATTCATCAACAACAAAAAGGAGAGAAAAATGAAATCGATGGGTGAATTAACACTGTACGACTTAATGGCTGAAGATTTGGATGTGTGGGTTTCTAAAGACAAGGGGTTTGGGTTTAGGGTAGAGATTGATGATGAGGATGGTTGTGAGTTGATGAGGGAAGAGGGGGTTCATCCTTTTGCTGCTGAGAGTTTTGCGATTTTTTGTCGACAGTATTTGCGTGCGTATGAATCTGCGAGTAGTGTAGATGGGGGTGCAACTGACGGAGTAGTGCATGTTTAATCGGATTAAATGTTTAATTATGGGTCATCAGTTTTTGATGAGTTATCAGGCACAATATCGTTGTTATAAGCAATCGAGTTATGATATTTGCAGTTGTTGTAAGAGACCAAGGAAGGGATATGGATCACGAAAAATTTGAAGTCTACACGCGTTTATTTTCTGAGATGTCAACCTCATTAGTGGCGCTACTTAGGATGCAAGAGGCATTAGTTGAGACTGCATGTCGGGAGTGCGATATCCCGTTGAGTATGAAGTCTCAAATAATAGCAGACCTCAATAAGGCGATTGGGCTTCTTGTTTTATCACCTGTTTAGCCAACAAGCCTTTTTCAGATTTACCTGCCTCAAAACTGACTATATCACCTTCTTTCAGAGTCTTAAAGCCTGGACTCTGAATTTCTTTAAAATGAACAAAATACTCAACCCCTTGTGATTGGATAAACCCAAATCCTTTAGCCTCGTTAAACCACTTTACAATTCCATCTTTCATCATTCATCCTAAATCATGTTGTTAAATCAAATCCTACCCACCAAATCTTGCGCATACGAAGAGATATCCATCAACCCCATCCAACCCTACCTGTTAACTAGATGTCGTCTTGTAGAGCTTCCCAGAGCCATCTGCGTAATTACACATTCCATCCTCTTTCCAAACCTTAATGTGCAGCATCAGTGTATCCACATCAATAAGGCCGTTTAACATATCTTGTTTGTCATCAGCGCTCAAGAGTCTGGTTGAAATCAGCTCCGCTTTCACGCACAGTGCTTGCCCTATCATTTTCAACAAATCTTTGCACTGCTCGACCGAGAGCGGTATTGGTTGGGATTCGTCCATATTCGCTTAACCCTAGTAGTTTCCGTATCACGGGCATGTTCTCAGCCATCCCTTTTAAATGCTCATACTGCGGCAATATTCCTGATTTTGGCGGATAATCCTTATCCTCTTTGTGCATTCTAACCTCCTGTTAGACATATTGGGCGTATTTTTCCCTCATTTCTGGAAATTTTTCTAAGTCTTTTGACACATAATCTGGGTTTTTTCTTTCCTTGGTTAGCTCATTCGTGAAAAACTGGCGTTCTTGGCGCTGGTCGTCGGTTTCATCCTTTGGCGGTGTTTTAACAACAGATCCTTTTTTGCGGTAGTTATCCAAGTGCTCACTTTGAATCCATTTTAAAAACTTGTCCTTTGTAGCCCATAAACTTTTTTGTTCGTAATGTTCTTGGCATGCTTTAAACAATTGTTCGATGGTTAGGTCATAAGCACCAAACTTTTCATCGAATAATTTTTTTATTTCTTCATCGTGTAGGGTGCTGGATTCCACGAGTTCTTTTTTAAGTTTTTTAGGGGAATTATCAGTGTGTGTGTTGGGATTCTTAGAATCCCCCACACTCTCTGGAATCGGGTTTGGATCAGGGTATGGTATAGTCATCACAGATCTGAAAAATCCATTCCACAGATCTGTTTTTTCCATTTCACAGATCTGTGAAATGGACGCAGACAATTTCTTTTTGTTCTTATTGCTCAATAAATGTCTAAAATAGAAGTAAGCCTTTGGTGTCAACGCATACCAGTTCGTGCGGTCATAGCTTGTGTGGTTGTAGTTGCCCTGAATCACAAGACCCTCTTTCACTGAGTTGTTAATGATGGTTTCAAGTTGTCGGCGTGAGTAATACGGAAAGTATTCACATAAAGAATCAAGCGTGTCGTAACTCCAAACCAAACCATCATGAATATGCTTGCTGTGCGCAAGATTCTTTTCAGCCCAAAAGCTTAAATGCCCAAGCCATATCGCCATATCGGGGCTGTAATCCATGGCTATGCCAACATTAAATCCATGAGTTCGTGTATCAAGAGTTTTCACTGTGTATATTTTAGGCTTGCGAGGTGTTTTAGGTTTGCAGTTGTCGTTCGACATGGTATAATTCCTCTGTTAATTGGCTGCTCGGCCACGTTAATAGTATGTTGTTGTTCTCGTCTAAAAGAACTTTTATGGATGTACCTAAAGCTGGCGCGCTTGGGGTTTAGGGCATGATGCCCTGCAACACTTATTCTTCTCTTTCTTCTTCCACCTCTGTATCTAAAATACCCTGTAAAATTGAAAAATATTCAATAAATCTTTCAAATTTGTTGATCAATTCCAATCTATCGGAACAATTCCTAACTTCATTATACAAAGTAATGGGACATTTAATGTAATCATTGTTAAGTTTAAAATTTACAAGACAGGCCCATTTTTTTACTTCCTGCCTATATTCATCCATTAACCCACTTAAATTGGGAGTTTCGATTGCATTAGTTAGCTCTTGAGCATCAACTTTCAATAAACGTGTATGAATACTCAAATTTACCACCTTTTTTATTTTCTCATTCATGCTATATTAATCCTGTAGTTATTATTCATTAGATACTTCCTTAGTTAGACAGTACAAAAAAAGCCCGTGTTGTGTTCTCCACTTACGGGCTTTTTTATTATATCTGAGGGCTATTATTGTGCATCTCTTCTATAAATCCATGCAACCATTTCTCAGCTGCAACGACTTCATTCACACTAAAGAAAAAAGGCTCAATCGGCTTATTTTCCCGGTCATGGATAGAGTTCGCTAAAGTCTCAAGCAAATTCTGAGCTTTAGCATATAAATCAATAGTCATTTATCGTCCTTATCAACTACTTTTCTCCATAAATCACAACGCTTACAACCAATGTATAGCCCCATCTCACCAAAATCATGACAGGTCTTCACGTGAAACATTACACACTTAGCTATAAAAATCCATCTCTTAAGCTTTTCTTTCATCCAGTTCTCGCAGCGCAATTGTAATAATTTCGATAGCCCTGTCTAATCCCTTTAAATAAGATTGAGACATAATGACATGCTGCTTGAATTCATCTTCGCTGCATTCATCTTTAGAATGTTTAAGTGCTTTTTCAACAACCTTAATCTCTATATTAACCAGGTTAATTAATAAATCTTTTAACCGCTCATTGCTTATCTTCATTTATTTTATCCCTCTTCTTTGATATTCATCCAAGGCTTATCTTTTCCCAATTCCATTAACTTTTTTAAGTCTCCTTTAACAATAATCTCATCCATATCAGGGTAACCTTCTTGTATCCCCCGTTGCATTATCCCTAAATACCCAATCATCTGGTTTTCGGTAGCGCCTTCAGCCGAACTAAAGTTAGTCCAGCTTTTCTTATCTTCACTATCAAATATTTTTGCATCTCGGGTATAGCGAAAACGTGACCATCCAATAAATCGATTGGGGTTTTCCGTGTCACGCAGCACGCACGCAAGCCAATCATTATTTGTAAAGGGATCGGATGAAAACCACATGCCCACAATATAGCTTTCCTCGTCAAGCTGTATGGTCATTATTGCTCCGTGTTTGTTTCTTCGTATTTTTCAATGTAATGCAATACATTTCTTAATAAAGACGGGTTATCCTTCAAAAAACCAAGCGTTCTATTGCAATTCCCACATAAAAGACCGCGAGGCTTACCAGTTATATGATTATAATCAAAAGCTAAAGCAATAATTTTACCGGAGCGGTAATCAATAGTTTTCTCAGCAAGATTGCAAATAGCACACGCTCCCTTTTGCTCATCAAATAACTTATTGTAATGCTCAGATGAAAAGTCAAATTTCTTTGATTTTTTACCCCTTAGTCCATTTTGTATGTGATTTATTTCATTCTCTAAATCCTCTTTATTAACCTTTAAATCCCCATTCGTTAAACGCTCAATTTTTATTTGAGTGTCAAAAGGAATATACCCATAACTTAGCCAGTTCCTTATATTACTAGAAGATAAACCAATCGCTTTTTTCATCCTATAACCAGTACCAAAATAATTTAAAACATCATCAACCGTCATTATTAATCACCCCTTTAATAATTATTTGTAAGTATATTATAATAAATAGTTGACACAATCAATATATTTAATTATTATGTCTGTACGTCAATACCGACGCATACTAAATACAGTAAAAGAGGTAATACAATGCAAGACTATGATACAACCAATGAAGAGCAGCGTTATTTTGAAGACTCCATCAAGGAGCTTGAGAAGATTAATAAGCAGATTGCCAAATTAAATCTTAGAAAAGAGGAATTAGTTGACCAAATTATTGGTTCGCTTGCCCATAATCACGAGGGCCAGAAGAGTTATGATTATGGGGTATGGAGGCTTGAGGTTAAGACACCCTTTACTTATTCTTTAGATAAAAAGCTTTATGAATCTGGAAAAGTAAATATCCCCCCTGAATTTAATCCGATAAAAGAATCTATATCTTATTCAATTGATAAGCGTCTTTGCGAGCAGTATATGGAGCAAGCGCCCAAGAAAGTGCGTGATGCTTTGGCGCAGTTGATTGATAAAAAGCCTGGTAAGCCTGGGGTAAACGTGAAGGAGCGTGTGTAATGAGTAATTTAATTGTTATTTTGGGTGAAAGTGGCACTGGCAAATCTACTTCCATTAGAAATTTAGATCCATCCAGTACGTTCATTGTTAATGTTTTAAATAAGCCGCTTCCATTTAGAGGGTATAGTAAAAATTATAACACGGACAATAAGAATTATCTGGAGTCAGACAGTTATGATGAGATAAAAAAATGGTTAGATGCTATAAACAAAAAAGCATTACACATAAAAACCATAGTAATAGATGACTTTAGCTTTTTAATGAATAATGAGTTTATGCGAAGGTGTCGTGAGAGAGGGTATGATAAGTTTACAGACATGGGAGTTAATATGTTTGACATCCTAGAGCTTTGTAAAAATTTTAGGCCAGACTTATATTGTTATGTTATGTGTCATACTGAAAAAGATCATGCTGGATTAATTAAGCCTAAGACCGTTGGGAAAATGACCACGGATTACGTTGGTATTTCCGAGCGTGTATCTATTGTTTTTCATACCCAAATTATTGACATGCAGTACAAGTTTTTAACTCAAAATGATGGTACACATGTTGCAAAATCACCAATGGATATGTTTTCAGATCTTTATATTGATAACGATCTGCAAAATATAAGAATGGTAATTGATGAATACTATGGGATTAAAACAGATATAGAGTCTATTGAAATTAATAATGAGGAATAAAAAATGAGCGGATTTTGGGAGTCTGAATTGGGTGAGGTTACTGGGAACGCAGCGGATGCGTTTGCTAAAGACATGTTTAAAATCATACCAGACAATACTATGGCTTTAGCTAAGATTGAGTCTTTTACTAACCAAGAATATAAAGATACTGGGTTTAAATATTTGCAAGTTGAATGGCTGTTGACGGATGGTGACTTTAAAGGCCAAAAGGTGACACAAAAACTTAAAGTGTATGGGGGGGATGGTTATGATAAAGATCCGGCCAAAACCAAACATCGAGCACTCAACATGTTTAAATTGCTTTTCCAGCTATTCAACATGAAACCAAAGCATGCAGGGGCGCCAACAGACCAAGACTTGGCGCTATTCAATGGAAAAATAGCAGGTATTAAAATTCGTGAAACTGAGCCAAACCTTGAAGGCAAGCAATATAATTGGGTATCGGAAGTTCATGAGTCTCAAGGGTTTAAGTCAGAAACAGGCGCGCATTTGGTTGTCAATGTTGTCAAACAATCAAACAACAACGGTTCAAGTTCGGCTATTGAGAGTGCTTTTAGCCGCAACCAGAATCAAGGCGTCAATGCGACAGAAGATGATATACCGTTCTAGAGGAATAAATGACTAAAGATGTACTCACAAAAAAAATAGAAAAAGCACAAGAATCAATTACTGATGCGCCAAGAGATTATATTGGTGCGTCAGTAATAGGGTCTGATTGTTTGCGGCAAATATGGTATGAGTTTAAAGGAGAAAAGTGCGAGAAAGTCCCTGCAAAAACCAGAAGAACCTGGGCTGTTGGCAAAAAGCTTGAGGAATTGATTCTAGATTGGCTTGAGATGTCAGGCATACCCATCGATAGAATGTGGCATGATTTGAGCTCATCAAGGGTCTTGAAGTTTAGAGGCCATGTTGACTCTGTGGTAATGAAAGAAGGCAAGCCTTTTGCTATCCTGGAAGTTAAAACCGCTAAAGATTCAAGCTTTAGATTGTTTGTTAAAAAGGGTTTAAAGCGTTGGAGTCCTCAGTATTACGCACAAATTCAATCTTATATGGGGATGAGCGGTATAAAAAAGGCTTACATCATCGTCTTTAATAAAGATACAAGCGAATTATCGGATGAATTAGTTGAATTCGATGAAGGATTTTATGAGCTTCTGGAACAAAAAGCATTGATGATAAGTAATGCGGTCATTATACCGCCTCGCGTTAATTCTTCACCGCTGTGGTTTCAGTGTAAGTTATGTAAGTTTAATAAGGTATGTCATAAATAAGGACAGGTAATGAAAGAATTAAAAATACATGAGCGAATTGGAAATAAAAAACCCGTGCCCAAAAGTTAATTAAAAAGGATGGTTAGATTATGGAAACAAGGACGTGCAAAAGTTGCGGAAAAACTCAAATGTGGGATGAAATTTGCGGTTATGCCAATCAATTATGCCCTGAGTTTTGTAGTATGAAATTTACAGAGATTTTACCTGTGAGTATTGAAGACTGCTGGATTGATGTCGATGATAAGCTTCCTGAAGAATGCCAAGAAGTGCTTTATTTCGCCATTAATGCTATGGGAAGCAAAGAGATAATGACCGGTCATCGACAAGATGGCAAATGGACACACTGCTGTAATTGGTACTCAACACAAATATTAAGTGATGATATTGCTGTAACGCATTGGATGCCTTTACCTGATTATCCTATTACGGATTAAGTTATGACTCAAGAAGAATTGGAATTAGTTTTTAATCGATTGCATGAAAAATATAGATATGAACGCGGGGAGTTGATTAATAAAAAAAATAATGCATCTATAGGAACGATGTCCGAGCCCTCGCTGAAAAAAGGACATGCGCATTTAATGGTGGTATTAAGTATAGATATGAAAGTATTTTGTATGCCTTTATCTCATGCGATATGGATTTATCATTTTAAAGAAAAGCCTAGATATATCTTGTTTAAAGATGGAAATAGAATGAATTGCATGCTTGAAAATTTAAAACCCGCGACTATACAAGAGATACAGTTTCAATTTGCAGAAGCCAACCAAGGATTTAAGAAATGCGGCAATAAATTTCGTGTATGTATTAGAGCATCTGATTATGAGGGTTCATTGGGTGCATATGATACGGAGGAAACTGCCAAAGAAATTTATTTGCTTGCTAAAAAAATATTACTTGATGAACCAATGGGCATAAGGGAACTTCGAGAAAAAATATGTACTATTCATCCATTGGCTAAAAAATATGTTGAGCCTAAAAGAATTATGCCTTTTACATACTTTAATAAATCAGGTCGATTTGATTGTAAATTCAACTTCAAAGGGCATAGTCTATTCTTAGGTACTTTTGATGACGCCATTGATGCCCATAACGAAGCACTTCATTTCAAAGAACAATATAAAAAAAATCCTTCAATACTAGATAAGTATCTTAACAGGGTAACTAATAAAACAGGCGTGCGAAACGTATATGAGGCAGGAGATGGATATTTTGTAATCATTACATTGAATAAAAAAACTCATAAATTAGGCCCTTTTAAAACAAAAAAGAAGCAAGCATAGCCTATAGGAAAGCGAAGTCAGGAAGTGAATTTGAAGTATTCGATCCCCAAGAAATTATCACAAAACCTTGTGATAGATGCGGGATCAATGAAGTTGAAATCAAAAAAAAGGACAGGTTATTTAAAAAACATTGTGCGCCCTGCAAGAAAGAAAGAATGAAAGAAATAGATAAAAAAAGAGCAGGAACAAAAAAAAGAGCGCGAGTGTTATCTCGTGATTATAAGCAATACCACTTAGGATATTTTGATAACCAAGAAGAAAGCGACAAGGTATATCATGAGGCTTGCGCTTTATATGACAGTGATATTGATGCATTTAAATTGAAGTTCCCTAAATATCGTGAAATGAAACAAATATCAAAAGAACAACAGCGTGAAAAATATATAAAACATAGAATTAAGATAGGGAAAATGTAGTGGATTTAGAACAAGCAGAATTAATTCATAATTATTTACATGAATTTTATGAATATTGTGACGGCGAACTTATAGCGCGCAAAAACACCAAGGGCAAAAGAGCAGGTGAAAGGCTAGGTTCTTTTAAAATTCACCCAGGCGGTTTAGGGTATTATGTGGGCTCTTTTAATATAAACGGCAAAAAATACAATAAAAGAATATCTCACTTAATTTATATCTATCACTATAAAGTAGAACCTCAATATATAGCCCACAAAGATGGCAATAAATTAAATTGTCGTATTGAAAATTTGTGTCTTTCCAGATTCAGGCAAAATAATACAAAGCCAAAAAAAAGAATGTCAGGGAACATTGTTATTTTTAAGTCGGAGATAGAAGTAAATGGAGAGGTCTTTATCCTTGGTGATTATTACAATGAAGATGAAGCCAAAAAGGCAATCGATCTCTTTAAATACACCGTTGATTTTTGCGGGAAAAGCTTGAGTGAAGCACGAGATATAGTTCGAGAACAATTTAATATAAAGAAATATGAAGAATTTGTTAGGGGAAAAAAAGATTTACCAGAAGGCGTTGATATATCAAAAAATAAATTTAGAGCAAGAATAAGATTTAAGGGAGAAAGACTAAATCTTGGTAGTTTTTATACGCCAGATGAAGCGCATCAAGCCTATCTGAATGCAAAAAAAAGGTTAAGAAATGAAGACGCTTAGACCCTATCAACAAAAAGCTGTCAATGAATGTTGGCGAGAGCTTATAAAAAGTGACGAACCTGTACTGCTTATGGCCTCCGTAGGCGCGGGCAAAAGCCTCATGATAGCAGATATACTCTTGCGTATGCAGCACGCTGGCAAGCGCGTATTATGTCTTGTAAACAACGCAGAACTGGTAAGAAATAATTGCGAAACTTTTATCAATCAGGGCGGTAAATCTTCCATATATTGCGCATCCCTAGGCGCAAAAGATTGCAGCGCCCCTGTGGTATTTGGCACACCTATTTCCGTTTTAAATGCAATTAATAAGAATACTAAATTATCAAACATTCCCTTTAATATGATTGTAGTTGATGAAGCACACGCCATTAACTACGAAAGTCATAAAACAGCCTTTATGAGGATATTGCGTCATTTTAAACATCTCTATCCGGACATGCGTCTTTTGGGCGCTACAGGCACGAACTTTAGATTTAAGGGTCATTCTATAGTTGGCCCTAATTGTTTATTCAAAACACAAGTTGGCAATATCACAACTGATAAATTGATTAATGACGGATATCTAGTTAGACCCGAGTTTAGCATAGATGAAAAATTGGTTTTAGATTTCTCTCACATCAAAGTAAAACCTACAGGAGTTTTCGATCAACTTGAATTAGAAGCTGTTGTAGAAAAAAGCGCGCGCTTAACAGAGCTTATCTGTGATCAGGTGATCCATATCATGGAAACTCAACAACGGCGCGGGGTCTTTTTCTTTGCATCCACTAAAAAACACGCCCAAGAGATATTGAGTCATTTACCTAAGGATGAATCGGCACTCATATTAGGAGAAACCCCACAAGATCAACGCACTGAAATTCTTGATAAGGCCCGTACTGGGGTCATTAAGTATCTTGTCAATATTGCTATCATTTCTGTTGGCGTCGATGTTCCAGCTTATGACACAATCGCTTATCTTAGACCTACGGAAAGTCTTGTGTTGCTAGTCCAAACAATGGGTCGAGTCTTGCGCTTGTCCCCATCAACCAACAAAACAGATGCGTTAGTATTGGATTTTGCAGGCAACATTGATCGTCATCGTGATTGGGATAACCCGATATTAGTGCAAGCCGTCAATCAAACCATTGATAAGGATAAACCTTTAGTTATTATGTGCCCTTGCTGCCAGCAAATGAATACTGAGCATGCAAGGCGCTGCGTTGGGCGCCCTGATGATAAACGATGTGATTATTTTTTTGAGTTCAAGGATTGTGTGAATAGTGAGTGTTTAGTAAAAAATGATATTTCAGCTAGAAATTGTAGGGTGTGTAATGAAGAGCTTATCGACCCAAACGCCAAACTAAACCTAGAAAAGATATATAATCCAATCCACGAGGGTGATGTTTTAAAATCAAAATACACCCTGATAGGCACATCTCGGGGATTTAGACTAAAATGCACCTATAGAATACGCACTTTAGACGGCATTAAAGACATTCAAGAATGGTTTACACCAAATTCTGTCAAATCTATGAATATCTTTTACGGACAATTCGTGAGAAAGCATTGTAAAGAATCCTCAAAGTATTATATGCATTTAAAAAATATAGAAAAAGTGAGAGAAATGCTTGAGGATTGCAGGTCTCCTGGAAAGATTCATTTTCAAGAAGAATCAGGAGAAATAAAAATCAAGAAGAAATTTTTTAATTAATAAGGGACTATATGACAGAATTTAAACCAATCAATCGATATCCTGATAAACCACAACATTTGAGGAATATATTGATAGCTATAGAGATTGAGCAGGGCAAGCCATCAAGTGATGTTGCCAAACAATTTAAATTATCAATCAATAGAACCAGGCAAATTTATCGGGTAATGATGGGTAAAATATATGAAAAATATTGTGGTGAGTCTTTTATAAGATCGCTTGAAACCGGTGAATGTTTTAATTATCCAGGCATGATTAGTTTACTCAAACAATACCATGAAAATTATAGTTTGTGGGCTAAAATCTAACCTATAATAATCCGAGCCCGAGCCTATAAAGGAACAAAAATGCATGAACTCAAAAAATCAGATTTAATTGAAATTAAACGCTGCTTGAGCTACATGATTAAAGGCGGTACTACTCCTTATTCTTGCGAGACATTAGATGTTAAAAAAAAGGTGCAACAAATGATTGATGAATATGACATTAAAGTAATTAAGGTTTGGCACCGCGAAAAGTGTGGGTGTGTGCAATGAATGACTTCACGAAAGAAGAGCTAATGAATATTTTATATGCTTTAGAACACTTATATGAGCCTTCTTTTGATTTACCAAAGATGTACTTGTTAAGAAATAAAGTTGAATCCATGATTGATAACTATTGCGATCATGAATGGGAAAATATTTGCTGCCAATGTACCATGGATAAAATTTATTGTCATAAATGCGAAAAGGATATGGGCGATTTAAAGGAGCGTTATCCTGATGAGTAAAATAATCCCTTTTAAAGTTGAACAAGAAACATTAATTTGCGGCCATTGCTATGATGATGATGGACTATTTAAAATAGGAACAGACTTTATTGCATTTTGTGATAAATGCTCTTGGACTGTAAAATTAAAAAGTTCTCCTTATCCAGATTTAAGAGAACATGAACCAAAAGCCTGATTATTAGGATAATCAGACTTAGTGCTGTTTTTGTATACAATAGATACCAATAAGTATAATTCATACTATTTTTGTACCAATACTATACTGGTCAAAAATAGGTCTGCAAACTGGTCAAATATTTAACCGCTTTTTTGGTATATTACTTCATCAAAATAGCCAATTATTTCATCATCTGATAGATAATTGCCTATAACCCTGATGCAAGCATCCAAATCCCAACAACAAGCCGCCGCAAAGCCGTTTTTAACTTGTCGAGCCAAGAATTCTTTTTGTTCTTTGGTTGGATAATTTCCTTCAACCTTAATTTCAACCCATAATCCGCTTTTACCCTGTTTGGGTATTCCGATGAATACATCCGCAACGCCACGTTTCACCCCCATCCTTTTTAGTAATCGTCCTTGTTGAATTGTGCACTTTCGTTCATTAGCAAAATGATAGCTGTTTTCTTCGGCCTCTGGGTGAATTTGGCGCAGCCAATTCATTAAGTTTAATTGGCATATTTGCTCATCTTTAAGCATCCCCTTGCCTCATCATAAGTGCGACATCTTTGGCTCGCTGCCCAACTTGTTTTGCCCATTTGCTGTTTAAGGCTTCTATGGCCGCCTGCGTATAGTCTTTGTCTATAAGGGCAGCTATCATTTTCTTGAAGCCAAGCAAACGATAAATACCCAAATTAAAGCACATATTAATAAGTGCGTTTTGAATGTGTTCTGGTGATTGGTTATACCATCTAAAATGACCCAGTTCGTTTTGACATCGTTGAAAGTCATCTTGAAATAAGAGCTCTGCTTCTGCTTTTGATATGCCGTTATCTTGTAGGTTTCTGCCGTAGCCTATGGTTATTTTGCCTACGGTATCAGTATAGGGGTGTAATCTTAAGCCCTCGTGATGTTTTATCCATTCCTTTAAATTCTTCTTCACAATAGTCCTCATTGTAATAGTTCCATCCAAATAAGCGCACAGCGTAATACATAATTGACGAACGAAATTTAGACATGCCGTTATTCCTTAGCATGTGGTAGAAAATCAAATCGGCTTGTAGGCGAGTAAAGTCACAAGTTTTTCTATAAAACCAGTCGTGAATGATTGCAGCGCTAATTAATGATGAGTGAGCAGGCGCCATCATAGGCCACGCAATTTTAGGTATGCTTGCTAAATCAGTTTTAAAATTAGATGGGATTTCAAACAGCTCATCGTCAATCATAAACTTTATCCGACAACAAGTGAGATATCGATAATCAATAAATGGTTTGATGCATACGTCCGTTAAAATCTTGGTTTTGAGGCGCGATTCAGAGCTCGCGCACCCAAAAACAATACTTAAAACCAGTAGCACAAATCCATTGCGCCACTTATTCATTAGCTTGCTGCGCGTATCAACTGATAGTTAATAATTGCATCGTTGCCTGGGTCGGCACTGAACGTTACAGTCAACGTGTCGGCAGTTACCACGGCATCAACAACGGTCACTGTGTTAGTGCCTGGGTCTACTAACTGAATAAACGCGCGGTCTGTTGCAGCAACGGCACCTGTCACCGTAATAGCTTCAGAAGCAGCACCGCCTACAGTGGTTGCTTGGCCAAAGAACTTGATAACAGCAGCCGGCGCAATACCTGCGGCTAATTTAGCTAAGGTCACATTGGCGTCTAGTATTTTGGCTGTGGTAATTGCATTTGGCGCAATTGTCATGGCGCCTGTGTTTGCCATGGTGGCATCCCCTGACATTGCAACGCCAGTCGCTACGTTTCCAGCACTACCAACAAAAATATTGCCGCTTGATAGAGTATCAGATAAGCCGCCATTTGCTGCAAGCGAAACAAAAGCGTTTGTGCTTGCGTTTCGAGTAAAGAATCCCACGCCAGTTGCGTAATAGATTAGCCATAAATCAGTGTCGGCGTATTCAAACACGCCGTTATTTAGCGACTCCATATCAGCTAGCGTTGCAGGTAATAATAAAAATCCGCTGGTCGTGATTGTTGCAAGCGAACTATCGGTCACCATGGTAATGATGTTAGGGTCGCCATTAAAGTTGCGCAATAATGAGGTAATAGCCATTTAAAAATCTCCTTATAATTATCGGGTTTTGTGTTTAAGGTTTTTTCTTCGAATCCTATCTAAATCATCAACACCTAAATAGCCCACGCCTTCCGCTGCCGCATCAGTGCGAACGCCATACTTCCCTGTATCCCCCGCGCGGTCAATAAGCTCATCATGACCCGCACGACCACCGCCTTTTCCTTCGCGCACCTTTATAGGCTTTCTTGGTATATCATCATAAGCCATGATTTCGCTCCTTAATTATTTGCACTTTTTATCCATAGCTTTTTTCATGCCACGAGACTCATCTCGTGATGCCTTATGCGCCATACCATCCTCACCATATGCCGTGCCACGAGCTCTATTTTCGCTATAACCTGCTCGCTCCATGGTTTTTACGTTATGGCGCATCCCTTTAGCTGTCTCAGCAGCCTTACCTTTTACAAGCTTCATTTGCCCCTCCCTTTGCTTTTACCTTTATCTAACACCTTGTTAGCCTTTGCGTCAATTTGAGATTTCGCAGACTCTGAAAGCTTACCCTTATCCACCATCTGAGTCGCACGGGCCTTCGCGTTCGCAGCTCGGGCTTTTGTATCCACCGGATACTTTCTAGACTCAGGCAATGCAAATTCACTTTTAGGCAAATTATTGCGCTTTCTACTGGTTAGTTTCGCCATATTTATCCTTATATTGATTAATCGCTTACTCTATACTGATTAACAAACATCATTCCTTGATGCGGCAATATATGAACCGATTGATTGCTTAGCGCATTACTAGAGCGAAATCTCACTCTTAAGGTGACATAAACTACTGGGTAGTCGCTGTTAGCCACCCAAGCTGCAGTCTTGGTAAACCGCCCATAATGCGAATTAGCGGTGATATTCCAGCCATTTACAGGGCTGGTGTACACACCACCCAAAGGCTCTTTACCGCTTTCTTTCTTATGCTTTATTTCAACCACCTGCACAATCTCAACGTTATAACCTAAATCATTGCGCGCCTCCCCTTCAGCAAAAGCCTGAACTAAGTCGCCCTTTTTTACATCATTGATTGGTATTACATAGACTGAGCGCCATTCACTAAAAGCACCCAAAGTAACAGGCACTTCCTGGTAGTGCACAAAATTTGTGATGTCATGATGAATTAAATCAAACATCTGGCGCCCTTAACTCTTGCTGCTTTTTAGCGGCCTCTTGTTCCTGTGCTGTAATAATTTTTAGTTGTTCTTCCAATACGCTAATAGCTCCTGTGCATTGCAAGAATTTCTCGGTAAATACTTTAACCTGTTGTGATGCCTGGTCTCTTAGTGCGATACAATTTGCTAATTGTTTTTTAATCACATCGCTTTCTAGTTTATCGAATCCATTTTTATCTTCAGCATCTAATTGTGCAACTGACATCTTATATCCCCTGTATTTATGCGTATTCTACAACAATAATTAATCCGGCAGTGCCAGCACCCCCTGTTTGAGAGCCTGCAGCACCCGCCGTACTTCCTCCGCCGCCCCCTGCGCCATAGCCTGTGCCAGCTGAGCCATTTTGAGCCCCACCCCCGCCCACACCGCCATTACCAAGCTGGGTATTTCCTCCCTCGCCACCCCATACACCGCCTGTTGCCCCTTGGCCTTTTAAGCCTGGGCCCC